>Ga0157376_10002087_pt1 | contig 13437 bp, 13 predicted proteins | sample M45metaG_FD_121801 | JGI IMG/M metagenome (GOLD analysis project Ga0157376, IMG submission 121801) | Miscanthus rhizosphere microbial communities from Kellogg Biological Station, Michigan, USA - M4-5 metaG | ecosystem: Host-associated > Plants > Roots > Rhizosphere > Soil | place: USA: Michigan... | reverse complement strand
TTGGTCCCCGGCAACAAGATGCCGTTTCCTGGTCTTAAGACCGAGAATGAACGCAACGCGGTGATCGCGTTTCTGGCGTCGACGTCGGCTCCAGGTGCGGCAGCGCCGGCGCCAGCCGCAGCCCGCGCGCCGACATCCACAGCTGCGACTCCGCCCGCTTCGACCAACCAGCCTGCGTCAAGCTACATGCCCGGCCTGCGATACACTTTACGCACTGGGATTGCGGAGGGCCGCATGGTCTTTATTGGCGTCGGCGGCGCGATCGACGGCCAGGTTAATCCTGTGTTGTCGGCGGCCGAGGGGCAGGGCGTGCAGATCACTTTGATTAATGGCGAAGGCGCCGAACATGACATCGTCTTTGCTGATCAAGAGGCAACCGCAAGATCAGCTCACATCACGGGCAAGGGTGCCAGCACCAATATCGCATTCCGCGCCGGCAAGGCCGGCGACTACACGTATTTCTGCAGCCTGCCAGGCCACCAGCTCGCCGGTATGCAGGGGCAATTCCTCATTACACCCCAGGCGCCGCCCCAAACTCTGGTCGAAGCCGACATTTCAAAACTGTCGACCGATCTGCCGCCGCCGATCGCCAAGCGGGCACCGCAAACTATCCGCGTCGATCTGACGACGGTGGAGCTAGAAGGCCGCCTCGCCGAAGGCACGACGTTTGGCTACTGGACTTTCGACGGCAAGGTGCCGGGTCCATTCCTGCGCGTGCGTGTCGGCGACACCATCGATGTCCGCCTCAAGAATTCCAGCGACAGCGCGATGGTTCACTCGGTCGATTTTCATGCGGCTACCGGGCCGGGAGGCGGGCCGCGGCGACGCAGACCAATCCGGGCGAAGAAACCAGCGTTAAATTCAAAGCGCTGATCCCAGGGCTTTATGTCTACCACTGTGCGACGCCGATGGTGGCGCACCACATCGCCAACGGCATGTACGGTCTTATCCTAGTGGAGCCCGAAGAAGGGTTGCCGCCGGTTGACCGCGAATTTTATGTGATGCAGGGCGAGATCTACACCGAAGCGGCGTTTGGCCAGCACGGAAGCCAGGAGTTCAATGTCGAGAAACTGCTTAACGAGCGGCCGGAATATTTCGTTTTTAATGGTGCCGTCGGGGCCTTATCGAAACTGCATCCGCTGGAAGCGAAAGTCGGCGAGACGGTCCGCATCTTCTTCGGTGTCGGGGGCCCGAATTTCACCTCGGCATTCCACGTCATCGGGGAAATGTTCGACAAAGTTTACAATTTGGGCGGCGTCCTCAGCGAGCCGTTGAAGGGCATTCAGACGGTCACGGTGCCTCCAGGTGGCGCCGTCATTACCGAATTCAGGATCGATGTGCCAGGTAACTATATTCTGGTCGACCACGCGCTTTCGCGGCTTGAGCGCGGCTTGGTAGGTATTCTGCATGTCGAAGGATCGCCCAACCCGGAAATCTATGATGGCAAGATCATGCCCGGAGGAGGACATTAGACGACGTTGGACTGACCGAGCTTTGCGTATTCCTTGCCACCGGCAAGCAACGCCGAAGAATTGCTGAACAATGGGAGCATTTCGGCATGACAATCACCCGTACCGTCCTTTCGGGCGCTGGATTTCTCGCTTTCAGTTGTGCCTCGGCATTGGCTCAGCAGATCGCGGGTGTCCCCGGTTCGCCCGAAGTCACTACGACGATCACCGGAAAACAATTTCCTCCGCCTGATCCGAAATTCGGCGGGGTGATCAAGGAGAAGGCTCGGAGTCGAAGGCCTGGTGGCCGCCGCGCGTCGTACCGCCCAAGGGCGCGCCCCCGAACCTGGCTCGGCACTGATGCGAAATAAATTGCAACCCGATTATCGGCCCGGACAACCCATCCGTGCCGCGGTTGTCCGCTACTGGAGTAACACCGGACGAAGTACCAGCGTCGGCCTTGAGCAGCTAGGTCGCGAATGACCCAAAGCGGACATTCCGCTTCCGCCTCTGAGCCAGCTATGATGCATCGGGCTTAGATGGAGAGAGGCGCGCCGAGTGCCGGTAAAAGATTGGATGCCCACTGGTGTACGAGCTGCGGCAAAAGACCGTAAGCTGAAAGCAGGTGAAGTTCTATTCCGGCTCGGCGACAGAACCATAGGCCTATGTGAGGTCATTGCTGGCCGCGTACGGCTTGCGCGGGTTGACCGCTCGGGGCACGAGGTCGTGCTGCATGTCGCGGAGGCTGGCGAGACTCTTGCTGAGGCCTCCCTGTTTTCTCCGCAGTATCACTGTGATGCGATAGCCAGCACCAAAGCGACCGTGCGCGTCTACCCGAAACGAGAGGTGCTGGCTGTCTTCGAGAGTAACCCGAAGGCTGCGCGGGCATTCTCTGCAGCGCTTGCCCATCGGGTGATGGACCTTCGCACCCGCATCGAGCAACGCAACATCCGCTCGGCACGGGAGCGCGTACGGCATTTTCTCACGCTCAATGCCAAGGCTAATGGGCGCGTATTTGAACTCCGCGGCACATTGAAGGATTTGGCGGCCGAATTAGGCCTCACCCACGAGGCGCTTTACCGCACCTTGGCCGCGCTTGAACGCTCTGGCGAGATCAGGCGCAATCACAGTAAAATCACGTTGTTGCGCCGCGTATGATCGAGATCATATGCTGGCCTTGCGGATCAAGCTATTCAAGGCATTAGGGGTATGACGCGAAAGAGGCTCCCGATGTCAAAACTTCCATGGAAGACAATGCTTGCCGTGACGGCAGTCCTTGCCGCGACTGCTTATGCCTTCGCGCAAATGTCGTCCGGCGGCCAAATGGGCATGCATGGCCAAATGCAGCAAGGCGGCATGATGGGTCAGATGCATAGCCAGATGATGCAGGGTCAAGAGGGAATGCATGGCGGCATGGGAACGCACGGCGGTATGGGTGGTCATGGTGGACTGCCTGGCCAGCAATCTGCCGCGACCGGCACACCGACCATGCCCGGGCAAGATGCCTTCGGGGCGATCCAAGAGATCGTTCAAATTCTACAATCCGATCCCAAGGCAGACTGGTCAAAGGTCAACATTGACGCGTTAAGACGGCACCTCATCGACATGAATGAGGTAACGCTGCGCGCCGCTGCCGCCCAACGCATGCTTGACAATGGCATCGAGATCACCGTGACGGGCGAAGGTCGCACGCTTGAAGCGATCAAGCGCATGGTCCCGGCACACGTAAACGAGCTTCACGAAATCGGTTGGAGCGCAAAGAGCGAAGACTTGCCAAATGGCGCAAAACTCACGGTCTTGGCGAGCGAAGCGCAACCGCTCACCAAGTTGAAGGCACTCGGCTTTATGGGCATCATGGTTCAAGGCGGACACCACCAGCCGCATCACCTTATGATGGCGATGGGCCAGTTCGGTATGCACTGACTTGCCTGAAAGACACTTAATTGGCCGCCCGAATGGCGGCCTTTTCTTTTTGGTTGTATGTCCGCTTTTGGCACTTAGCGGACCTTCTAGACTGAGCCGCGGATGTCTGCTTTCGGGGGCAAAGCGGACATAACGATTGCACTGGAGTATGTCCGCTTGACCCAAAGCGGACATTCAGGCCGGCTAAGGGCTCTTGCCTTGGCTAATGTGAGAGTGATTTCACAAGCCCAGACGTGTACGCCATAAATGCTTGAGCGTTTCAAGGACGATCAGCACAACGATGCCGGCGGCGAGCGTCAATGCTAGATCGTCCGCATGCAGCGGGCCGAACCGGAACAGCGCGCTCGCGGCCGGCCAAAGAAGACTCAAGCTCAAAATCACCGTGACCGTTAAAAGAATCCACGCGAGCGCCAGGTTGGGGCGGCGAAACGCTGCCACCAGTGACGCGCTGAACGAACGGTTGACCAGAATAAGACTAACGATCGAAAGCACCAGCGAGAAGAACGTGAGGGCCCGCACCTCGTCTTCGGCCATGCCGCGGTGTAGGGCGATCACGAAAATCGCGCCGACTAGCCCGAACGCGAGCCCGCCCTGCAATACGCTCCAGCCGATCAGCGGCCATGAGAATAGAGGCTCATTGGGCGCGCGGGGCCTGCGGCGCATGATGTCCTCTTCGTCCATCTCGGCCTCGAAGACCAGTGAGCACACCGGATCGATGACCATTTCGAGGAACGCGATGTGAATGGGACCGAAGATGATGGGCAGGCCTAAGACCAGCGGCAGCAGCGCTAGCCCCGCGATGGGAACGTGAACTGCGAAGATGAAACCCATTGCCTTGCGCACATTGTCGTAAATCCGCCGCCCTTGTCGGATCGCGGTGACGATCGACCCGAAATCGTCGTCCAGCAGCACAATGGACGACGCCTCGCGCGCCACGTCGGTGCCACGTCCGCCCATAGCGACGCCGATATGTGCGGCTTTGAGCGAAGGCGCATCATTCACGCCATCGCCGGTCATCGCGACGATTTCGCCGTCGGCCTTTAGTGCTTGAACGATGCGCAGCTTCTGCTCGGGCATGATGCGCGCGAACACCCCTGCCGTCCGCGCACGCCGGGCAAGTTCGGAATCATCGAGAGGTTCAATCGCATCACCTGTCAGCACCTCGGAAGTGTCGAGCCCGGCCTGTTGCGCGATGGTGCACGCGGTCGCTGGATAATCGCCCGTGATCATCACGACCCTTATGCCAGCCGAGCGGCATTCACAGACGGTGGTGGGAACGCTTGGGCGCAGTGGATCGGCGAGGCCGACGAGACCGAGAAACGCGAACGGAAACTCATGCTGCGATTCAGGCCAGAGTTCCCCTTCATACGTGGCTTTCGCCACGCCCAGGACACGCAGCCCCTCGGTGGCCATGGCGTCCGCCGCCTGCCGCACGGCTTCCAGTTCTGACTGCCCGAGGCCGCAAAGGCGGCCAATGGCTTCGGGAGCACCCTTGGCCGCGACCACGAATGCGGGCGTGCGTTCGTCCTTTTGCCAGAGCTGGGTCATGGCCAAAAGATCGGGGCGCACCCCGTAACTGTGCGCGAGTTTCCAGTCTGGCCCCGGTAGACCGTCCGCCGGCTCCAGTCCGTCCCGTGCGAATTCATGGAAGGCTTTTTCCATGGGATCAAATGGCACTGGCGCACTGGCGAGCAAGCCATGCACGGCGAGTTCCCGAAAATTGCCGGGCACGGCGGCATCGGTTGCTTCGCGCAGACGAAAGACATCACCATCTGGAAGCCGAAGTTCGGCGATGGACATTCGGTTCTCGGTCAGCGTGCCGGTCTTGTCCGTACACAGCACCGTGATCGAGCCAAGCGTTTCGATGGAAGCAGCGCGTCGGGTGAGCACGCGTGCTTTTGAAATCCGCCACGCCCCCATCGCCATGAACACGGTGAGCACGACCGGAAACTCTTCCGGCAGCATGGACATGCCGATGGTGATCCCGACGAGCACCGCATCAAGCCATCCGCCTCGCAACGTGCCGTAAAGCACGACCGCCGCGACGCTGACGGCGGCTCCGCCGAGCGCAGCCATCCGCACCAGTCGTGCGGTCTGCACCTGAAGGCGGGGCGGTTCGGTTTTCAGCGCGTGGAGCGATTGGTCGATCTTGCCGATTTCGCTGCGCGGCCCGGTGGCGACGACCTGCGCAAGGCCGCTGCCCCGCACTATCATCGCGCCGGAATAGACAAAAGGCTGATCGTCGCCACCCGGGCGGGCGCCGCTGGCCGGGATGCGGGTGGCCGCAATCTTGCGCACCGGCACCGACTCCCCCGTCAGCAGCGATTCATCGGCCTGAAGATCGCGGGCTTGCACCACCACAGCGTCGGCGGGAACGCGGTCGCCTTCGGCGAGCACGACCAGATCGCCGCGCGCCACCTCGCGGCCGGCGATGCGCCTGCGTACGCCGTCTCGAATCACCAGCGCGCGGGGGCTGGTGAGGTCGCGCAGCGCCTCCAGCACGCGCTCGGTGCGCGTTTCCTGAATGACGGTAATCGCCACCGACATGATCGCAAATCCGAGCAGGATGAGTGCTTCTTTCAGATCTCCGAGCATGAGGTAGATAAAGCCGCCACCAAGCAGGAGCGCGAACATCGGTTCACGAAAAACCTCTAGGACAATGCGCAATGGCGTACGCCGGTCTTGGCGGGGCAGTTCGTTGTGTCCCTCAGACTGGAGCCGTGTTTGTGCTTCAACCTCGCTGAGGCCGGACATTGATACGGACAGGGCCTTGCCAATTGTCATAAAGCGCAGAATGCCATAATCCCGACCGCTCACGGATCTTTAGTGGGCATGTCCATACATTGCCCTACACGCGCGCGCGTGATTGAAGCGCATCCCCCGATCGTGCCGCTGGCGCTCGGGCGCAAGGTTGATTTTTTGGCTGGTGAATTAGAGCGGCCCGCGGCCAGGTCCGACCCGGCGCCAACTGAATATCTGCTTATGGCACAAAGCGGACATGGCGACCGAGTTCATGAATGTCCGCTATTGGGGTAAAGCAGACATCGCTCCCGCGTCGCAAAATGTCCGCTCATGACCCAAAGCGGACATTGTCAGGTGACCTGGGCCTACCCGTCCGAATTTGCCAAGGCGGCATTCTCAATCGCAATGGCCGATGACGCGTGCCGTTGCCACAGGTCGAGCACACTCATTCCGGCAATCATCGCCATGACGAAGACAAACACACGAGGCGAAAGGCTCACGAGATTTTCCAATGCCGGTCCGGGACATAACCCAGCGAGGCCCCAGCCAATCCCGAAAAGCACAGAGCCAATGACCAGTGGTCGGTTGACGTCAGTCCTTTTTGGCCAAAAGTGCTGTGCTGCGATGACCGGCCGGGTCTGACGTCGCGCCAACGCATAGCCCACGCTGGACATAGCGAGCGCACCCGCCATAACGAAAGCGAGCGTCGGGTCCCAGCGGCCAAGGATGTCGAGAAAACCTAGAACCTTTGCAGGCTGCGTCATGCCCGAGATCATTAGACCCGAACCGAAGATCAGCCCGCACACAAAGCTCGCGAGTGCTTGCATGGTTCAGCCTCCGAAACCGTGACGCATAACTGCAACCACGACGATCGCACTGAGCATAAAAACGCCAGTTGCAACAATAGAACGTGCTGAAAGCCGAGCTATGCCGCATACGCCGTGGCCTGAGGTGCATCCACCGCCATATCGGGCGCCGAAACCAACGAGGATGCCAGCGGCCACTATAAGCAGCCAGCTTGTCGGCATTTGCGGCTCGGGCAATGGATGACCAAGTGAGCCGATAATGATCGGCGCGGCAATTAGGCCCGCAATGAAAGAAAGTCGCCAGACTTTGTCTCCAGCAGACATCGTCAACGCGCCGCCGAGTATGCCGCTAATTCCGGCGATACGGCCGTTCAACAGCATCAACAACGCTGATGCCAGTCCTATTAAGACACCCCCGATTAGGGCAGAGGTCGGATCGAACGCACCCATAAAGTTATCCAACTAAATTCGACGGCTTAAGCGGCGCGAGCGTTTTTTCGTTTTCGAATTGCGTGAATGCATCGAGCGCATGGGTCGCGTACATCACAGATGGGCCGGCTCCCATGTAAATCGCCATGCCGAGCGCCTCCATTATTTCCTCGCGACTAGCGCCTTGCTTAAGGGCTGCTTTGGCATGAAAGGCAATACAATCGTCACACCTAATTGCCACTGAGATGCCAAGCGCGATGAGCTCCTTGTTTTTTCCGTCAAGCGCCCTGGCAGTCAAAGCAGCATTCGCAATGTTGGAGAATGCCTTCATGACTTCTGGAGCTCCACCGCGCAGGTTTCGCAAATGTGCTGTGAGCTCCGTGACAGTTTGCGGCCAGTCCTTCATGTCCAAATCTCCACGTTATCTTAGTAATTTTTACTTTGCAGATCAGAAGTTTGCCTTGACGTGGATCATGCAGAATAAGGCACAGACGGTCCCAGGCCTCAATTGATCTGGATCATATGTAATCTCGTCTGTCTGTGATTGACTGTCAGATGCGCTTTTTTTCGGAAAAAATTAAAGGTACTGCCTGAGCCCGAACACATTTGGTGTCGTCGTTGGTTTGATTGTCGTAATTGTAGTTTTCGCGGCTTTGGACATGACAGCGTTCACCACTGGGAATGTCGGGCTGCGGTGACGTCAGTGCGATCAATCTGTGGAACACAAGCAATCAGATGATTGTCAAAGCTTGGATTTGGAAGCCGCTTATCGCTGGCTTGTCGGGCACTCTGGTTCATTTCTTGTTTATGTATTTCAAAACTCGTGCAGGCATTCTTCCGTCATTTCAGCCGTATCAAACCCTCCAGCTTACTCTCAATCGCTGGGTCGGCACTGACGTTCCCGCATTTGTGCCATGGGCACTTTCGTTTGTGAACGGCATGGCAATTCTCGGATTTTTATTTGCTCGAATTTACCAATTGCTGCCCGGTCGAAATGGCACAACTAAAGGTCTAACTTTTGGTCTTATGGGATGGATTTTCATGGGGCTGATTTTCTTCCCCGTAATCGGGCTTGGCCCGTTTGCCTTTGGGGCCGGCCTAGGTATCGCGCCAACATTGTTGTCCCTAGCCATGTTGCTAACTTACAGCTTGGTATTGGGCACGGTATATGCCGCGCTGAATGCATGGCCGTCGCGCAAAGAAATCTAAACAGGTCCGCTATCGGCACTTAGCGGACATTTGGAAGCCGCCGATGAATGTCCGCTTATAACCCAAAGCACATTCCCCCGCAGGTAAAATACTCCTCAGTTGCGCTCTTCTCGTCCGCTTGGCTAAGATGCGGTTCCGGGACGGAGCGGATGCAGCACGCGCTAAGGAAATTTCTGGTACTGGCCTTATCGGTTGGGTTAGCCGTGAGCGCACCGGCTTTGTCCCACGCGCGAGAGGCCCCCTTTAGTGGTGTAGCGTCGCACGAAAGCCATGACGTGCGACACTATGCAGATTTGTCTGTCGATCCCACAGCCGAGGACTGTCCCCATAGCTCGCCAACTTCCACGCATGATGAGGATGGCGGTGTTTGCAAGAAGTGCTGCGCGGCCTGCCTTGGCGCAACTGTTATGCCCACTACCCCGGTAGCCGTCCGAGCGCTATTGGGACCTAGTGAAGTGCTATTCGCGCGTGATGGCACACTGGTCGCACGGGCTGTGCCGATAGAACCGCGAATTCCCAAGTCTCTCTGATTCGGACGACTGCACCGCCGCTGTAAGCGGCCCATGTCCTTTTCAGTGAGAGGCTTCCTCGATGCTTACGCATTGCTTTTTGCGCGGCTTCCTTGCCGCCGCTGCGTTTTATCTTTTCGTTCCCAGTATCGGACACGCGCAAGACATTCTCAATGAACTGGCAGACGCCGACCGCGAAAAGGGTCACAGCGATCACTCACATGATCACGGCGGCATGGTGGACACAAAAAAAACGACAGGCGCACCGAAGGCGCATCAAGGTCACGGCGACCATCACAAAACCTCAAAGCGGAAAGATGCGCCGAAGCAGCATCAAAACCACGGCGGCGACAGGCACATGATGCCGCACGACACGACACACCCCAATGGTGGGGAAATGCATCAACACGAGATGCGCGGGTTCCTCGGCCCGTATCCGATCCAGCGGGAAGGCTCGGGCACGAGCTGGCTGCCCGACACGACTCCTCACTTCGGAGTGCATGCCACCTATGGTGACTGGCAGACGATGTATCACGCGCTCTTCAACCTCGTGTACGACCACCAAGGCGGTCCACGGGGTGCGGACAAGACATTCGTGAACGGAATGTTCTTGGGGATGGCTGAGCGGCCGCTTGGCGAAGGGACGTGGGGACTGCGGGCAATGCTTGCGCCCGATCCTTTCATGGGCGCAAACGGGTATCCGCTGTTGTATGCGACGGGTGAGACTGCAGATGGGCGCGCCCATTTGATCGACCGGCAGCATCCGCATGACCTCTTTATGGAGCTTGCGACTACTTACAGTTACGACTTCAGTAAGAATTCCAGCATGTACGTCTACGCAGGCCTGCCGGGCGAACCGGCTCTCGGTCCGTCGACCTTTATGCACCGGACGAGCGGCATGGACATCCCGGAGGCGCCAATCACGCATCACTGGCTGGACAGCACACACATCACGTTTGGGGTGATGACCGCCGGTGTTGTGCTGAACACTTGGAAGATTGAGGCGTCAGCATTTCGGGGGCGTGAGCCAGACCAGTACCGCTATGACATCGAGGCCCCAAAGCTCGACAGCTACTCGGCGCGCGTTTCGTGGAACCCAATTCGCGAACTCAGTTTCCAAGTCTCGTGGGGCCATCTGAATTCGCCAGAGCAGCTGGAGCCCGACAGAGACGAGGATCGCTTCACCGCCTCGGCGATTTACACGCAGCCCTTCGGCAAGGACAACATCTGGAGCACGACGTTCGCATGGGGGCGGAAGATGCTGAAGCCGGGAGACACGCTTGACGGCTTCATCCTCGAAACGGCTGCAATCTTCCAGAAGCAATACACACTTTTCGCTCGTGCTGAGCGAGTACAGGAAAACGAACTTCTAAACCTTGCTCCAGCACCGACCTTTACCGTCAACAAGCTCACGGTCGGCGGCATCTATGACTTTTTTCGCACTGACCACGCCAAGTTTGGCGTCGGAGGCCTCGTGAGTTTCTATGGTGTTACGGACGGCCTAAAGCCTTTTTACGGGGACCCAACCAGTGCGATGGCCTTTGTCAGGTTGAAAATCGAATGATGAAACCCAGCGCTATTGTCGCTATCGGCATCGTGCTCTCCTACGCTGCGCTCGCGTATGAGGGACATGAGCACGCGACGGGGGTTGTCCGAGAACGGATGGAATTGATGACGGACATGGGCAAGCGATTGCTCGCGATCAGCAAACGGCTCCGCAACAACAAGGAACTGGACCGCATCGCGCCTGATGCACGTGCAATCAAAGAGGCGTCAGGCAAGATCACGGCGCAATTTCCTTCCGGTAGCATGCAATTCCCGACTGCGGCCAAACCGGTCGTTTGGCAGCAATGGAACGATTTCACTGAGAAGGCCAAAAAATTAAATACAGGCCGAGAAGCTGTCGACAGCCAACTCAGCCAACGGTGACAAGTTGCGCGAGCAATTCCGTGTCGTCGCGTTTGCGTGCGATGACTGTCACGAAACGTATCGAGTGCCGAAGTAGCTGGAAAAGCCTGCCCCGCGAGCAATACCCCTCGTGGGTATCAAGCAAAGGTTCCCAGAAAAATGTCCGCTTATGACCCAAAGCGGACATTGCGCGATGCGGCATAGGCATCGCCCGGCGGCGCTCGGTGCATCACTATCGCGCATTCTGTCTGCATGTCCCGCTTGCTACCTTATCCTCCATGTCTGCCACTACTACAAATCGGGGTGATGGCTTGGCTGCCGCGCCTCACCAGCGGAAAAGGGCAAATTCCTAATTGTGAGTATTGGTTCCCCGCTGAACGGCGAGGTGAAACCGAACGCTTCTTGCTATCTCATGCCCTATGGCTTGGATGTTTTACCGTCGCAATCATCTATGGCGCTCATGTTGTTATAGAACGTGCGAATTCGCTTGTGCCACCGACATTGGCTGTCGATAGGTTGATAGTGATGCTCGTGATTTATCTATGCGGACTTGTTTGGTAGTTCGCTGCATTCATGCGCCATTTTCGAACTGTTACGGGCAATCGTGACTGATCACAGTTTTAGGCCAACACCTTAAATGGGCCTGTTGCCAATGTCCGCTTCAATCAATTTTCTTTTTTGCCTTAAGGAACTGCTCAATTTCACACGATCCGTCTTTTCTGCCCCGCGCTTCGCACTCAGCCTTTGCACGCTCTTCTTCTTCACGTCTCTTTCGCTCAAATTTGGCCTGCGCTCGCCGTCCAGCTTCGGTATAGAAAAATCTTTCTGGTGTGTCCATCAAGCGCCATTCCTCGGCGCACTGATCTTCTTTATCTCCCAAAAATACGCATTGACGCATATAGTTTACATAGGCCTCATCCGGACCGTCGAACCTTAAGAAAGAAACGCCGTATCCTGCGGCGAAGCTGCCGATGACCAATGCTACGATTGCTATTTGCTGCTGCCGAATCTTCATAAGCCGCCCGAAATGTTAGTTGCCTTTTCGGTGGGACTAAAGCGACCGGTCGCTGTGACGATCAAAAAACCCCGCCATAAGTCGGGGCGCTTAACAATGGGTACCTTAGTTGCCGGTAGCGGACAACCCAACGCCAAAGGAAGGAGCTAAGGTGTGCTGGGTTGATCCGATGATGATTGAGTCTACCTTGAAGCATTATTGTGCATCGATTCGCGTCGAAGTCCCGGTGTGATCCCTTTGGAAGCGGGGTTGCGGGTCGCGGTCCTTTGCGATGGATCAAACTGAGGTCAGAGCTCTCTCTTGAAATTACACTGCCCGGTCGCTTGTGGCTCCATTCGTGGCTGCAAATGCCGTGTGCTGCTGCGGCAACGATGATTGATCGCGAGATGGCGCCATCATGCTTATGAAGGGCGTGTAACTTGGTCCAGCGCTCATTTGATTCACGTCAATGACCAAATCACGTTTTTTGATCAAACTGAATACATGAACCGCCATAGAACCCGTCGGACTGCCAAAGAGGTCGAACAAGATTTTCCGCACTTCGTGGACATAGCGGTGCCGCCGAGCGGCCTCGGGTCCAAGTTGGCAGCAATGTATGATTTTCACGCGCGGCACCGAATATCCCCGAAGCGCGGTCACGGTCGCAGAGATGATAGAGGTGGGGCAATTCGTTGGTGCTTTGCTGATCCGGCCTTGGCTGAGGCGTTTGCACTGGAGTTTGTGCAGGACTAGCGGATCCAATGACAAAGCCCATCCCCGCCAAGGCGAAGATCGCGCTCGAAGACCCCGACAAACTCTATGTCGAGGTGATCGATTGAAGGCGCAGTGTCCGCTATTCGCACTTAGCGGACATCGGCTTGTGCGCTGCACATGTCTGCTTATGACCCAAAGCGGACATTGCTGCGTAAGCTTCCCGGATGAAATTAGTTTCCTACTAGAAACGACAAGATCAGCGCCATAACCACCAATCCCATCAGAGCTGTCGCCGCCCATCCCACCCAGGCCAGCCAACGACGCGCGCAAAATCGCCCCATCACCGAAGAACTAGTGATAAGCGCCATCATGATCGCCATAACGGGAACTGAAACAATGCCGTTCAATACGGCGCTCCACACCAGCATCTTGATCGGATCAAATGAGGTAAATCCCAGTCCAAAGCCGATAGCAGTTGCAGCCAAAATGATAATGTAAAAAGCCCTGGCTTCGGGAAATTTAGCCTCGAGTGTTGATGGCCAACCAAAGAACTCAGCGACCGCGTAAGCTGCTGAGCCCGCAAGCACCGGGATTGCCAAAAGACCCGTTCCGATTATTCCGAGGGCGAACAGTGCAAAAGCAAAGTTGCCAGCAATCGGGCGCAATGCGTTTGCGGCATCTGCGGCCGTCTGAATATCTGTGATGTTATGCGCGTTTAGAGTGACTGCCGTTGTCAGAACGATAAAGAACGCGAC
>Ga0157376_10002085_pt1 | contig 13439 bp, 8 predicted proteins | sample M45metaG_FD_121801 | JGI IMG/M metagenome (GOLD analysis project Ga0157376, IMG submission 121801) | Miscanthus rhizosphere microbial communities from Kellogg Biological Station, Michigan, USA - M4-5 metaG | ecosystem: Host-associated > Plants > Roots > Rhizosphere > Soil | place: USA: Michigan... | reverse complement strand
CATCGAGCCTGCTCGGCAGCACCGAGGCGATCACGATGAACAGCGGCCAGGATTTCCGCCTCGACCTCGGCAACTGGCCGTGGAATTCCGCCGACGATTACCAGCCGGCGATTGCCGGCTTGAAGGGCGTCGCCGACGTGCTGCCGTCGCTCTGGCAGTCGAGCACGCTGCCGCTCGCGCAGGCCGGTCTGTCGGCGCTCGATGCGCTGAGTCTGTTCCGCTCGATCAACTTCGGCACGTACAACGCGAGCAGCAACGCAGCTGGCTACCAGCCGTCGGGCGGCGCGAACTACGGCACCGGCGGCTTCGGCCTGCAACTGCAGAACATTGCGCAACTGGTCAAGCGCAATGTCGGCCTGCGCATCGCGACCGTCGATCTCGGCGGCTGGGACACGCACAATGGCCAGGGCAGTCCGGCCAACAGCTACGATTATTTCGGCAACCAGGTGCAGGTGTTGAACGACGGCCTCAATGCGTTCTACACCGACCTTTCGACCGACGCCGCCGGCAACTACATGAAGAACGTCAGCGTCGTCACCGTCAGCGAGTTCGGCCGGCGCGTGCAGGAGAACGCATCCGGCGGTACCGATCACGGTTACGGCACGGTCATGCTCGCCCTCGGCGCATCGGTCAACGGCAACCAGATCTACGGCACGTTCCCGGGCCTTGCCAGCGATCAGTTGTTCGAAGGTGCCGACGTTGCCGTGACGACCGACTATCGCCGCGTGCTGGCCGAAGCGTTGGTCGCGCGGCTCGGCAACGCGAATGTCGGCTACGTCTTTCCCGGCTACTCGGGCTACTCGCCGCTCGGGATCTTTCAGTCGTCGGTCCTCGCCGACACGGTATTCAAGTCCGGTTTCGACTGATACCCCGCCAACGACGCACGGCGAGCTGGCTTGAGTCGATGCCCGGGACGCGCACTTCGAAAGCACGCATCCCGGACAGTTCGAACGAGCTTACTTGCGCTTGCACACTCCGCTGGCAAGCTGCTGCGGCACGTAATTAGGCAAATCGGCAGGATCGACCGCGAACACGAAGAAGCGATTCGGATTGTCGATGCCGGCCGGGTGGTTGCTGTCGGTCACGGTGCCAATGAAGTCGTTGTCGTTGGCGACGATGAAGGTGTGCTTCGTGTCGCCGTCGACGACGATGTCCGGCCCGAACGCCGTGCCTTCGAGCTTCGCCGGAATGTCGTTGCTGTTGAAGCCGTGTGCGTTGAGCACCGTCACGATGTCGAGGAACTGCGTCTTGCCCACGGCTGCCGGCGCGAGCGCCGCTTCGCCGGTCAGTCCACTGACGTCCTGCTGTCCGTCGAGATCGACGCTGAAGATTTTCTTGAACGCGGCCGTCGAATCGTCGCCGAGGCCCTTGCCGTCGCGTTCGTCGAGCAGGAATTCGTGCCCGTTGATGGCGACGATATCGCTGACCGTCGGATACTTCGGCTTGCTGGAGCTGCCGATGTTGGTCAGCGGATAGGCGTACTGGGCCGTCGCTCCGGTGACCAGGTCGATCTTCAGGATGCGCGTGTACGCGCCGTTCGTGCCGCCGTCCTGCGCGAGCGGACTCTGCATCACGCCGTACAACGTGTTGCCGTCCGGCGATATCGCCAGACCTTCCATGCCCTTGTTCGAGATCCGGCCGCCGGCGGTATTGTCGGCGATTTCGTAGTCGCCGTTCGCGCGCAGGTTCGAGATCGCGAACGAGTCCGGCACCGGAACGACCAGCGTGCGCTGCCCGGTCTTGCGGTTGAAACGGTAGATGTACGGCCCGTACTCGTCGGAAATGAACACGTTCGCACCATCGCTGCTCACGCGGATGCTCTCCGGATCGAAGCGCGCGTCGAGCGCATCAGTCGACAACTGCGATGCGTCGAAGTTGTCCGAGCGCCCGGTGAAGTAGTTCGTGTGGTCCGTACTGTTGAGTGCCGGTGCGCCACTTGACAGTCCGGCCAGTGCGCCGTCGCCATAGACGAGCGGCTGCGCCGTGCGCAGCAGAGTCGTCGCAGTCAACGTGAGGTTCATGTCGAACGGCAGCGTGTGCGTGCCCGACACCAGCTCGAACGACAGCGTGTGAAAGCGATTGATGTACGAAGCCGTGTCGCTGACCGGCGTGTCGTACTGAATCGCATTCGGGCCGCGATCCGGCACGGCGACCAGCGTGTTGCAACCCGCATAGGCGATGCCCGAGCCGATGCCGCCGAACAGATTGCCGGGTGCGCCATTCTCTAGCGGCGCCGATGTCTGCGTGGCGAGATCGCCGATATGGCCGTCGAGCGAACCGACCGCAATCAGGTCGACCGCCGCGTATGCCGACGGCGCGGCGAAGGCGGCGGCGAGTGCCAGGTGCAGCAATTTGCGTGGATGCGTCACGGTGAATCTCCTCCGCTGTGGAATTCCAGCCCGGCACGCTCGCCGATTTTTGTTGCGCGCTGATGACGAAGGGATGGCGCCAGCTTCCAACCTCGTCGTTTTGCCACGCAGACACGCTCTTGCTGCATCGTCCTGTCACGTCCTGGTAAATGTTGGTAAAGAAGACGGCGCACGCCCGCCCGCTTGCCGGAGCCGCGCGCTGCGGAGCGATTTTCTTCGTATCCTTGACGAGTGCGATCCGCAGCATTCGTGCGCGGCACGCCGTATCGCCGATTCCTGACTGAGAAGGAAACATTCATGCGCATCGCACCTCTGGCCGCTTTCGTCCTCGCTGCCCTGCTGCCCATCGCGGGCGCGGGCGCGGACCAACCGCCGCAGGCGGAAAAGTCGCCGCTGCTGCAATCGATCGCCGGCGACGTCAAGTCGGACGAACTGCGCGCGGCGATTGCGAAGCTTGTCGGCTTCGGCACGCGGCACACCTTGTCGGATACCAAGTCGAACACGCGCGGCATCGGCGCGGCCCGGCGCTGGGCGAAGAGCCGCTTCGAGGAATTCAACAGGCGCTGCAAGGGCTGCCTGCAGATCGAGATGCCGGAGCAGACCGTGACCGGTGAGCGGATTCCCCAGCCTTCTGCGATCGTTGACGTGCTCGCAATCCAGCGCGGCACGAGCGATCCGGATCGCGTCATCGTCATTTCCGCACACATCGATTCGCGCGTGACCGACGTCATGAACGTCACCAGCGACGCGCCCGGCGCTGACGACGACGGTTCCGGGACGGCAGCCGTCATCGAAGCCGCGCGCGTGCTGTCGCAGCACAAGTTTCCGGCAACGCTCGTCTACGCCGTGCTCTCGGGCGAGGAACAAGGCCTTTACGGCGGCAAGCTGCTCGCGCAGTACGCGAAAGATCATCACTGGAACGTCGAGGCTGCGCTGAACAACGACATCGTCGGCAATTCGACCGGCACCAATGGCGTCAAGGACGAGACGCACGTGCGTGTATTCTCCGAAGGCACGCGCTCGACCGAAACGCCTGAGCAGGCGACACGCCGGCGCTACAACGGCGGCGAAGTCGACAGCCCGTCGCGCAATCTCGCGCGTTACATCAGCGGCCTTGCCGACACGTACCTGGCCAACTTCAGCGTGCGCATGGTCTACCGTACCGACCGCTACAGCCGCGGCGGCGACCAGGTGCCGATGCTGGCGGCCGGCTATCCCGCGGTGCGCTTCACCGAGGCGGTCGAGAACTACCAGCGCGAACACCAGGATCCGCGCAGTGTCGACGGCGTGCGCTACGGCGACGTGCTCGATGCGGTCGATTTTCCCTACCTCGCGCAGGTCGCGCGCCTCAACGCAATCACGATGGCCGCACTGGCTTCCGCGCCGCCGCCGCCCACCGACGTGAAGATCGAAGGCGCCGTGTCGATGGACACGACCGTGAGCTGGACTGCCGTGCCCAGCGCCACCGGCTATCGCGTCTGGTGGCGCGACACCACGGCGCCGCAGTGGACCAACAATCGATTCGTCAACGACGCCCATCCTGTCGTCCTCAAAGACGTGAACATCGACGATTGGTTCTTCGGGGTTTCGTCGGCTTCAGCGGATGGATTCGAAAGCCCGGTCGAATTTCCCGGGCCTGCGGGAGCGTTCAGCGCACCGCCGAGCGCCGCCGAGGCGAAATAGCCTGACTTTTCCGCATCCGGTATCCGCCCTGCCTGGACACGATTCGCGAGCCAGCAATTGCCTGGCGCGTTATATCGCGCAACTACGTTCTTCGTGTTGAACAACAACGAATGACATCGGGCGAAAGTTCCGATGTCGCAGTCATCCCATGCGCATCTTGTTGCCGGTAGTACGGCTTGCGCGAGCAGCCGTAGTTATCGGGCGTCGAAGCGCCTGACAGTCAACCGAAGAGAGAACCATGAAGATCTATCGAATTGGTATCGCCGCACTGGCAATCCTGGCTGGTGCAGTTTCCGCGCAGGCGCACGAGTACGATCCGGGCGGAAAGATCGTCGTGAGTTGCAAGGAAGGGTGGGCTCCGTACATGGCCGATGTTGCGCACGCCGTCGAGCGCAGTCATTACTGGGCGACGCCGGGCGCGCGCAAGGAAATGCTCACGATCTCGCGCGAGGCCTGCGCATCGGGAGCGAAGAGGGTGGCGTTCGTGCCGCCGGCGGATCAGCGCTATGGAGCGGTGACGAAGGACTAGGATTTGAGGTATCGCAGAATCCCACTCCCGAAGGAGTGGGCAAGTCTTCCCTTCTCCCACCGGGAGAAGGTGGCGCGCGAGCGCCGGATGAGGGTCGGGGTCGGCTCGACGTAGGGTTCGACTCGACGTCGGTTACGTTCTACGTCGATGAATTCCCGAACCCCTCTCCCACCGGGAGAAGGGCTAACGCTCTGCCGTTGAGGCGAGCGCTCAGCTTTCGCAGTTGAAGTAGATCAGATGATCAGGGTTCAGGGCGATGGCCTGGCCGAGGCTGATGATGCCGCTGCGGCGCAGGTGCACCTCGTCGCGGTGCAGGCGCAGTTCTTCGTCGTCGCCGAACTTCACGTAGGTGCCGTTCGTGGAGCGGTCCGAGAGCGTGAACAGGCCGCGCTTGCATTCGATCAGGGCGTGGTTGCGCGATACCCACTCGGCTTCGACCATCAAGCTGCTGGTGACGTCGCGGCCGAGCGTGAACGGCGGCGCCAAATCGTCGATTTCCAGCCCCTTGCCGCGATAGCGCAGCTGCAGGTGGATGCGCGGATGCGCGCCGGAGTCGATCTTGATCGCGCGCTGCACCATGGTCACGTTGGAGGTGTCTTCCTGCCACGTGACGTCGACGATGTCGATCGGATTCTGCTTGCCGGCGACACGCGCCTGGCCGACCGAGCGCGTCCGCAACATGCCGGAGTTGGTCAGCATGCGCACGGTACTGGCGGTCGTGATGATCTGTTCGCGCTTGGCCAGCGCGGCCATGCGCGCGGCGGTGTTGACGGCGTCGCCGAAGACGTCGTTGTCCTCGACCAGTGCATCACCGTGATGCAGGCCGATGCGAACGGCAAGGTTGTCCTTGGCGAACGTGGCGTCGTGGGAGATCCGCTTCTGCATGTCGACCGAGCCGAGCAGACCCTGCATCGCACCGGGGAACGTGCACATGACCTCGTCGCCGATGGTCTTGATGACGCGGCCGCCGTGCTGCGCGGCCACGTCTGAAAGCGCATTCAGGATTGCCGCGACGATGCGGCGCGCTTCGAAATCGCCGCGCGTTTCGAACAGCTTGGTGCTGCCACTGACGTCGGCAAACAGTATGGTGAGGGACTGGCTTTCGGACATGTCCGGCTAATCATAGGCGATTCCCCCGCCTCTGCTCCAGCCGTCGGTCATTCGGGGCCTCCGCGGCCAGCCTCCGCGTGTCGTCCCCGGCCAGGCGCCGCACCTCGAAATCGCCAAGCAAATGCACGAGTTCCGGGGTTACACGCGCCATATGCAGCCCCGGATCGCTCAATGCCGTGGCCGCGGCCAGGTCGGCGTCGACCGCGGCGCGTTCGCCGGCAATCGCCTCCAGCGCCGCAGTGTCGAAGCCCGCGCCGATGCGCCCGCGGGCTTTTTGCGCGGCCAGATGCATGGCCGCGCGATAGGCCTGGGCCGGGTCCAACGCATCGAATACGCGGGCGCTTTCGGCGTCGAGCCATTGCGGCGCGTGCCGGCGCAGCGCCTGCCAGGCTTGCGCAGACTGTCCCATTTCCGAGAGAGCGCGTTCCTCGCAGGTCTGCGCGGAGGCGTCGCGTGCGGACATCTCGAGTGCGATCCGGCACTGGCGCAGGGCATCCTCGTAGCGGCCGGTGCGGAAATAGAACCAGCCGAGGTCGGAGTGCAGCGGCACATTCATGGGCGCGATCGCCAGCGCGGCGTTCATCGCCGCCATCGCATCGCCGATGCGGTCGTCGGCGAGCGCAAACCAGGCGAAATCGCGCAGGATCTCGGCGTCCTGCGGCGCTTCGCGCCGCGCCAGCGCATACCATTGCGCCGCCTGCGCCGCATTCCACTCCCCCCAGAAAAGGTGATGCGCGACATCCGCGGCGACGGCGGCCGAACGCGGATCGGCCACGACGGCGCGGCGCAGCGCAGCGCGCGCCAGCAGGCGCCGATCGCGAGCGGAGGCCGGATCGCGCCCGAGCAACGCCAACATGCGCTGTGCCTGCGCATAGGCGCGCAGAGCGCCGCTATGACCGGGCACGGCGCTGAGCGTGCTTTCGAGCAGCTTGACCGCGCGCTCGATCGTTTCGATGTTGGCCGCTCCGGCAAGAAGCGTACCGGCGTCGGCGAACGCGCGTTCCACGGGCGGCGGCAACGCCGCATTCGGCGGTTTCGATGCGTTGACGGGCAGCCGCGCCACGACCGTCGCGAGCAGCCGCTCGCGCCCGAAGCTCGTATCCTTGATGCTCACCTGCTGGCTTGCACCGCGCCCGCTCACGTCCGCGCTCACGACCTCTCCGCCGCGGATCGACAGGGCCACGCGCACTGGCTCGTCGTTGCTGCGTGCCGCATCGCCGTCCAGCGCACTGCGCAGCAGGCCGGCAATCGAGCGCGCGTCATCGCTGTCGGCGATGCTTCCACCGACGGCATCGCCGGATTCGATCGCGACCCACGACGGCGCCGTCGCGGCCGGCCATAGTGCGAAGCCGACCGAGACGGCCAGCGTGGCGGCAAGAATTCCGGCGGGTATTTGCCAGCGTGCCGAACGCGCTCTGCCCTCGCCTGCTTCCAGCGTGGCTGGTTTCTGGCGTGCGCCGGCAAGGCGAGCCGGAATCTCCATGGAGGGGGCGATCAACAACTCACGCGGCGTCGGCCCGATCCAGCGGTAGCCGCTGGCGCGCAATGTCTCGATCAGGCGGGGTTCGCGGGCATCGTCGCCGATCGCGCGGCGCAGCTTGCGCACCGCGGTGTTGAGGTTGCGCTCGAAGCTTTCCCAGTCGTAGCGCGGCCACAGTGCGTGATGCATTTCGTGGCGGGAAACCGGCCGGCCGCCGCGCTCGAGCAGCAGGCACAGCAAGCGGAACGGCGTTTCCTGCAGGACCACCCTCGCCCCGCCGATTTGCACGCGGCGCAGTTCGAGATCGACGGTGAGATCGCCGACGCGCCAACCACGCGGCGCTGATTTCGGCGTGTCCGCAGGAGAGTTCAGATGCAGATCAGAATCGAGAACTTGTTCGGTCATATGCCACCGGCCATGCTGCCGCGCGTTTTCCAGGCCAGCATGGCCCAAGCGGGTACCTGTCAACAGTGTCCGCAGTCATGCCTGCCCAAGTCTGGATGTCCGAAAGCCCAAGGGACGCAACGCATGAAATCACTGCTTCTCGCCTCGCTGCTCGGATTGAGCCTCGCCCCTGCGACGGCTAGCGCCGCGGCCGCGCCGGCTGGCGGACATGCCGAACCCGGCGGGTTTGCCATCGAAAAGCTCGCCGAGGGTATCTACGCTGCCGTGCGAACGGATCCGCCCGGGCTGATGGTCGATGCGAACAGCCTCTTCATCGTCAACGATGCCGACGTCGTCGTCGTCGACGCGCCGGAGGCCTCCGCCGAGGTGATCGCAGCGCTGCGCAAGATCACCGGCAAGCCGGTGACGTACCTGGTCAACACGCACTGGCACGACGACCATGTGATCGGCAACGCGGCGTGGCGCAAGGCGTATCCCGGTATTCGCTTCATCGGCCATGCCAGCCTGCGCGACTACCTGCCGACGACCGGCGCGAAGAATCGCGAAGGCATGATCAAGGGCGCGCCCGCGTTCGCCGGACAGATGCAGGCGCAGATGGACAAGGGCAGGAACCTGCAGGACCAGCCGATCAGCGACGAGGAGCGTGCCAGTTACGCCAGCGACATCCGCCTCGTGAAGCGCTACATGGAGGTGGTTCCCGGTACCGCCGCGGTATTGCCGGACATCGACGTCAACGAGGGCCTCACCCTGGTACGCGGCGAGCGCCGCATCGAGGTCCGTCATCTCGGCAGCGGCCACACTTTGGCCGATCTCGTCGTCTGGCTGCCGAAGGAGCGCATCGTCGCGACCGGCGACCTCGTCGTCTGGCCGATTCCGCTCGTCGGCAGTGACCAATCGCACGTGCGCGACTGGCCCGGAACGCTGAATGCTGTGATCGCACTTCAACCCGCGATGCTGGTGCCGGGTCACGGGCCGGTCGAACGCAACACGGACTATCCGCGCCAGATGCGTGACCTCTTTGCCAGCATCAACCAGCAGGTCGCCGCCGCCGTGGCGCGCGGCGCCTCGCTCGAAGACACGCGCAAGGCAGTGGACCTGGCCGCGTTCCGCGATCGCTTCGCCGGCGAGTCCAAAGTGCGTCGGTTTGCCTTCGGCATGTATGTGGTCGGCCCCGCGGTCGAATCCGCCTGGCGTGATGCCACGGTGAAGCCATGATCTCTGATCGCAGGAACTCACCCAGCGGGAGCTCGAACATGCGCCCGATTATCCAGAACGCATTCCTCATCGCCGCGCTGACCGTGAGCGTCAGCGCCAGACCCGACCCGCGCGCGCCGTTCGATAGCGACGCGCTGCGCTCGGCCACCGGCATCATGGCATTCGCCGAAGTGCCGCTGGCAGCGGCCACGGTGCACGCGAAATTCCGCTACGACACCGTGCCGGTGGCCAAGGGCATCACGACCTTCATCGAGGGACCATCGCACGGACTGGTCCAGGGCAACATCACGCTGATCGTCGGCGAGAAGGCGGCGCTGGTCATCGACACCGGACAGTTCCCCGCGGTCGCGCGGCGCGTGATCGCCGACATGCGCAAGCTCACCGACAAGCCGGTGCGCTACCTCGCCATCACGCACTGGCACATGGACCATTACATGGCCAACTCCGAATTCGCCGATGCGTGGCCGGGCCTGACGATCATCGCGCAGGACTTCACCGCGCCGATGATGGACAAGTACGGCGGGCGTTATCAGCACTACGGCCCGAAGGTCGACGAGAACCTGAAGCCGATGCGCGACATGTTGGCCAGCGGCAGAGCGCCGGACGGCACGGAGCTGACTGCGGATCGCCGCCAGCGCATCGAAACGGTCATCAGCGAAGTGGAGGCGGCCAAGCCGGAATTCGATTTGATGCGCTACCGCGGCGCCGACATGACGTTCGAGAACGGGATCGACGTCGACCTGGGCAATCGCGTGGTCAAGCTCATGCACCTCGGCCGCGGCAACACGGCCGGCGACCTCGTCGCCTACGTTCCCGACGCGCACGCGCTCATCACCGGCGACATCCTCGTGCACCCGGTGCCGTTCTCGTACGGCAGCTATCTCAGCGAATGGTCCGTCGTACTCGGCAAGCTCGCCGACATCGAGGCGACAGTGATCGTGCCCGGCCATGGGCCGGTGATGCACGACAAGGCCTACATGCTGCAAGTGCGCGAACTGCTCGACGGCGTCGTCGCCGAGGTCAAACGCGTGTGGAAGCCGGGCATGAGCGCCGACGACGTGCGCAAGGTCATGGACCTGTCGAAGCAACGCGACGCGTTCTGCCAGGGCGACAAATCGCTCGAGAACAGCTTCAAGGCTTCGATCGAAACCGCCGGCGTCGACCGCGTCACGCAGGAACTCGAAGGCAAGATGAAGCCCGAGGCGTTCGACGAGAACGGCTAGCACCGATTTTCACTTCTCCCGCCGGCAGACGCCACGATCTTCAACGGAGCATTATCGGATGCGAACTTTGCACCTTGTCGTTGCGGGCCTCGCCGCCAGCCTGAGTCTCGCGGCCGACGCCGCGCCGAAATCGTGGGGTCCATTTACGTACGAAACGATCAAGGTCGCGGATAACGTCTACGCGTTCGACGAGCCGAAGCTCAATGCCATCGTCAGCAGCAACATCATCGCCGTCCTCGGCGACAAGGCGATCCTGGTCTTCGACGGCGGCCATCACCCGCCGGTCACGCGCGCGATCACGGCCGAAATCAGGAAACTCAGCAGCAAGCCGGTGAAGTACCTCGCCATCTCGCACTGGCATGACGATCATTGGGTCGCCAACGCGGAGTTCGCCAGCGCATGGCCGGCCGTGCAGTTCATCGCCCATCCGTTCACGGCGCAACTCATGGAAACGCGCGAGGGCAAACTCAACGGTGCGGCATGCATCGATCCGCTCGCAAGCCAGGTCAAGCCGCTGCGTGAAGAGCTTGCCAGCGGCAAGCACGAGGACGGCACGCCGATTTCGGACAGGGGCAAGGCATTCCTGCGCGACGAAATCTCGGGTTTCGACCAGAGCATCGCCGAGTGCGCCGAGGCGCGCTACCGCGGCGTCGACCTGACTTTCGACTCCGAGCTTCAGATCGACCTCGGTGGCCGCAAGGTCAAGTTGCTGCATCTCGGGCGCGGCAATACCGCCGGTGACGTCGTCGCCTGGCTGCCTGAAAGCCGCATCCTGTTGGCCGGTGACTTGATCGTGCATCCGTTTCCGTTCGCCACGCAGTCGTACATCACCGAATGGGCCGCGATCCTGCGCAAGCTCGACGCGATGGGTCCGGCCATCATCGTGCCAGGCCACGGACCGGTGCTGCACGACAAGCAATATCTGCAAGACCTCGCATCGTTGTTCGAGTCGATAAGCTCTCAAGCCCACGCCGCGTGGCAACCCGGCATGAGCGCCGACGACCTGCGCAAGAAAGTGGATATTTCCACCTGGAGCGCCCGGTTCAGCCACGACGACTAGTTTATCGAGGCCAATTTCGACAACATGATCGGACAAACCGGCATGGATCGGATGTGGCAGGAACTGAGCGGTCAGTGGAAGCCCGAAGGCGAGTGACTGACTTTCCTACCGGCTCGTCATTCCGGCGAAAGCCGGAATCCAGATTTCCTGCGGTTTGCGAAGAGCTGGATCCCGGCTTTCGCCGGGATGACGAGCATTAAAGCGAGCAATTGCAGACCCGTCCCGAACCAGCCCTTCCCTTGAAGGAGAGGGCTCTGAGTTGCCCGGCTCAGCCAGCCAGCACTCGCGCAGCGGCGACGATGTCTGCGTCGCCCGGCAGGACGAGCAGCGCGGCGCCCGCGAGCGGCGTGTACGTATCGACACCGACGACGCGACGCAGCGGCTTCGCGCCATGTCCGGCCTCGACCACCGCGGTGATGACGCCTTCGCCGACACCGGCAGACTTGCGTCCTTCGTCGACGACGAGGATGCGCGCGCATTCGCCCGCATGCCGCGCAATCGCGGCGTCGTTCAACGGCACCAGCCAGCGCAGGTCGACGATGCGTACCTTCCAGCCATGCGCCTTTTCGATCTCGCGCGCGGCGCGGAGGCTCATCGTCACGCCGTTGCCGAACGTGAAGATGACAAGGTCCTTCGCCTCCGGCCCGCTCTTGTCGGACATGTAGACGCGCTCCTCGCCGAGCGCCATCGCCTGATCCGGTGGCGGGTAGGCGAACTGCCACTGGCCGTCGCTCGGCTCGTAGAGGTCTTTCATCATGTACAGCGCTATCGGCTCCAGGTATGCGCACACGCGGCCGTCCACTTTCGCCAGCGCGAGCAGCGTGCGCAGCATCGTCGCCGCATCGTCGCCGCGAGACGGGCAACCTACGACGAGTCCGGGAATGTCGCGCAGCGCGGTAATGGAGTTGTCGTTGTGGAAATGTCCGCCGAAGCCGCGCTGATAGCCCAGGCTGGCAATGCGCATGACCATCGGATTGCGGTACTGGCCGTTCGAGAAGAACTGCAGCGACGCTGCCTCGCCGCGGATCTGGTCGCAGGCGTTGTGGAAATACGCGAGGTACTGGATTTCCGGCACCGGCAGCATGCCCATGTTGCCGAAGCCCTGGGCAAGACCGAGGATCATCGTTTCGTCGAGCAGCGTGTTGAACACGCGCGCGTTCTTGAACGCCTTGTGCAGGCCCTTGGTGACGGTGTAGACGCCGCCCTTCTGCGCAACGTCCTCGCCGAACAGCAATGTTTCGGGATACTTCGCGAACAGGTCATGCAGCGCGTTGTTGATCTGGATCGCCAGGTGCCGCGGCGGCTGCTTCTCCGGCAGTTTTTCCGCGCTGCCGAATACGGCCAGGCGCTTGTCCGCATAGTCGGCGCGTTTCGCCTCGGCCGCGACCTTGCCGGCGTGATACGGCGCCAGCGGCGCGATGACTTCGGCAAGGTCGGTCAGCTTCGGCCGCCGGTCGGCCTCTTCCGCGGCGGCGAAGCAGCGCTTGCGGATGTCCTCGTACTTCGCCAGCAATTGCTCCCTGGTGTAGATGCCGGCTTCCAGCGCGATCGCCGCCGAGCGCAGCAGCGGATCGGTCGCCTCGACCGCCATCAGTTCTTCGACGCTGCGCCATTCGATCTCGAAGTCGGTGCCGGCGTGACCCATGATGCGCGTCGTGCGCATGTGCAGGAATGTCGGCCGGCGCGTCGTGCGGCAGTGAAACACGGCGCGCGCCACGCCCTCATAGCCGGCCGCGAGATCGAGTCCGTCGGCGGTGAAATAGTCCAAATCGCGCCGGCCGCTGAAACTCGCGCTGATCCAGTCGCGCGGCGTCTTCACCGAAATACCGATGCCGTTATCCTCGCAGACGAACAGTACCGGCGCCGGCAGCTTCTGATACGCGGTCCACTGCGCGGTGTTGAACGCGGTTTGCGCCGTTGCATGATTCGCCGATGCGTCGCCGAACGAACAGATCGCGATCGAGTCGTCCGGAACCGGCAGTTTGTGGCCGATGCGCTTGCCCTGCTCGATCGCCACGGCCGTGCCGAGCGCCTTGGGCAGATGCGAGGCTATCGTCGAGGTCTGCGGCAACACCCACAGCGGCTTGGACCCCCAAACCTTGTGCCGTCCACCGGAAGCGGGATCGTCCTTGCTCGCGGCGAAACTCAACGCCGAATCCATGATCGGATCCATTCCGGGCAGCTTGCGGAAACGCTCGGCCATGAACGCGCCGCTGCGGTAGTGCAGGAAAGCCGGATCGGTATGGCGCGTGAGGCGCGCGACCATCGCGTTGCCTTCGTGGCCGGACGAACCGATCGTGTAGAACACCTTGTTCTTGACACGCAGCACGCGCGCCATGAGATCGAGGTGGCGGCTGATCAGTTG
>Ga0157376_10002084_pt1 | contig 13444 bp, 15 predicted proteins | sample M45metaG_FD_121801 | JGI IMG/M metagenome (GOLD analysis project Ga0157376, IMG submission 121801) | Miscanthus rhizosphere microbial communities from Kellogg Biological Station, Michigan, USA - M4-5 metaG | ecosystem: Host-associated > Plants > Roots > Rhizosphere > Soil | place: USA: Michigan... | reverse complement strand
TCTCTTTTACGCCTGGCATTTTGCGCCGGCGGTCCTTCTTGTTAGCGTCGCGGTCCACGATCGGTTCCCCTGTCCGCCTGATAGGTAGCTGAGAATACCGGATTCGGCCGACCTTGAGATTGCAAAAACGTGCGGAGCTTCAAATGGTTCCACCTTTTCGGAACCGAATTCGGTTTACCGGCGTTTAATCGGGCTAGTCTGTGTGAATTTAGGTTGCCTCCCTCCGCTCGGTTTGTGACAAAGGATTGTTCCCCGGGCTCCTCAAATGAAAGCCAAAACCGGATGCCGATGTCGAAAGCGATCGCGCCTCATTTGCCCTATCTCAGACGCTTCGCCCGAGCCCTTGCTGGGACCCAATCCGCTGGCGATGCCTATGTGGCGGCGACCCTCGAAGTTCTGATCGAGGATCCTTCGCTGTTCGACACGTCGCTGGATCCCCGCGTCGCGCTCTATCGGACCTTCGTCGGCTTGTGGAATTCGGTCGACGTCAACCTCAAGCCTGAGGGGCCGACTGGCACGACAACGGCGATTGACCGCAAGCTGGAATCGATCACGCCGCTCCCGCGCCAAGCCTTCCTGCTTTGCGCCGTTGAAGGTTTCTCCCCCGCCGAGGCAGCGCGGATTTTGAATGCCGACGTGGCTAAACTCGACGAGCTGATCGACCTCGCCGGTCGCGAAATCGCGGCACAGGTGGCGACGGACGTGCTCATCATCGAGGATGAGCCGATGATCGCCATGGATCTCGAAAGCATCGTCGAGGGGCTTGGCCATCGCGTAACCAGCGTCGCGCGTACCCATGGCGAGGCGGTGAAGGCGGTCGATCAACACAAGCCCGGTCTGGTGCTGGCCGATATCCAGCTTGCCGACGGCAGCTCGGGCCTAGATGCGGTCAACGAGATGTTGAGCACTTTCGCCGTGCCGGTGATCTTCATCACCGCCTACCCGGACCGACTGCTGACGGGCGAACGCCCCGAGCCGGCCTTTCTTATCACCAAGCCGTACCAACCCGACACGGTCAAGGCGATCATATCGCAGGCGCTGTTCTTCGAGCGCCACGCGCGTTTACGCGATAGGCCGCAAAAGCGCGCGTAACCATCTCGCATTGTCATTGCCCGGCTTGACCGGGCAACCCAGTAACCCGATCCTCATTGAGAATCGGGGGAGTTGCTGGATTCCCGCTTTCGCGGGAATGACAAGAGTGTGAGGCGCGGCCGGCGAACTAGATCTTGCCCAGCAGCAATAGGATGAGAAGGATCACGAGGATCAGGCCCACCACGCCGGACGGTCCGTAGCCCCAGCCACGGCTATGCGGCCAGGCCGGAAAAGCGCCCAGCAAAATCAGAATCAGAATGATGATGAGAATCGTCGTCAGCATGTTGCCCCCTTGCAAAGATAGATCCCGAGCCCGCGAAGAAGCGCGCCGAATCAGCTTGGGCGCTTCTCGCTGCCCGAGGCAAGCTAGATTTTGCCGAGCAAGAGCAGAATGAGAAGGATGACGAGGATCAATCCGACCACGCCCGACGGGCCATAGCCCCAGCCGCGACTATAGGGCCAGGAAGGAAACGCGCCGAGCAGGATCAGGATCAGGATGATGATGAGAACGGTCGTGAGCATGGTGCCTCTCTTGACGCCGTAGGCCCCGAACGTGATCGCGGGCTACGTGCCGGATGTTTCGTGCAATTTCTACGCTGATAGCGGGATGCCAGGCGCCCGGGCGGGGCTCGAGCGAAACAAGTGCCGCGGGACCGGAAAATCCCGCGGCGTGAACTCGTGGCTTACATATTGCGGATCCAGGTATCCACCTGCTTTTCGGCCTCGTCCCGGGCAACGCCATATCTCTCTTGGATTTTGCCGATCAGCTCGGTGCGGCGACCTTGGACGACCGTGAGATCGTCGTCGGTGAGCTTGCCCCATTGCTGCTTGGCTTTGCCGGTGAACTGCTTCCAATTGCCTTCGATTCGATCCCAGTTCATGGAAGTTGGCTCCTTTCGTTGGACGCCCCGCTGGGCGAACGGCCTCGTCAAAAGGACACAGACGCGCATTTGCTGCGCATCTGCTCCACGGATGTGAAAAGAACGCGCGCGCCTTTGGCGAGGTTCCGCCCGCCACGGGGCCCGCGTCGAGGGGCTTGATCGAACGAGGTAAATCAAATGAACTGAGGCTTGGTTGCGAGCGACAGCCATTTCGGGGAGGCGAGCCTATGGCAGCGACACGGATACTGGTGGTCGAGGACGAATTCCTCATCGCCCTCGATATCGCGGGCGTGCTCGAACAGGCGGGGCTTGCCGTGATCGGACCCGCCGGCACGGTGGGCGATGCACTGCAAGCCATCGAGCAGGAGGATGTGCATGGCGCGTTGCTCGATGTTCATCTCGCAGGCGAGCCGGTCGGGCGCATCGCCGATGCGCTCACCGCGCGGGGCATCCCCTTCGCCTTTGTCAGCGGTTACGGACGCGAGCAATTGCCCCAGGCCTATCGGGGGGCGCCGCTGGTGAGAAAACCCTTTACCGGCAGGGATTTATTGAGCGCCGTCGCCCATTTCTGAGCGGAAGCGGCGCCGCGCAGGGCTCGATTGCAACAAAACCGACGCAACCTGCGTTGATGCGCTAAGTAAGAGCGCAAGCGCCCCGAACCTTGCAAAGTCTAAGGAGTTTCATATGCTGCTGACCTGGGCTCTCATCTTCGCGGTGGTCGCGTTGATCGCGGGCATATTCGGATTTGGCGGGGTTGCGTCGACAGCGGCCGGCGTGGCGCGCATTCTGTTCTTCATTTTTCTGGTGGTGTTTCTCGTTACTATCATCGCGGCAATTCTTTAGGAGCCGACGGCGTGTCCCTCGAGTGCGCTTGTTCCCAACCCACGCGCCAACAAGAAACGCCCGCAACCGGGGGAGGACGGTTACGGGCGTCTGGTTCGAGCGCAGCAGGGGAGGGGCGGGGTGATAATTCGCGTGCCCTCGAACTCCGAGATAACGCGAACCTCCCGCAAGAGTTCCAACCTCCGGTGTGCTGGGCAAGACTATCGGCGCGCATGTGCAAGGAGATCGCCGAGCCCTATTTCGCTTTGGGTAAATTCCTTGCGTGAGAACTATGAGCGTTCGCCGTAGTTAGGAAACTGACGGCATTGACCTGCCTTCTGCCCTTCGACGCTAATGCGGCTACCCGCTGATTGATCGACATAATGACATCCTGGCTATCATTTGGCGCCGAGGGATCCCTGCCTCCATCCGAAGCTGTGTCGTCCGGCCTCGTCCTGCTCCACGCCGTTTCGGATGGCGTCATCGGCGCGTCGTTTCTGATCATTCCCGCCGCCCTGCTGTACATCAATAGAAAGCGCGGCGAGAGCAGTTCGGGCGAGTCGGCTCTGGTAACGCTGTTCTGTCTCTTTATCTTCGCGGTCGGTCTCGCCCATCTGGCCTCCGCTTTCACGCTGTGGCTGCCGGGCATTGCGGGCAAAGAACTCGAAGGGCTGCTGAAGGCCGCAGGGGCGCTCCTGGCGCTGACGACGGCCATCGTGATTTGGCGACTGGCGCCGCAGCTGTTGCGGCTTCCCTCGCGCGATCGGCTTCAGGCGGAAGTCACTGCGCATTTGCGCACCTTCGAGGAGCTGAAAGACGCGCGGCATCAACTCGAGGAGCGTGTCGAGGCGCGCACCAAGGAATTGGCTCTCGCCAAGCAGCGCTTCGAGATCGCGCTGCGCGGTTCGCCGATCTCCGTGTTCAGCCAGGACAAGGACATGCGCTTCACCTGGGTGCACAACCCCCCGAGCGGCCTTTCGCCGGAGTTGCTTCTCGGCAAGCGCGACGATGAAGTGCTTCCGGGCGAGGCCGCCGAGAAGATCTTGGCCGCCAAGCGCAAGGCGATGGAGACGGGAAAAGCGCAGGAGCTGGAGGTCAATTTCGAACTGTTTGGGCGCAAGCGTTCCTTTTATCTGTTGATCGAGACCCTGACCGACGAGCAAGGCGAGGTCCTCGGCACGACTTCGGTCGCCGTCGACATCACCGAGCGCAAGACGAATGAGGACCAGCTTCGCCTGTTGCTGCGCGAACTGACCCATCGTTCCAAGAATCTGCTCGCCGTGATTCATGCCATCGCCCGGCAGACCGCCTCGCGTACGCGCTCGGTCGAAGACTTCCTGGATCGGTTCAGCGCCCGGCTCGTCGCCATCGGCTGCTCGCACGATCTTTTGATCGCCGACAATTGGCATGGCGCGTCGCTGCGCATGCTGGTCGAGCAGCAATTGGGCGAACATGCCGATCGCTTCGGCGAGCAGATCGCCATCGAGGGCGAGGACGTGATGTTGAAGCCCGAGGCTGTGCAGAATCTTGGACTTGCGCTGCACGAACTTGCCACCAATGCGACGAAATATGGATCGCTTTCGGAGCCGCGCGGGCACGTCAGCATCAAATGGCAGTTCTGCGAGGAGGCCTCCAAGTTGAAGCTTGTCTGGCAGGAGCGGGGAGGTCCCGAGGTGATCCCGCCGCAGCGCTCGGGCTTCGGCCGGGCGATGATCGAGAATGTCGTGGGGCAGGCGCTCGAGGGGGATGTCGATCTGTCGTTCCCACCCAAGGGGGTGCGCTGTGTGATCGTCATCCCGTCGGCGCAGGTGACGTCGCGCGGCTAACTCTCGCCGTCCTCGACCAGACCGCGATGGGCTTTCGGCTGCTTGCGCGGCACGACCACCTTTAGAGCTTTGCGCTTGAGCGTGAACTCGGCCGGCGTTTTCGTGGCGAGCCTGCCGTCGGCGTCGACCGCGCGCGGCCGCCGCGTGGTGAGCTTCACGTGGACCGCCGTGTGGCGGTCGAGCACCTTGGGCTTCCGCATCAGGCCAAAGCGGAGATGGGTCAGGCAGGCGAACAGCTGCCAGAACGTGCCTGGATAGACGACATAGAGATCAAGTTTGCCGTCATCGATCGCGGCGTCCTCAGCGACGGTCAGTCCTCCGCCGTGATAGCGACCGTTGCCAACGCTGACCTGGTAGACCGCCGCCGACCAGCGCGGCGCGTCATCGATTTCCAGGTCGACAAAGAAAGGCTGAAGTCGCCGCGTCGCCTGCATCAGGCTGATGGCATAAGCGAGCACACGCCAGGTTCGCTTGAGCGCCTTCGACTGTCGTTTGATCACCTCTGAGGCAACCCCGACACTCGCCACGTTGAGGTAAGGCCTGCCGTTGGTGAGGCCCACATCGATCTTATGCTCGCGTCCGCCCAACGCGATCTCGGCGGCTTTGAGCGGGTCGGCGGGCAGGGCGATGGTCCTCGCGAAATCGTTGGCGGTGCCGAGTGGGAGCACGGCGAGCGGCTTCTTCAGCTTGAGCAGCGTAGGCAACGCCTTGGACAGCGTGCCGTCGCCGCCGCCGATGACGATGCGATCGGCCCCGGGGCCATGCGTCTTGAGGAGCGCTTCCAGGTCCTTCTTCTTGTGGGCGATCATCAGGATGGCGCTTGTGTTCTCGGCGAACCATTCAGTGAGCTTGGGCAGCGCCTCCTCGGCGCGGGAGGCATTAGGGTTGATGACGACGAGCAGGCTGGGTTTCTTGGCTTTCATGGTGAGGCAACGTCGAAGAGGCCCAACCGTTCGTCAACGGCCTCGTGAACGTCCGTGCGCGCAAGTTGAATTGCGGCAGGACCAACAGCGCTTACATTCCGGTCGAATCCCAAGGAGAGAGACCGATGATGACCCGCCGTACCGTTGCCTTAGGCTCTGTCGCCGTAGCCGCCCTCGTGGTGACTGGCGTGCTTGCCTTGCGCGGACGAGGCCGTGCGAATGCCGCCGCCGAGATCTTCGAGGTGACCCACACGCCCGAGGAATGGCAGAAGCTGCTCACGCCGGAGCAATATGCGGTGCTCCGACAAGAGGACACCGAGCGTCCCTTCACCAGCCCGCTCAACAATGAGCATCGCAAGGGCACCTTCGCCTGCGCCGGCTGCGACCTACCGCTGTTCCTGTCGGACACCAAGTTCGACTCAGGCACCGGCTGGCCGAGTTTCTATGCCCCGATCGATGGCGCTGTGGCGCAGCGCACGGACTATACCTTTGGCATCGTCAGGGATGAGGTGCATTGTCGCCGCTGTGGCGGGCATCTCGGACACGTCTTCAACGACGGCCCTAAGCCCACGGGGCTGCGCTATTGCATGAATGGCGTGGCGCTGAAATTCGTGCCGGCCTAGGTCATCGAGAACACCGGAATTCCCCAGGATTCCTTGTGGAGAGCCACCTGCACGATTTTTTATTGACAGGTGTGGAACCTTCCGCCGGCTGATGGTGTTGTGTGATTCGGTGGGGTCAGTGTCGCGTTCCCGCCAGCCGTGCTACGGGGGTGAAGGGGTCGGGTCCGACCCTTTCACTCGACTTTCGCCTCAACCTCACCCTTCAGTTTTTTTTGGCCGCTCGCGCCGCTCCTCGCGCTTCGAGCTCAGCCTCTTTGGCAAGTATGGTGTCGACCGTCATGCCGAAATGGCCGAAGACCTGATTGACCATCTGCTGGAACCCTTGGCCCTGCTGGTGGTCGTCCCAGATTTTGCGATCGTCTTGGTAGGTGAGCCGTGCTCCCGGTTGCGTGCTGCCGATCGCATGACATGGCACGCCCTGCAATAGGCTCATCGCTTTGAACCAAACATCGTCGTTAGGCGGAGCAATCTCCTTTACCAAGTCCAGCCGGCCGATCATTGGATGAAGCGATCGCGGGGGATAAAGAACGCCCCAGCCTCCTACGGGAAATATCAAGAAGCTCGGCCCGGACGATCGTGTTACCGGCCAATCAAGGTAAGGCATGATCTCCCTATTTCGAATCTCAATGTGCCGGCCGCGCACGCAAATGATCGCGCCAGCATTAGCGGAGGCAGCCGCCCACAACCGCGCAAAACAATCCGTAGGATAGAGATTGTCGTCATCGACCGTTATGATCGACGCTTCGGGAAAATCGGAAAGCGCATAGAGCAGTTTTTTGTAAGGCCGCAGATTCCCCTCAACGAAACGAATTTCGAACCGATCATCTTCAAGCGCTGTGAGCTGCTTGGGCAGAACTCGATCCGGAAACTCGTCAAGCGAGAGGTAGAGAACGATCTTGCGCGGTTGCAGTGATTGCTCGAACAGGGCGCGTATGACGCGGTCCAATTTCCCGATCCGCACGGGAAAACTTGTCAGGCTGACGATAAGCTCCTCGACGATCACCGGCCGCCATAGCCCGGCGGCTCTCGCGGCCCGGCGCGCAGTGATCTCGCCGCTGCGTAGCTTGACTGCATAACGCCTGAGTTGTCGGTTTTTGTACTTCTTGAGGCGATCTCTGAGCTTTTTTTGCAGCTTTCGAGCGGAGCTTAACATCGCCACCATCGAGGGAACATAACGGAGAACGCCGCTGTTTGCCGGCGGTTGGTAGACTTAGCCGTCCAAGGCGCCCTGGGTCAAACGGTTCGATTGACCGTCATCGCGGAGCCAAAGTCGGCGCGCAGGCTACGGCCACCTGAACCCAAGGAGACGTTCCGATGGCCGACCAACCGGCACAACCCGCGCTCCCGCCGCCGCTGCTGATGATGCAGCTCTTATTCGGCAAGCAGCTCACTTATGCGTTGTCCGGCGTGGCTCGGCTCGGCATCGCCGATCACATGAGCGGCGAGCCTCAGACGGTCGAGGCGATTGCCGCCAAGGCCGGAGCGCACGCGCCCTCGCTCTATCGGGTGATGCGGATGCTAGCCAGCTTCGGCGTTTTCAAGGAGGGACCGCAGCGCCACTTCGCATTGACGCCGCTCGGCGATCTGCTCAAGACCGGCGCCCCCGGCTCGCTCAGATACATGGCGATGATGTTCGGCGAGGAGTTCTCGACCCGCGCCTACGAGCACATCGGCGATTGTCTCTGCGGCGGGGGCGACGGGGTGACCGAGGCATACGGCAAGTCGATCTGGGAGGTGTTGGTGGAGCGTCCCGAGCAGTGCGAGACCTTTCAGCGGGCGATGACCGACTCCACTTCGGTCGCGGCGGACGCCATTGTCGAAGCTTACGATTTTTCCTCCATCCAGCGCCTCGCCGATGTCGGCGGCGGGCACGGGTTGCTGCTCGCCGCGATCTTGCGCGCCAATCCGAAGCTCCAGGGCGTGCTGTTCGATCGCCCGGAGGTGGTCGCACATGTGCCGAAACAGCAATTCACCGGCTGCGATGGACGGATAACCACGGAGGCGGGAAGCTTCTTCGAGCGCGTGCCCGACGGATGCGACGCTTATCTTCTCAAGCACATCATCCACGACTGGAGCGATGAGCATTGCCGCACCATCCTGTCGCTGATGCGCGACAAGCTGCCGAAGCATGGCCGCGTTATCGTGTGCGAGATGGTGGTGTCCGACGAGCCGGGACCGACGCCCGCCAAGCTGCTCGATATCGAGATGCTGGTGATGACGGTGGGCGGCAAGGAGCGCACGCCCGAGGAGTTCGGCGAGTTGTTCGCCGCCTCAGGCTTGCGGCTCAACCGCATCGTCCCCACGGGGCGGCCGATCGCGGTGATCGAGGCGGTTCCGGCTTAAGCGGTCAACGCGCGGGCGCGATTGCTTTCCATAGCTCGGCCGGGAAGCCGCGCGCATCGACCGTGAAGATTTGCTTGGTGACGGTTGGCTGCTTACCCGTGCAGGTCCAGTCGTAGATCATCGGATGGTCGTGGCCGATCACGACGAGCGGAATCACCGCCGCGTTCGGCTGGCTGGCGCAGAAGTCGCGCATCGCCTTGGTTGGCGTCTTGTCCTGATTGGCCTTGCCGCAGATCGGCGCGTTGCCCTGCACGCAAGCCCAGATCTTGCCGCCCATGCAGCGCCAGACGATGGCCCGCGCCGAATCGACGCCGGCTTCGGTCTGCGCCTTGATCTCTTGCGGCGTATAGAGTGCCGGCACCATCCAGGGGGGCACGGCGGAGCCGGTATAGGCCTTGTCGGGAGCATCGATATCGCCCGCCGCCTTGCAGTAGGCCGCCGCGTCGGCCGAGGGAGCTTCCCCGGCCTGCGCTGGTGAAAGACAACCGAAGGCCGCAAGCACGGCAGCGATCGCGATCAGCACCCGCATCGACCCTCCTCGCTCGCTAAGGTGTAACACCCCGGGCCCTGTCGAACAGACCGGCCAGAGCTGACCAGCTTTCGCGCGGAAAGAACAGCAGCGTGACGCCGCTCACGAGGCCCGCGGCGATCAGCGTATCCTCGAGCCTTTCCCACAACAGCAACGGCTGCAAGGTCGGATCGCCGCTCGCCAGTGCCCAGGCCATCAGAACGATGGCGGCGATCAGGCCGCTGAACAGCCAGAAGCGCGGGAGCTGCGACGGCAGGATGAAGGCGAAGAGAAGGATGGCGGCCACGAGCACGGCTTGCGGGGCCGAGGCAAGATTGAGCAGCCACACCATCAGCGCGGCGAGCAGCGTGCCGATCGGGCCCTCGACGATACGCGTATAGGTGAGGCGGATGTCGGGCAGCATCAGCACCAGCACGATGGCCGAAGTCCACACCGCGCGCACGCTGCCCGACTGCACGCCGATCCAAAGTCCCGTGCTCGCCGCGATGGCGTAAGCCAGAGCGAAGCGGAGCCAATGCGACCGACTGGCTTCGATCGATCCGGGCCAAGGCGCGCCGTCCGGCAGCGGCCCGTTGCCGAGTTGATCGATGAGTTTGGCGACGAGGCACAGGGCGACGGTGCCGCCGAAATACCACAGAGTCTCCGGCGCCAATTCCGGCAGCCCGGCAATGACCGCGAAGGCGATCGTGCCGAAGCGCACGGCGAAATGCCGTCCCTTGCCGACGCGATTGAGCAGCCCCGCGGCGAAGATGCCGGCGAAGAATACGACCCAGAAGATCGGTTGCCCGCTGGCGAGCCAAGCGCCGAACAGGCCGCCGACACCAATGCCGAGCGCGACGCCCGCCGTCGTGCCGAGGCGGGAGACGAGCGAGCCTTCGGTATCGGAGAGGGCGAGCAAAAGCCCGGTGATGCCGCCGACCAGACCCGCGCCGGCCTGGCCGGTCACCACGCCGACGACGATTGGAGCGCCGATGCTGACGAGGGAGAGCGTGCCGCGGCGAAGATCGAGGTGCAGGATCCGAGCGAGGGAGCGCGAGCCCTCAGGCATATCGGGTGGTGGCGATGTGACGTCGCTCATGAGCGCGGGAACGGCCGGCGCGTCGCCGCCGCTCGCTTACCGGAAGCGCCGAGCCTTGATCTCGCGCCCGGCCTACTTCTTGACGTGCCGATGATGCGACGGCGGCGCGGCGGCTTGCTGGCAGTAAAGCGCGTCGAAACTGCCCGGCTCGGCAACGCAGCGGTGATGATGCATGACCTGCGGATTATAGATTCCCGTGGCCGCCAAAAATGGCACGGACATGATCACTAAGATCGTCCCCATCCGACCCTCCCTCGTTAGCGCGGCAGGCGCCGGCGCCACAGTACCACCCGCGTTCGAGCTTGTTCCATGCCTCCACTGAAAGATGCTTCGAGTGTTGCCCGTTGTGCACAGGGTTTGCGCCACGCGCTGTCGCTAGCGCAGGGAGGTGCGCTAAAGCGCGGCAAGGACACGACGATTCAACTCGAGCGGCGCTTGGGCTTGGCGATCTGAAAGCACATGAAGGCGATCCTATCAGTCTTCCTTGGACGTCTTTGGCTGGTTGGTGAGCCGCCTAGGCGGCCGTGAGGTCCGCTTGTGGCACAAAGCGGACATTGGCTATCGCGCAGCCGATATCTGCTTTTTGACTCATAGCGGACTTCCGGACCGACAGGAGTTAGTATGACTCAAGTTCGTCATGGTGAGCGGAACGCCTCTCGATGCCTAGTCGATCCGGTTATTTTCTCTTTGCTCATTTTTGGATTCACGAGGATGAGGTGCTTCGTCAGTGCCGCTGCAGCATGAATATCCACGACAAGCTTCCCGCCGTCGTCCGCCGCGCAATCCATGAGAGTGACTTTTACACCGAGCCTGAGGCCGCAAGGCGTCTGGTGAAGTGCTACGGGCCGAAAGCCGCAGCGCGACTAATATTGGAAGGTCGACAAGACCTCAGTCTAAGGTGCGCGGCCCGGCACATGGCTGCGGGGCTTGTCTTATTTAGGAGAGGATTTTGGCTGGGGAAATTGAGCTAGCATGGGGTGCAAGACGTCCTCATCCACGCCCACCAGCCCCGTTTGATTATGATAGATTTCCTCGCTATACGGCTTCCCGTCCACCTCCGGATTGCCGGCCCCCTGAACAATCGCTTCAAGACTCAATTGGCCGTTCACGACCCTGAACACTCCACCGCCCGAGCCGCCTTCACCTCCGGATAAGTCAGCGAAGTACGCTAGGGCACCATCCGGGCCAGCTGGAAAAACATGGCGGATGGTGCCGATTTCGGTGACGGGTTCTCGGCCACTCCACTGGCTGAGCATGCCATCTTGCTTCGCCGTCGCTTCAAACACGCGATCACCGTCCTGCAGCGTGGCTCCTCCTTTGGCAATAGCCAGAGGCTGGCAACCTTCAACCGGTCGGGCGAGTCTGACTGCGGTCATGTCTCGCCGTTTTAATTCCGGTGTTTTGGACATAGAAGTTGCTATCGGCGGAAGCTGGGCCGGATCATCAATCAGGATCGCAATTTCATCATCGGGATGTTTCCAGTTATGAAAGCGACACGTATCGATCGGCAATAACTGCCCCGTTTCCAGATCCTGAAACGCATGTTTGACCGTCACGAGGATGTTGGGCAGAAGCGCTATGCTGCCGCTGCCCTGATAGATATCGACACGCTTTCCGTCTGCCGAAGGAACTCTGCAGACGACAGCGCCCGTACACGCAATCAGTTGAGCGAGATGCGACGGGGTTACGCCAAACTCTTTTCGCAGACTATCCGCCAGCTCGGAAAGGTCGTGGCGGTTATCGTATTTTTTGAGTTCTTCCTTGTTGTTCGGATCGACCGTGACCCCCTCCGGCGTGATGATGCTCGCCTGCTGCAGTAGCGCGTGGGAGCCGCCGTTGGACTCGGCGTGGGACAGCGGAACGACGCCAGTACCTGCAGCTCCGACCAACGCCGCAAGGGCCAGAGTTCGTGCGATCATTTTGCGAGAGCGCGTCATTGAGGTGTGTGAGCACCCCGTTTAAAAAATCGTGAGGATGCTGTCGTCTTGTCGTACGACGTGGAGGTTATCGTATCCGACATCCCCTGATACTAGCGCAAAAGGGGCCGGCGTGAGGCCGGCCCCGAATTAATCCAGGCCTTGAGTGATGCTAGGCTTTGCAATCTGCCATGCTGGCCATGGCTTTCTCAGCCGCATCCTTGGAATCATACTCTCCCATCATTTTCATGCCGGGGGCCATCTCGGTCACCACCGAACATTTATGACTAGTGGTGTCGATGCCCACGAAGTAATGCCCGCCCCCGGTGTCCACGGCTAAAGCGGGTGAAGCAAACGCGGCGATCACAACTGCTGCGACTAGATACTTCCTCATTTCTGTCTCCTTGGAATGAACTTGCCGAATGGCAAGCTAAATTGAAAAAAACACATCCTTCGATGATCTACCAAATCAAATGTCCGTAAACTGAGTTAACCCATTCATCAACCGATCTGAAACCGCCCAGCGATCCTTGTAGCCAGTAAGAAACGCCCTCAATTCATTCCATCGCGGCACGCATCGACTACCGCTCCGCGCCAGCGCCCGATTCATGCCTCGGGCTGTATGTCCGCTAAGGCACGAAGCGGACGTTGGCGTCCGTCTAGCTGATGTCCGCTTTTGACCCAAAGCGGACATCACTACTTCGACCTCTAACGGCTGGTATCTTCCTTCGCCTCGGTTGCGATAACTTGCTTTAGCAATTCTGGAGTTACAGAAATTTCACCCGTGAATGGGCGGCTATAAGCAGCGATTAAGAGCACCGACAATGCAACGCCGGCTGCAAAAAGCGTCAACGTTATTGCGCACGCACGCCGGTTGTTGGCGTGCACCATGGCAATGGCGACCAAGGCGCACAATGCCTGAAGCAAAATTGCCACCCATTTAACTGCGCCCACGGCAGACTCGCTGATAACAATGCGCTGGCGTCGCGCGTCCAAGGCGGTACGCAGGGCTCTTATCATTTCAGGCTTGGCTGCTTGCTGGCTCTCATCAGCAGGCTTTAAGGCAAAGGCATCATCCAGCGCCTCGATCAAATGCGTGGGTAAGGGCGAGAGGGTCGCCCGCTGCTGCGCCATCTCAGGCCATTCTTGCTGCACCGCGACCTCTATGTGGCGGTTTATCAGCGCATTAATGCGCGTCCTCTGTTCCTCTGGAAAATTGCGGGCGAGTAGAACTACAGCACGCAGCGCGCTGGCCTCGGTGGCAACGGCAGTTTTTGCCTTATCGAACGTGTTCCAGACTTCGACCGCAATGAAGCCAACCAATAGCGCGAAAAGAACCCCCAGCACCGGTAACAAGCCGGGCGACACCGCCTTGAAGGCTCGTGCCCACTCCGTATCTGCGAGCCGGATA
>Ga0157376_10002081_pt1 | contig 13456 bp, 12 predicted proteins | sample M45metaG_FD_121801 | JGI IMG/M metagenome (GOLD analysis project Ga0157376, IMG submission 121801) | Miscanthus rhizosphere microbial communities from Kellogg Biological Station, Michigan, USA - M4-5 metaG | ecosystem: Host-associated > Plants > Roots > Rhizosphere > Soil | place: USA: Michigan... | reverse complement strand
GGTCACCTTGCGGGTGCCGTCGGAGAGTCGGGTCTGCTGGACGACGACCTGGATGGCCGACGCAATCTGCTGGCGCATCGCGCGCTCCGGCAGGTTCGTCGCGCCCATCGCGATCATCGTCTCCACGCGCGACAGCGCGTCGCGAGGCGTGTTCGCGTGGACCGTGGTCAGCGAGCCGTCGTGGCCCGTGTTCATGGCCTGCAGCATGTCGAGCGCTTCCTCGCCGCGGACCTCACCGATGACGATGCGGTCGGGGCGCATACGAAGTGCGTTGATGACGAGCTGCCGCTGACGGATGGCGCCCTTGCCTTCGACGTTCGGCGGACGCGTTTCGAGCCGCGCCACGTGATCCTGGTGCAGCTGCAACTCGGCCGCGTCCTCGATGGTGACGATGCGTTCCTTGTCGCCGATGTACCCGGACAGCACGTTGAGCAGCGTCGTCTTGCCGGCGCCCGTGCCGCCGCTGATCAGGCAGTTCAGCCGCGACCGGACGCAGTGCGACAGGAAGTCGAGCATCGGCCGCGTCAGCGCCTTGAGCGTCACGAGGTCGTCGGCCTTCAGGCGTTCCGCCGGAAAACGGCGGATGGACAGCAGCGGACCATCGACCGCCAGCGGCGGGATGATGGCGTTGACACGCGAACCGTCCTGCAGGCGGGCGTCCACCATCGGCGAGCTGTCGTCCACGCGCCGGCCGACGCCGCTCACGATGCGGTCGATGACGCGCATCAGGTGCTTGTCGTCCTGGAACGTGGCCGTCACGCGCTCGATCTGGCCCCCGCGCTCCACGAACACGTTCTTGTAGGTGTTGACGAGGATGTCGCTCACGGCCGGGTCGCGCAGGAGCGGCTCGAGCGGTCCCAGGCCGAACACGTCGTCTACGAGCTCGCCGAACAACCCTTCGCGCTCGCCGAGGCTGATCGGGATGTTCTCTTCGCTCAGCAGCTCGCCGAGCAGCGAACGAATTTCACTCTCGGCACGGCTCCGATCGGCCTGCGCGAGCGCCTCGAGGTTCAGCCGGTTGAGGAGCTTGCGATGAACGTTCGCCTTGAGCTCGGCATACTGGCGCGACACGGTGGCCGGCCGCGCGGGACCTGGCAGGGGCCGCGGCGGCATGGGCGGGGCGTTGGACGCAACTGTGGCCATGGTCGTTTACCAGAGTGACGCGATGCGCTCGAGACCCATCTTGGAGGCGCGTTTCGCTGGCGCCGGCGCTTCGGAGCCGGCGGCCGGATTGATGATGTGGCGCGTGAAGGCGTCGAACTGCGAGGCGATCTCGGTGTTGCCGGCGAGCGCCAGCGGCACGCCGGAATTGAGCGCCGTCGACACCGTCTTGTAGTCGCTCGGGAACGTGTGGTGGATCGGATGTCCGAGGGCGCCTTCGATCTGCTTGGGCGGAATCGGATACGGCTCGGCCGCGCGGTTGAGCACGAATCGCACGCGCTCGCCCGCCGCGCCCAGCTGGCGGACCCGTTCGAGCAGCCGCTGCGCGTTGCGCACGGACGGCACGTCGGGGTTCGCGATCAGGAACATCATGTCGGCCGCGTACAGCGCGGCCACCGAACAGGCGTTCACCGAGCTTCCGGCGTCGATCAGGATGTATTCGTACTGCCGGCCCAGCAGGCGCAGCAGCTCCTCGATGGCGCCCGAATCCGGCCCGCCCGGCCGGTCGAAGTGGTCGGATCCGGCGAGAATCTCGAGGCCGGACTTGTGCTTCACCACGAGCTCGCGCAGGAACTCGCGATCCAGCCGGTGGAGGTTGTCGATCGCGTCGATGATGCTGTAGCGCGGCCGCACACCAAGGAACAGCGCGACCTCGCCCAGCCCGGGCTTGAGGTCGACGACCACGGTCGATCGCTTGGTGATGCGCGCCAGCTCGACGCCGCAATTCACGGCGATGGTCGTCGTCCCGGCGCCGCCCTTGGCGCCGAAGAAGACGAGGGTCGTCGCCGCCGGCTGTGCGCCCGCCGTCGTCTCGCGGCGCGAGGCCGTCCGGCGCAACGCGCTGTGAAACGTGTCCTCGGCGGGAGGCCAGGTGAAGAACTCGTTCGCACCCGCCCGCATGGCCTGAAGGATCAAGTCGGGTTCAGCCACCCGCGCCACCGCGAAGATGGCGGAACCGGGCAGTCCGGCGCGCAGGCGCTCGATCGTGCCCATCGCCGACGACGCGTCCCCGCGGGCATCGACGATGACGACGTCCGGCGCCACGCCCTCGCGCAGCTGATCCAGCACGCTGATGGGAATCGCCCCCGATCTCAGCAGGCGGCCCAGGTGCTTCTTGAACTCTTCGTCTTCCGTGACAAAGAAGCTGACGATCTGTGCCATGGCGACGCTACTGCGCTTTCTGCGCGGATGCGGACTGTTTCTTCGCGAGCTCGGCCTGTTTCTTCTTCTCTTCGGCGTCGCGCTTCGCCTGCTCCTTCTGGGCTTTCTCCTGGAGCTCCTTGTCGAGCGCGGCCTGCTTCTTCTCCGCCTCGAGGCGTCGCCGATCCTCGTCGCCCTGCTTCGCGGCCTGCGCCTGCGCGGTCTTGGCCGCCCTGGCATCCTCGATCGCCTTGGCTTTGGCGTCGGCCTCCTGCTGTTCGCGCTCCTGCTTCTGGGCCTTCGCGACGACCTTCTTCTCGGCGTCGGTCATCGGCCGGCCAACCGCCGGCGTCGTATCGGCCGCCGGCTTCGCCGCGTCACCGTTGACCACGGTCCGGGTGTTGGGGTTCAGCGCCGTCACCGCGGCCGCGGCATCGCGCGCCGCCGGCGTGCTGGTCGTCGCGGGGGCCCCGGGGGCGGCCGTCGCGACCGGCACGATGGGCGCCGTCAGGCTCGCGCCCTGGTTCTTGAACGGCGGCGCCGGCTGCTCGAGCCCCTTCTTCGGCGGCGCGGGCGTCATATACGGTTCGATCGGCTTCGGCAACGTCGAGGTCACGCCCGTCGAGTTGTTGGGCAGAATCTCGGGCGTGATCATCACGACCAGCTCGGTCTGCTGCTTCTGGGCCGCCTTGCTCTGGAACAGCAAGCCCAGGATCGGGATGTCTCCGATGCCGGGGATCTTCTGCATCGTCGTATTGACCGAGTTGTTCATCAGGCCGGCGACGGCGAAGGTCTGCCCGTTGTTCAGCTCGATCTCGGTCTCGGTGCGGCGCGTGCTGAGCGCGGGGATGCGGAAGCCGTTGAGCACGATGGCGTTGGCGAAGTCGAGCGTGCTGACCTCGGGGCGCACCTTCAGGTGAACCCGGTTACCGTTGACGACCGGCGTGAAGTTCAGCCGGATACCGTATTCCTTGTACTGGACGGTGATGGCCACGCTGCCGCTGCCGCCCTGCGCGATCGGGATCGGATACTCTCCGCCCGCGAGGAAGCTGGCTTCCTTGCCGCTCTCGGCGACGAGGTTAGGCTCGTCCAGGCTCTGGAACAGTCCCTTCGTCTGCAGCGCCTTGATCACCGCGCCGATGTCGTACTTGTTGTTGAACAGGAACACGTTGAGGAAGTCGCTGAACGTGATCTTGCCGGACGCCGACGTCACGTCGCTCCCCCACGCGTTGCTGGCTTTCGAGACCGCGAGGTCGGAGAATGCCGGCGGCGAGAACTGTTCCGTCGTCGTGCGGACGATGTTGTTCTTGATGCCGTACGGGGCGGTCAGCAGGTTGACGCCCAGCTCGGTCATCGCGCTGCGCGACACCTCGGCGAACCTGACGCGGAGCAACACCTGGTTGCTCGGCGCGCCGTCGCGGATCTGGAGCAGCGAGAGCACTTCTTCTTTCTTGTCCACGTAGCCGCCGGCGAGGTTCACGGCCCGCTCGATCATCTCCTTGTTCGACACCTTCCCGGACAGGACGATGTTCTTGCCGTTGCTCTCGGCCTTGACGTCTTCGCCCGGGAGCAGCTGGGTGAACTGGTCGGCCAGCTTCGACAGATCGCGCTGCACGGTGATCTCGTAGTGCCGCGAGCCGCCCGTGCGATCCCACACGAACATCGAGATCGTGCCCGGCGCCTTGCCGTTGAGCAGCAGCTCGTTCGGCGACGTGACCAGGGCGTCGGCGACGTCAGGGCTGGTGAGCGAGACGCGCGTGATCGCCGCGCCCACGTCGAGGACGGCCGAGCGGCCCACCATCACCTTGACTGAGCGGGTGCCCGTGTCGGCGGCGGCAGCCGCCATCGTGGCCGCGGCCGGCGGACGCACCATCGGAGCGGTTGGCGCCGTCTGCGCGAAGAGCCTTACGGATCCAAAAAGGGCGACGATCACGATCGTCGCGCCGGGACGTCTGATATCCATCATTACTGCTCCCGCACGACTTCGCGTGCTCGTTTGTCACCGCGGATGATTTCGACCGTCACCGGCTCCGGGCCTCGCGGTGCCGCCACAACCGTGTTGGGGGTTCCGACCCTCGCGACCGCCTTCGGCGTCGACGCCGGCGTACCCAGCAGGGCCGAGGGCTTCACGCCCCTGGTGACCGGCGTGTTCCGGTCGAGCGGGTTGCGAAGCGCGAGTTGAATCTTGCCTTCGGTGCTCGCCAGCGTGAGGCGCTCGGCCTGTTCCGGGTCGACGAGCATGGTGACGACCGTCACGGGCATCGGCTTGTCCTTGTCGGTCGTGCGCTCGATCTTCGTGCCGGCCGCGAGCACCTCGACGTTGGTGAGGATGACCTTCGTGGTCATGTCGGCCTGGCTCGCCGTCGGGCTCACGGTCGCCACGACGTCGACGTGGGTGCCGGGCAGGACGTAGCCCGCGACGCCGATGACCTCGTTGACCTTCACGGAGACGGCGCGCAGCCCGGGCGGGATGGCGGGCGTCAGGCCCGTGCCGCCGTCCTTGGACGCGAGCTTCATCGGCAGGAACGGCTCGTTCTGGATCATCGGCATCACGATGCCGCGGCCGATCACGTCCTTCGCATCGGAGAACGCGAACTGCGGCACCGAGTTCGCCGGCCAGTTGATCGTGCGGACGTTGTCGGCGGTGATCTCGGCGCCGATGTCCAGATCCGTGGCGGCCACCATCACCGGCTTGGTCGGGATCGACACCTCCTTCGCCGGCATGTTCTGAACGTAGTTGTAGGTGGCGAAGGCAAAGACGCCCCCGGCGCCGATCGCCAGGACGAGCACGATAAACACGCGCATGCGAGCCATATGTGTCCTCTGTAACTTCAGAATCCCAACGCCGCCACGAGGGCCCCGATTGCAATCGCCGGCGCGTACGCGAAGCGGTTGTTGGTCGTGGCCCGTTCGATCTCCCCGACATTCGCGCCCCGGCTGCGGACGAGCATCGCCGTCCGCTCCATCGTCACTTCGAGCGTCCGCCGCTGCATGGCGACGGCCACCGCGAGCACGCCGCCCGCGATCGCCGAATAGACGAATGCGAAGAACACCGCCCGGGGGCCGAGCAGCGTACCGAGCGCGGCGAGCAGCTTGACGTCGCCGGCTCCGGTCGCGCCGATGAGATGGCCCGGCAGCATGACGGCGAGGCCCAGCAGGAACCCGGCGAAGGCGGCGCCCAGGCTCAGGCCGCTCAGGCGCGCTGTCGCCAGCGCCAGCCCGGTCAGCGTGATGCCCAGCGTCAACCAGTTCGGCACGCGTCGGCTCCTCAAATCAATCGCGGCGCCGAGGGCGCCGCTTACTGCGACCACTGCCACGACGATGGCGTCAGAAGTTGTTGGCAATGGGCGACCACAAAACATTGCGAATCGTTTCACCGAGCGTCGTGACGGCCGCCAGGGCGGCGATCGCGATGAGCGCGGCCAGCAGGCCGTACTCGGTCAGGTCCTGCGCGTCGTTTCTAACAACCAACCGGTAAATCACCGAAACCATCGCCTGCATCGGGTCCTCACCTTCTCGGGGAGTGACCAGCCCTGCCGGCGGCCTGCCTGGACGAAACCAGGCGCGACCGCCAGCAAAGCTGCTCATGCTTCTGAAGTGCTCCGATGCGAACTAGGTGCCCGCCGGGATCTGACCCGCGATGTTCGTGAACACCTGGCTGACCTTCGTGCCCGCGAGCGCGACGGCGCCCACGCAGACCAGCGCGATCAACGCGATGAGGAGCGCGTACTCGAGAAGGTCCTGACCTTCTTCGTCACGAACGAACGAACGCAGACGGTTGATAAACTCCATTGCTGCCCTCCGGCGCGTCCGCAGACGCGCAATGCCTGTGTGCAAATGCGGCCTCGCCCCTTCGCGACACCGCAACGACGCATGGTGAAGGGGCAACGGTTGTGCCACGGACGTAACGCTCGCCTGCAACCCACACATCAGCGGTGGTTTAGGGCCGTACAGCGCATTGTTTTCTTACGCGGGGGAAGGCTCCAGGAGGCCGTTTGGATCTCGCATCCGTAAGCCACACCATAAATTCGTGAGTGCTCCCCGGACACGCAACTGCACGGCTCGAAACACGGGCGGAATCAGAAAAGCGGAATCAGAAATCAGAGGCGGGAAAAACGAAGCGCGGGCGACCGCTGTGCGGCGATCGTCCGCGCTGTGTAGTACGAGGCCGGCGGCTACTTGCTGAGGCGCAGAATCTGGTTCTGAATGCCCTGGAACGCCGCTGAGACGTCCGCAGCGGTCTGCGCGTAGAAGAACTTGCCATCGAGCTGCGCCGGATTGTGGTCGGGCGACGCCGGGTCGTTGGCCATGCGCTTGAGGATGTCCGACGACGGCTCCGGGACGGTGCCGAGGAGGTATGTCACCAGCTCGCCCATGCCGATCGTGTAGATACGAATCTGGTAATCGCCGCCGGCGTCGCTGCGAGCCTGGTCGGCGATGATCTCCACGAGATTGCGCGCGGCGTTGTTGACGTTGAAGACCTCAGCGGGATAGCGCCCGGCGTTGTACATGCCCAGGTGCCGCATCGGTCGCTTCGTGCTCTGCGCGACGCCGTTCACCGTCAGCGCATTTGTCACCAGCGGAAACGCCGTCGGGATGCCGGGGCTGCGATGATGCGTATGCCAGCTCATCATGTTCACGGGCATGCTCGGCACCTGCGGGATGATGTTCCCCATCGCCGGTGTGTAGTTGTTCCAGTTCGCCGGCCTGATGCTGTACGCGAACCCGGTGTTGCTGCCGGTCGCGGTGTCGTAAAGACCGTCAATCTGGGGGTCGACGTGCGTCTGGTCATCGGGATCGGGCGGCACTTCCGGGAAGTCCCACGTGCGGAGCGCTCTCGCGGTCCCGGGGTTCGCGTCCCAGCTCGCCGGCACGCCGTTGCTGGCGCCGTCGGTGAACAGCACGATGATCCTCAGGCCGGATTGCGTGCCGGTCGGGACCGATCGCAGCTCGTCCCACCCACGATACAAGCCCTCCACCATGTTCGTGCTGCCGCCCGGCAGGGAGCTGGGCACGTCGTTGACCAGTCCGGATTTGTTGAACCCGCGGCTCGACGGCATCGCGTCCAGGACAGCCGCGCCGTTGCCGAACGTCATCAACGCCATGCGGTCGCTGTTCTGGTCGAACGCGTTGATGAAGTTCCTGACGGCGTCCCTCACCGTGGACCACTGTGAGCCAATCGAACTGGACACGTCGAGCACCAGCGACAGGTCCACCATGCGGCGCGTGGCTTCACCCGAGCTGGTGACCGTGAGGTCGGTGAAGTTCGCCAGCCGCATGAACGTCGTCGGCACGGTGGCCGACGCGGTGACCGTCACCGTGTTGACGCCCGTCGCGGCGTTGGTGTTGACGGAGAAGAAGCCGGGCGTGGAGGCCGGGTCCGTCACCGCCGTCGTTCCCAGGTAGCCGGTCGGGAAATTGGCCTTGAAGACCCGCTCGGCTTCGGTTCGCGGGCTCCCGCTGTTCAGGCTGCGCGCCGCGGACAGCGCCGCGCCGTCCACGGCCTTGGTCAACTGCGCCTTCACGACGTAGGCGCGGCCGGTATCCACCGCCAGGCCCGTGAACAGCAGCAGCGTCGTCAACGTCGCCGCCATGTACACGAGGACGAAGCCCTTCTGGCTGGAAAGGTCGGATGTGTGTCTCTTCATGAGCGTCTGCCTCTCGCGGAATCCCGGGTCCGCGTCAGAAATACGCAATCGAGTAGAGCGACGTGGGCACGGTGATACCGAAGCGATCGAGCGGCGTGATCAGCGTGTGCCGCGTGAAGATCTCGGTGACGTACGTCATCCCGCCGAGCGGCATCTGCGCCGCGTTCGGCAGGTTCGTGACCCGCAGACGGGTGTCGCTGTCGGAGTTGGCGGCGATGTAGTCGGGCGCGCCGCCGAAGGAGCCCGACCCGGACGTCGTCAGCGCGCTCGAGCCGGGGTAGCTCCCGTAGACGAGGCGCTGGTAGAGGACCGGCTGGCCGTAGTTGGCCGCGCCGACCGTCTCCACCTTCCGGATGATCGAAAAAATGATCTTCGAGGAGCCGTTCGTGAAATTGATCGGCCGGCTGCTCATCGTGGTCATCGCGGTCGCCGCGTCCTGGAGCGACGAATCGCGGGAGATCAGGTTCGAGCTTTCGCGCGTCATCTTCGTGGCGATGTGCGAGTCGAGCAGCGCGTAGCCCAGCTCGGTGAGGCCGAGCACGAGCACCACGAGGAACGGCAGCACGAGCGCGAACTCCACGATGCTCTGGCCGCGCTGGCCCGAGCGGCTGGAGAGGAAGCCGCGCGCCGCCAGGGGCTTCAATTGAACCTCTTTTCGTTCACCATCGACGACTCCACCTGGATGTTGAGCGTGCCGCCCGTGAAGAACGGCCTGATCAGGGGCGTCATGAAGGTCCACGGGTGATTGACCGTGACCTTCTCGATCTCGCCCGGTCCGCCCGTGCCGCCGACCCACGCGCCGCCGCCGGCGGGCAGATGGCTGAACGTGAACTCGGCGTCGGGAATCGTCAGCGTCGGCGTCGCCTGCCGCATCGCCAGCCTGATCGACTGGACTCGGTTCAGCGGCGTCCCGGGATTCATCGGGTCGTCCTTCAGGTTGCCGGTGACCCCGTACCGCGTCGCCTGGCTGACGCCGTTCTCGAGCGCAAGGTAGACGTAGAACATCGTCGCGAACTCCATGATCCCGAACGTCAGGAGCAGGAGCAGCGGCGTGATCAATGCGGCCTCGACGAGCGAACCGCCGCTCGTGTCGCGCAGCCGCGTGATGAGACGACGGCAGGAAAGACTTCGCGCCATTTGTGCTCCTCCGGTGCAGCCATTGTGCCAAGCGGCGATCGATTACAGCCTTCGCGCGCGAGTCACGGAATCCGTACGTCGCGCCGCGATTCGCGCGGACGTGGGTGCGTCGCGACCACGCAGGCTAAGTAACGTGACCACAGACGCTTGGCCGCGAACCGCCGCCGCCGCGTCAACGCAAAAACGTGACAACCAGTACGGTGATTCACCGGCCTGACTCAACCGGGTGCGTGACCCGCGCCAACGCGGGCGGGGAAGAAAGTGCAATCGTGGTTACTGTCTCGCTACTCCAGCACGCGGGCGCAGAGTGACGGAGGAAGGACCGTCGCGGCGGGAAGGGCCACGTCCGAACGGGCAAAGAGCGCGGCATCCCCATCACTGAACGCCTGGCGCCAGCGCGGATCTGTCTCGAGACGCGACAGCACGGGGCTGTCGGCCGGGACGAGGACGTAGTCGGTCGCGTAGCGCAGCGGAACGTCGACGTCGGCCTCGCTCGCGTTCTTCAGGTAGAAATCGAAATTCTCGATGACCATGCGGTCCGGATACAGCGAGATGTTCCGGCCGTCCATCGACACGCGAACCGACGGGTACAGCTCCCACGTGAGATACGAGCCCCACCACAAGGGAGTGAAGACGTTTCCGGAGAGATGGTTCGCCTTGAGAAACGCGGCGGCGCTGCAGGGATGGCGGCTGCCGAGAGCGCCGCCGTCCGCGCTGATGACCGGCTGCGGGCTGACGAACACGAGCACGGCGGTGAGGCACGCCGGCACCACGGCCATTCCCTGGAACGCGAACCACACGCGCCTGAACGCGGCCGATTCGAGGGCGTCCGATGCGAGCCGCGCGATCACGGGCGCTGCCCAGATCGCGGCGAGGGGCACGTGCCGAACCGACACGTAGGCCATCACGACCAGCGGCACGCACGTGAGCGCCCAGACGAGGCGCGACGTGCGTTCAGCCCTTGGCGCGTCCCTGCACGCGAACCAGGTCACGCCAAGCAGCGTGACGGCGATGAATGTGAGCGCGATGGCCGACCACGCGTCCGTATTGAGGCTCGCCGGGCCCCACTCGACGGTGTACCGCCGGTTGGTGCCGTGCGTGAGCTCCATGAGGACATAGCCCCAGAGCCGCGCGCCCATGGGGTTCACGAAGGTGACGGCGGCGCAGGCGCCAAGCGCGGCCCAGAGCGGTTTCGCGGGCAGGCGCTGTGACGCGCGTATCGCGATCGCGAGCCCGATGGCCCCGAGGCCGGCGACGAAGCCGCCGTGCATGTTGGCCCATACGACCATGACGAGCGGCAGCACCCACAGCCGCGCCTGCCGGCCGGCGAGATGCCGGAACAGGACGGCGACAAACAGCGCAAAGAACGCAAACGTGAACAGCTGCGGCCGGAAAAGGAAGAACCGCGACACTGCGGAGGCGCACAGCACGAACACCGGCACCCAGACGTGCGGCTGGCGCGAAGCGGCCCTGACGGCCGCAGCCAGAAACGCGAGCGCGACGCCGCCGAGGAGACACTTCAGCGCGATGAGCCCGACAGGACCCGCGAAGCGGTACGCCAGCCACAGCAGCACGTGGGCGCCATATTCGAACGTCACCCACTGGAATCCCGCTGTCGTATAGGCGAACGGATCGTGAGTCGTCACGCCGCCCTGCTCGACGAACAGGCGTCCAGACGCCAGATATCCGAAGAGATCCGGGTCCGCCTGGCGCATCGAATAGAGACACACGACAGCGGCTACGAACGCGAGCGCGTGAAGCGGCGCGTGCGTCTTCGTGCTGATCATTGCGCGAGGACGACCCACGACGCGTCGCGGTACAGCGCCGACCATCCTGACGAGGACAGCCGCGCCGCGACGGGAGAGGTCGTCGGGAGGTACGCGCACCGGATGTGATGCGTGGAAAACGTGCTGGCGTAGTCGCCCGACGTCTCGACCCGAATCTGATCGAGGACCAGGCTCGGCTCGTACGGATCCTGACGGCCATCGAGGAACACCCGCCGCCCCGGCTCGAACCAGATCAGGTAGCCACCCTCGTCGTACCGGTTGTACAGGTTATCGGGACACTGCCGCAGCGCCCGCAGCGACGCCTCCGGGAGCGGCGTCCACTTGAGGTGATCGACCTGAAATCGATACGCGTACCCGATCGCGACGACCGCCATGAGCGTGGCGACCGCCGCCAGCCCGAGATTCAGCGCCGGGCGATTCTTTCGTTCGGGCCTGTTCAGCGCCGCGAACGCACGCTCCGGCAGCAGACCGCAGATCGCCGGCGCCGCGAACATCAGGAACGGACCGACGTTGCGAACCGCCGACAGCGCCATCGGCAACAGCACGAGCGCGGGCAGGCAGAGAATCGCCGTCTGACGGGTAGACACACGACGCCGGTTGACGATCAGCAGGACGCAGAAAACCGCGGCAAGCACCCAGAAGGGCGCGAGCGGCAGCTCCGACAGCCTGGGCGCCAGCCACTCGTCGAGCGGGTACTGGCGAATCCTGGCGAGCGATCTCGGAATTTCGACCCAGAACGACAGCCCCAGCGGCGTCAGCGACACCGCCGCCACGCATCCCGCGAACGCCAGGCCGACGATGTTCAACGTGCCGGCCCTCGAGGCCGGCGGCTCGTGGAACAACGCCGCAGCCAGGGCGGCCGCCGAGACGACGAGACCGAGAAGCACGCCGCCGTGACAGTTGGCCCAGACGAAGAACAGCGGGATCAACCAGAAGTACCGGCGCCGCAGGATGAGCCACACGGCGAGCGGTAGAAAGAGCAGCGAGAACGCGTGCGGACGCGGCGCCCAGTGTTCGCTGGCCGGGACCAGGGCAGGGAGAAGGATCGCGAGCCGCCGCAACACCGGTCCGCCGGCCAGATTCCACGTGATGATCCACGCCGTCACGATCAGCGCGGCCGCGAACAGGCTGAGCAGCGCCAGGCCGCCAAGGCGATAGACCCCGTAGAAGATCACCTGCGACAGCCATTCGTGGTTGGGCCAGAAGGCGCCGGCTGCGGTGTGTGAGTACGTGTCGGTGAGCAGCACGTGCCCGGAGGCCCACATGTCGGCCCCGGCGCGCAGCTGCCACCACGTGTCCGACGCCATCGGCGACAGCGCCGCCGCCAGCACGATCGTCAGAAAGAACAGCGTCGTCGCCAGCGCGCCGAGCGTCCACCTATGCATCGGCCGCCAGAAGGCGCCGGCCGCCCCACCGGTACGCGGCGATGCTCGCCGCGACGAGCGGCACAGCGGCGAGAACGTCGATCAGGTAGTGCACGCCCGTGATCACGGTGGAAAGCGTCAGGCCCGCGTTGAGGACAACGAGCGCGATGAAAACTGGCCGGCGGTGGCGGAACGCCCACGTCACGAGCAGCACCCCGGCGACGTGAAATGACGGCACCGACACGAGCCCTTCGAGCTCGTTGAAGCTCACGACGGCCATCGTGCCGTCGTGGAACCCCTGAATCTGCGCGAGCACCCGGGTCATGTCAATCGTCGGCTGGAACCCATAGAAGACCGGCGGGCAGACAGATGGCCAGATCGCGAGGGCGGCAATCGTCGCGATGAGGCACGCGTGAAAATGAAAGGCGAACTCCCAGAGCCGTTCGCGTTCCCGCAGCACGGCAAGCGCGAGGACGGCGAGGAGCATCTGGGGCGCGAAGGTGGCATACACGACCTTTGCGGCCAGAGCCGCCCACGGGTGCGCCCATGTCCAGGCCGCCATGGCGGCCACCGACACGCCGAGCCCCGCGTCGGCACGCGCGAGCCACGGATCCGCCCAGGGCGCGCGCAGCGCCAGCGCGCCGTACTGCAGCGGCACGAGCACGTTTGTGAGCAGCACCATCGCGAACGTGACGAACAGGACTTCCGCGACGAACCATTCCCATCGCGCCCCGGGCAGGAAGTAGAAATTCAGCCAGACAACGACGAGCGCCGAAAGAAGCGCCGCGCCGAGCCAGACCGTCGACCATTCGATGGCAAGACGGCCGGCCGAGAAGAACGCGACCCCGGCGGCGAGCGCCAGCACGTTCAGGCCGAGCAGCAGCTGCCCGAGAGGGTTCAGGCCGAGACGCGCCAGGCCGGGCCGGGCGGCGCGAGGATGAGGGACACCACGAACGGTTTCGCCGGCGCTCCAGACGTCCATCGTTCCCCACGCGGCGGCCACCCGGCGTTTGCGCAGGAAGGACCACATCGCCAGGAGTACACCAACCGCACACAGCAACGGAAATGACACCAGTACGCGGCCTTGTGCAACGCAAGTGCCACGGAAAGGACGTCTGTTTACTGTCTCGCGTGCGCAATACCCTGCAATCGCGACCCGGCGGCGCCGCCGGCCGCGCGCCCGGCCCACTTTCGTAATCGGACTGGCAGATCCGTTCGC
>Ga0157376_10002079_pt1 | contig 13458 bp, 11 predicted proteins | sample M45metaG_FD_121801 | JGI IMG/M metagenome (GOLD analysis project Ga0157376, IMG submission 121801) | Miscanthus rhizosphere microbial communities from Kellogg Biological Station, Michigan, USA - M4-5 metaG | ecosystem: Host-associated > Plants > Roots > Rhizosphere > Soil | place: USA: Michigan... | reverse complement strand
GTCCTTGTTCACGAACAGGCCGAGCGTGCCTGAATGAATGGTGGTCCAGTAACCATCGGCATCCTTCAGACCAGCGGGGACTTGATCCCACTTGGCGGGCTTATAGGGCTCCAGCGCATCCTGCGCCTTGGCCTTCATGCCGAAAGTGACGCCGAAATAGCCGATATCACCAACAGGATTGCTTTTCTCGGCGAGAATCTGCGCCAGTGCCTGGCCGGAATTCTTGTTGTCGTGCGGAATATCGTAGTTGAGGTCGGCCTTGATCGCCTTGAGCATGGAAGCCCAGTCCGCCCATTCCGGTGGGCAATTGTAGCAGATGACGTCGGCCGCTTTGGCGGATTGCCAGGGCGCAATCAGCGACAGCGCGAGCAACGCAAGAACAAGACGGACGGTCTTCATAGGTCACTCCGGCGGCATGGGGGATTTCACAAGCGGTAAGCAAGTATAGAGTACGCATGAAGGTTTTGTGACACAACGAGTGTGCAGTGCGGCATAGGCGTCCATTTTACCGGGCCGCTGTTTTCGGTAGGATTTTGGCGAAAGAGGATCCACCCAAATGTATCGCCCCCCTGGCGTCAAGACTTCGCCCAAGCTGTCCGTTCCCGAGCAGATGAAAGCCTGGGTGCTGGGCGATCCGGACCAGCTTTTCCTGCGCGAAAAGCCGGTGCCCGTCCCCGCTCGCGCCGAAGTTCTGGTCCGCATCGACGCAGTTGCGATCTGCGCGACCGATCTTGAAATCATCCATTCAGGCTCGCCAGCGAGTATTCAGGGCGGCCTGCCCTTCAACAAGAATTTCACGCCGGGCCACGAATATATGGGCACGGTTGCGGCACTCGGGCCTGACGTCGACGAGTTCGAGATCGGCGAGCGAATCAGTGTGGAGATTCATGCCGGCTGCGGCCAGTGCAAGCGCTGCCGCGAAGGCATGTACACCTCGTGCCTGAATTATGGAAAGCCCGACAAGGGCCATCGCGCCAACGGCTTCACCACCGATGGTGGTTTCGCGGAATACGCCGTCAATCACATTAACACGCTGGCGCGGGTGCCGGACACTATGAGCGATGCCGAGGCGACGCTGGTCGTCACCGCCGGCACCTCAATGTATGGCCTGACTGAGTTGGGAGGGCTGGTCGCGGGCGAGAGCGTCGTCGTCATAGGGCCCGGGCCGATCGGGCTGCTCGCGGTGGCCGTGGCCAAAGCGCTTGGCGCCAGTCCCGTCATTCTGACGGGAACGCGCAACAAGCGGCTTGCGATCGGCAAGGAACTCGGCGCCGACCGCGTCGTCAACATCAACGACGAGGATGCAATCGAGATCGTCAAGCAACTCACCGACGGCATCGGTGCGGACTATGTGGTTGAGTGCGCCGGAACCGAGGCGACAATCAATCAGGCCATCCATATGACCAATCGCGGCGGGAAAATTTGCCTCGCAGCGTTTCCGCATGATCCGGTCACCATGGATCTCGCGCATCTCGTGAAGAACAATATCTATGCTTACGGCATTCGTGGCGAAGGCCGCAGCGCCACTCGCCGCGCGATGGCTCTGATGGCCGAAAAACGCTTCGATGCAACGAAGATACACACGCACACGTTTCCGCTAGGCGATCTGCCGACCGCGCTGAGATACGCGCGCGAACGCGTCGAAGACGCGATAAAAGTGGTTGTCACCAACCGGGAAGCGAACTCGATTGCGAGCGCGGCGGAATAGCCCTGTGATGCTCAGATTCGCCCCAGCGCCGTCAGGATGGTCCGAGGCGTCAGCGGAATCTCGGTGATTATTGTCCCGAACGGCTTGAGCGCGTCATTCACCGCATTGCTTACTGCCGCCGCAGCTCCGGCGGTCCCTGCCTCTCCGGCACCCTTCGCTCCAAGCTCGCTCTCCAGCGTCGGCGAAACCACATGGCCTATGTCGATATCGGGCATTTCGCCGGACATCGGCACGAGATAATCTGCCATGTTGGCGTTGGTGAGCTGGCCGCGCTCGTCGTAGATACATTTCTCGAACAACGCGGCGCCAAGCCCTTGCACCACCCCGCCCCTGATCTGCTCATCGACCAGTTGCGGGTTGATGATGGTGCCACAATCCTCGACCACCCAGTGCTTCAGCAATTTGACAAAGCCGGTATCGATATCGACTTCAAGCCATGAAGCCTGAATGCCGTTGGTGAAAGCAAAGGGATATTCGCGCGGCACAAAATGCCGCGTCGCCATCAGCTCGGGCTGAATGCCCGGTGGCAGCGTGTCAGGACGGAAGTACACGATCCTCGCAAGCTCGTTCAACTCGATGCGCGGCGCGCCATCGCCAGCATTCACAACGGCGTTGTTGACGATGTCGAGTTCGCTGGGCGTGGATTGCAGGATGGTGGCTGCAACGTCGAGGATGTTCTTGCGCAACGCCTTGGTAGCTTGGAGCGCGGCCTCACCGCCGATGCCGGCGCCACGCGAAGCCCAGGTGCCGCCGCCATAGGGAGTATTATCGGTGTCGCCCAGGATGACGCGCACGCGATCCATGGACACGCCGAGCACACTGCCGACGATCTGCGCAGTGAGCGATTCCGAGCCCTGCCCCTGCTCGGTGATGCTGGTCTGGCAGATTACCGAGCCCTGGGCGTCGAGCCGCACGGCGACACCATCCTGCGATGATATTTTGGCGCCGCCGACGCCGTAGAACGCCGCACTGGGATTGGTGACCTCGATGAAACTGGCGATGCCGATGCCACGATGAATGTTCTTCGCCCGCAACGCCGCCTGCTCGGCCCGCAGTGCGCTGTAATCCATCATCTTGATCAGCTTGGCCAGTGCGGCATGGTGCGACAATTGCTCGAAACGCAAGCCTGAAGGTGACGCGCAGGGATAAGCATCATCGGCAATCAAATTGCGGCGACGGATTTCGATCGGATCCATGCCGATCTTCATTGCCGCCAAATCGACGAGACCTTCCGTCACCGAGCACGCGATCGGATGACCGACGGCACGGTACTGGCACATGACATTCTTGTTCTGGAATACCACGCGGGCGCGAGCGCGATAATTCTTGGCCATATAGGGGCCGCCCACGAGATTGACGACTTGATTGGCCTCGATCGCGCTGGTGCGCGGATACATCGAATAGGGACCGATACCCGTGAGGTCGTCGATCTCAAACGCCGTGATCGTGCCGTCACGCTTGACACCAATCTTGCCCTTGCAGCGGTGGTCGCGGGCATGAATGTCGGTGTTGAAGCTTTCCACCCGGTCGGCGACGAATTTGATCGGGCGCCGCAGCAGCTTCGACAATGCGTAAGTCGCCATCTCGTCAGCGTAGATATGGACCTTGATACCGAAGGAGCCGCCGACGTCCTTGCAGACCACGCGGACCTGCGATTCTTTCAGACCTAAATGGAGCGCGGCAATATTCTGCACCATGTGCGGCGCCTGCGTGCCCTGGTAGATCGTCAGCCTTGCTTCCGCTGCGTTCCAGTCGGCCACGACCGACCGCGGCTCCAGCGTAACACCGGTGTGGCGTCCGAAGATGAAGTCCGCTTCCAAAACTTCATCGGAATCGGCAAATGCCTGATCGACCGCGCCCGCGTCATGATTGCGCTCGAAGGCAAGATTATCGCCGAGCGTGGGATGAATCACGGGGGTTGTCGGGTCCAGCGCAGCGCGCATATCCGTCACGGCGTCGAGCTCTTCATACGCGACGGAGACGTGCTCTGCAGCGTCCTCGGCCGCGGCGCGGCTTGTGGCGACAACCGCCGCGGCGGCTTCGCCTTGCCAGCACACGCGATCGAGCGCAATAGCGCTCTGTGGCGCGGACTTAAGGCCCTTCAGATGCGACAGGACGCCGACCCATGGCGTGATGACCGCCGCAAGCTCCTTTCCTGTTACGATGCCAACCACGCCCGGCATGCGCCTGGCAGATGCTGCGTCAATAGCGGTTATTTTGGCGTGTGCGTACGGCGAACGCAGGAACACAACATGCGCCATGCGCGGCAATTCCATGTCACTGACATAGAGCCCGCGCCCCTGCATCAGCCTGTCGAGATTCGGCCGCGGCACTGTTTTCCCGATGTAAGAATTGGGCCGGTCGAGTACTGACAGCGAGTACGGATTTGCGGGTATCGACGTCATGACGCTCGTCCCGCACGTGCCCGCGCCGTAGTCTCAACCGCGTCGACAATCGCCTGATAGCCGGTGCAACGGCAATAATTGCCGGAAAGATGTTCGCGAATCTGCTCGCGATCCGGCTCTGACGATTGTTTCAGCAGATCCTGTGCCGCCATCAACATTCCCGGTGTGCAGAAGCCGCATTGCAACGCGTTGCGGTCGCGGAACGCCGCCTGCAGATCGGCGATCTCGCCACTGTCCGACAATCCCTCGATCGTCTCGACCGATGCGTTGTGCGTTTGTACCGCGAGCATCAGGCAGGCACGCACGATCTCGCCGTTGACGCGCACGGTGCAGGCCCCGCAAACCCCGTGCTCACAGCCGACATGCGTACCGGTCAGCTTGAGATAGTCGCGCAGAAAATCCGCAAGGTTCAGCCGCGGTAAAACATGCGCGTCGACCCGCTCGCCGTTGACGTCGAGCGAAATGGCTACCGGCGCTATCATGCAGTCGCTCCCGCACAGAGATCGGGGCGGGAAAGCAGCGTGGACACACAACGTGCCATCAATACCTTGGCCAGATGCCGGCGCATGCCAGGCGTTGCCTCCTGATCCTCATGCGGATCGAGTTCCTGGTCTAACGCGGAGGACACCTCGGACAACACGGCTGGCGTGACGACAACGTTGACAAGCTTTCTGGCAGCCGCTGCGAGCAAGGGCCGGTCGCCGACGGCAAAGAAGCCAAGGCGGAGGTCGGCGAACCGGTCGCCCTCAACGATCGCCTGCGCTGCCAGGCCGGCGATCGCGTAATCGCCGTGGCGACGGGCGAATTCATGGAAGAAATGCACGGAACCCTTTCGCGCGACGGGTAATTCGATGGCGACCAACAATTCTTGCGGCGAAAGCACCGTCTCATAGATGCCGGTGAAGAACTCCTGCGCGGCAATCTTCCGTTCGCCATTTGACCCGCGAACAATGATGGTCGCGCCCAGCGCAAGTATGCAAGCCGGCAATTCGGAGGCGGGATCCGCATGTGCAAGGCTGCCGCCGATCGTGCCGCGATTGCGAATCGCGGGGTGCGCAACATGGGAGATCGCATCTGCCAGCAGAGGGGCAAGTGCAGCGATTTCAGGAGATTTCAGGACATCTACGTGGCGCGTCAGCCCGCCGATGGTGAGCACATCGCCTATGATCGTGATCCCCCGAAGTTCGGCAAGCTCGCCGATATCGACAATCAGTTCGGGCGAGATCAGGCGCAGATTCATGGCCGGCATCAGGCTCTGGCCACCTGATAATATTTTTGCCCTGTCGCCGTACGCCGCGAGCAATTCCAGCGCATTACTAATACTGGTTGCACGAGCGTATGCGAAAGCCGAGGCCTTCATTGTGACGTACCCTCCCCGGCCGGCTATCGGCATTTTCATTGGATTAGACGGCGGCCACCTTTAAAGGTCAAGTTTGTTTATCGAGTGATTATTTCGACTTTGGACTTGTCTTCATGCTAGTGAGGACGCACGTTCGCCGCCAAACAAAAAGCCTGCCCTTGGGGAGGAGCAGACCATGAAACTAGGGTTCTTTACGATGCCGATCCATCCTGTGGACAAGGATTGGCGGCTGTCCCTCAAAGAGGACCGCGAGGCCTTCCTGCTGGCAGACGAACTGGGGTTTACGGAGGCCTATGTCGGCGAGCACGTGACCGACAGGGCCGAGAACATCACATCCTGCATCGCCTTTATCGCCTGGCTTGCAGCAGCAACCAAACAGATCAAGCTCGGTACCGGCACCGTCAACATGCCGAACACCCATCCGGCCGCGCTTGCCGCCTCCATCGCGATGCTCGATCACATGCTCGACGGACGCCTGATCTTCGGCATCAGCCCCGGAGGGCTGCTGTCGGACGCGGAAGTTTTCGGCAATCTCGAAGCCGACCGAAACGCGATGTTCCTGGAAGCAATCAACCAGGTCCTTCAGATCTGGGCGAGTGAGCCGCCGTACAACCTGCAGGGCAAATATTGGAACGTATCGGTGCAAAAGACCTTGATCGCGGATATCGGTCAGGGCTTCATCGCACGTCCTCTGCAAAAGCCGCATCCACCGATCGTGGTGACGGCGGTGGCCCCCTTCTCAAAGGGTGTAACGGAAGCAGCCGCGCGTGGATGGGATCCGATCTCGGCGAACTTCCTGATGCCGGCCTGGGTGAAAAGCCACTGGCCGAAATACGTTGAGGGTTGTGAACGAGGCGGTCGCCCCGCAGATGCGGTGAACTGGCGCGTCGCAAAAAGCGTATTCGTGGCCAAAGACGCCGCGACCGCAAAGGCTTATGCGACCGACCCAAACGGACCGTATGTCTATTATTATCATCAGCTGTTCACCAAGCTGAAGCGCGGCGGCCGCCTGGAGCTGTTCAAAACGCGCCGCGATCAACCCGACGACGAAGTGACACTGGAGTCGATCTGCAACAAGCTCATCATTCATGGCACGCCGGAAAGCGTGGCCGATCAACTGCTGGCTTTTCAGGAAGAGGTCGGCACCTTCGGCACACTGCTCTACGCCGGCAAGGACTGGAAGGACCGCGAGCTCGGCCGCCAATCGATGATCCTGATGGCCGAAAAAGTCATGCCACGGGTCAACGCCGGTATGTTCGGCCGCTCCAAGGCTGCTGAATAATAGCTGCCGAATAGTTCGCTCACTCAAGGAAAAATTGCCGTGGCTCTCAGCGATCGCATTCCCTATCAGGCCCAAATCGACCGGCCAAAGTTGACACTTCCCGGCGGCAAGAAACTCGCGGTATGGGTCATCCTTAATGTCGAGGAATGGCGGATCGAGAACGCGATGCCGCGCACGGTGTTGAGCCCGCCGATGGGCCAGCCACTATTGCCTGATGTGCCGAACTGGTCCTGGCATGAATACGGGATGCGCGCCGGATTCTGGCGGCAGTTCAAGGCGTTGACCGATCGCAAAGTGCCGGTGACGCTGGCGCTGAATGCCAATGTCTGCAACACCTATCCGCGCGTTGCCTCGGCCGCGCTCGAGGCCGGCTTCGAATTCATGGGTCACGGGTTCGTGCAAGGTCCGATGCACAAGCTCGACAACCAGGCCGACGCCATCAAGCGCGCGGTCGAGACGATCGGAAAGTTTGCAGGAAAACCGCCGCGATCATGGGAAAGCCCGGGTTTGACTGAAACCGGGGAAACCCTCGATCTGCTACGCCTCAACGGCATCGAATATGTCGCAGATTGGGTGATCGACGATCTGCCACAGGACATCACGACGCCCCACGGCACCATCACAACGATTCCCTATTCGGTCGAGACCAACGACATCGTCATCCATGCACTGCAGCATCTGCCGTCGGAGCAATTCCTGAAGCGCTGCACCGATCAATTCGACCGGCTGTATCTCGAAGGGGCTGCTAACGCGCGGATCATGTCGATCTCGATTCATCCGTATATTACCGGCGTACCCCACCGCATCAAATATCTGGAAGCACTGCTCGACTATGTCATCGACCATGATGGCGTACAGCTGATGACCGCCAGCGAGATCGGCGATTGGTATCGAGCAGAAATGACGAAGAAATAGTCGGTCGGTCTATCCGACCACCTTGATCGGCGTTCGCCGGATGTTAGCCGAGGTTTCGGATATCCGCTCAAATCCCGCCAGAAAAACATCCAGGGCATCGCCGATCACCTGCTCCTTGTCCTCGAGCACCGGCGACTCGTAGATGTACTTGCGGACGCCGTAATAGAAAATTCCACCGTGGAGCAGCCAGGCCAGTTCCACCTCGGCTGCTGTCGGTCTGCTTTGAACGGCAAGCCCGGCTTGATGTCGGCATTCCCGGATAATTCGGGCCAGGATCTTGTCCCTGACCATGCCGACATACCAGCGATTGATGTCGAGACCCTTGAGGCCCGCATAGAGATAGATGCGCAGCCATTTTCGGGTGAAGATCGCGTCCGTATAGGCAGTATAGAATTCCAGCAGCCGGTCGCGGAGCGGCCGCGACCGATCGGCCAACAGTTTCTCCCAGCCAGTCTCGAGCGGCTCGAGATAGACCGTACGGTAGACTTCCTTGATCAGATCGTCCTTGCTCGGAAAGTAACGATAGAGCAACGGCTGCGTCACGCCGAGCCGCCGGGCCAGCGCTCGCGTACCGCCGCCAAATCCTTCGTCGGAGAAGAACTCCGTCGCCTTCGCTACAAATTCCTTGCGGCGATCATCCGGAGAGAGCCGTCTCTGCTTGGCGCCTGTACGCTTGTGTTCGCCTTTGGACTGAACTTTCCGGCTCATGAGGATTTACCGCCGTCCCCGGCGAGAAACCGGCCGAAACCGCCGCGTGCAAACAATAACGGTTCCTGCCGGTTGTAGGCATAAGCTTCGACGGCACCGAGGAAAATGATGTGATCGCCGCCGTAATAGCGATTTGCAGCGCGGCACTGGAAATTGGCTACGCTTTGAGCGAGCACCGGCGCGTTCCCCAACCCCGGCGTCCAGCTTACGCCGGCAAACTTATCGCCTGAAGATTTTGCAAATTGCGACGCCAGTGCCTGCTGCGACTCGCCGAGAACGTTGACCGCAAAATGGCTGGCATTCTGGAAGATGGTCAACCCTTGCGAGAACATGCCGAGGCTCCACAATACCAACGGCGGGTTTAGCGACACCGACGCGAAGGAGTTGCAGGTCACCCCATACGGCTTGCCGTCGGCCGTCATGGCCGTGACAATGGTGACTCCGGTAGCGAAAGTACCGAGCGCATTGCGAAAATCTCGGGGGTCGATCGCAGAGTTGTCGCTGGCGAATTCATTGGCCGGGTCGGCCGGATGCTTGGGTGCGTCGGACATCCGCCTCGCCTCAGAGCGTCAGGTTTTCGGACGGCAGGCCAAGCGCTACACGTCCATAATTGGTCCCAGCTGCATCGAAATTGAATGCGAGATGCGAATTCACCGCATGCGCGTCGCGAAACTGCCGCTGCAACGCACCTGACGTAAACAAACTGCGCGCCCCGCTTGCCGCAAACATCAGCGACACCGCCTCGGTGCAGAGGTTCACCGAGAAGGCGCCGTCACGCCGGAGTCTCGTCTTGGCCGCGATATCCGGAATGTGGCCACGCCGCGCGTCTGCCATCGCGTCGATGCAGTTCGAGCGCATAATGAGCCGCGCGGCATCGATCTTGGCGGAGGCTTCCGCTATCTTGACTTGCGTCGTCTGCATATCGCTGACCTTGGCGCGGTTGTAGGTCGAGGCCCGGTGGCGTGCGAATTCGACATAGTCATTCAAGCAGGCCTGCGCGTTGCCGAGACCGACACCTGACAGGACGTAGGGAAAAAGCGTGAACACCGGCAGTGCATAGAGCGCGTTCGGATTGACCGCACTTCCTGGCGTCGGCCCGCCGGTCAGATCGCTCACGGCGATTGTCATATGCTCCGCAACAAACGCGTCCGCGACCTTGACATCATTCGAGCCCGTTCCGCACAGACCGGTCGCGTTCCAGGTATCGTTGATCTTGTAATCATTCTTGTTGAGGAGAAATATCCGGTACTCGATGCCATCGGCCTCATCTTCAGGCGAAACGATGCTAGCAAGCATATTCCAGTCGCAGGACTCGACGCCCGAGGAAAACGGCCAGTGGCCGTTCAGCACATATCCGCCATCGACCTTCTTGGCGCGGCCGGCCGGAAAGATGAAAGACGATGCGATCAGGGAGTTGGCATCCTTGTCCCAGACCGCATCCTGCGCGTGCCGATCAAACATGCCCAGCATCCAGTGATGGCTGGCAAGGTTGGCAAAATTCCACGCCACGGAAGCATCGGCCTGCCCTAGCGCATCAGCGCAATCGACCAACGCGACATAATCGAGCTCAGAGCCGCCGACGCGTTTGGGCTGTACGATCCGGAACAGACCGGCATCGTGCAGATCGCGTTCGGTTTCCGGCGGCAGACGCCGCAGTTCTTCGGTCTTGGAGGCGCGATCGCGCAATTGCGGGATGAGTGCCCGCGCCCGGCTGACCATGACACCGTGCGTTTCCATATTTTGCCCTGGGGAGAGGCTTATATCCGGCTTGTGGCCAACTCCTGCCATTGGCGTTTCCTTGCGCGGTCCCTCGTTATGGCCTTGCTGCGGCCGATGGAGCCTGCTTCAAACTTGTTTATCGCCTGATCACTATTTATTCAAGGCACCGCTGGCGTAGCCGGCAAGTCTCATTCGGCGCAAGGAGCAGAATCTCATGGATAAGACAGTGGGCATCGTTGGTCTTGGTATCATGGGAAGCGCAATCGCTCGCAACCTCGTCGACCGCGGCTGGCGAGTGGTCGGCTTCGACATCGATGAGGCAAAGAGAGCCGAATTGGCCGCGGCACATGTTGTTATCGCCGCCGATGTAACGCAGGTGACACGTGACGCACCAATCGTCATGACGAGCCTCCCTACCCCTGCTGCGGTTGAGGAGACCGCAAATGTAATCGCCGATTCCGGCCAGGCACCGCGGATCGTCATTGAGCTCAGCACGCTTGCAATCGCCGACAAGCTTCGCTTCGAGCACATATTGACCAAAGCCGGCCATATCGCACTCGATTGTCCCCTGAGCGGAACCGGGGCTCAGGCACAAAATCGTGACCTCGTTGTCTATGCCAGCGGCGACAGTAACGCCATTGCCCGATGCGCGGGCCTGTTCTCCGATTTTGCCAAACAAAGCGCCGATCTAGGCCGGTACGGAAATGGCAGCCGGATGAAATTCGTCGCCAACCATCTCGTCGCGATCCACAACGTCGCGACAGCGGAGGCTATGGTCCTCGCACAGCGAGCGGGGCTCGATCCAAAAACGGTGGTCGAAATGGTAGGCCCGGGCGCCGGCGGCTCCCGTATGTTCCAGATGCGAGCGCCGATGATGGTCGACGGCGTCTACGAACCCGCAACAATGAAAGTATCGACCTGGAAAAAGGACATGGCGATCATCGCCGAGTTTGCCGACGATGTCGGCTGCTCCACGCCCCTATTTACCTCAACGCAGGCTGTCTACACCGAGGCAATGGCTATGGGTCTCGGTGATCAGGACACGGCAGCGGTATTCGAAGTACTGAAGAAAGCCATCGTCACGTCTCCGAAATCCAGTGCTCGCAATCAAGAGTAACGGTCTGACAGCCGACAATGTCCAATCGTCCGCAATGCCGCACTGCATCAAACGAGCCAGCGCCCTGACGCCTCGTCACGGTCCGTCACCAAAGAAAGGTTTCACCGCGCCGGACCCATGACGTGGTTATCACTTGATCATTTACGGTATCCATCGGATAAATCGCTCAAACAATAAAATAACAAGAGCCGATATTCAGTAACTGCGTTCCGGGGAGGATCGAATGACGATATCGCGACGACAATTTGTCTCAAGCGTTGCCGGCGCGGGTATCGCCAGCATGGCGGCTCCCAATCTCGTACTTGCACAGGGTAGTGGGCCGATCCGCGTCGGCTTGCTGGCGGCCAAGACCGGACCGCTAGCCTCCGGCGGCATCGATATGGAACTTGCTTTGACCATGTTTCTGAAGGAGCGCGACAACACGCTCGCAGGACGCAAGGTCGAATTGATAGTGGCGGATACGGCCGGCGTTCCCGCAACTGCACGTACCAAGGCGCAGGAGCTGATCGAAAAGAACAACGTCCATTGTATCATTGGACCGCTCGCTGCCTTTGAAGCGCTGGCGATCGCCGACTATCTTACCGAGAAAGAGGTCCCCACCCTCGGGGTCGCCGCCGCAGAGGATATGACGCAGCGGCACCCGAGCCCTTGGTTTGTCAGGCTGACTTCGACTTCGGCGCAATGCGCCTACCCGCTTGCCGAATATTCCGCCAAGGAATTGAAATACAAGAAGATCGTCACGATCGCCGACGACTTCGCTTATGGACACGAAATGTGTGCCGGATTCCAGCGCGCTTTCGAAGACTACGGCGGCAAGATCATTCAGAAGATCTTCACGCCGTTGGCGACCCCGGACTACGGCACCTATGTCGCTCAGGTAAAGAGCGCAGACGCCATCTTTCTTGGCACCGCCGGAGCGAACGGATTCCGTTTTCTTCGTCAATTCATCGAATACGGCCTGAAGGACAAGATGGCCGTCATCGGCGGCATGACAGCGCTCGACGAATCGGTGCTTCGCAACATGGGCGACGAAGCACTCGGGATTATCACCACGAGCTGGTATTCCGCAGAGCTGGATAATCCCCTCAACAAGGCGTTCGCGCCGACATTCCGCAAACAGTTCAAATACGACCCCGGCTACTATGCCGGTAGTACCTACGTCTCCGGCGAAGTCCTGGAAGCTGCACTGAAGACCATCAAGGGAAATGTGGAGGACAAGAAAGCGCTAATGGCGGCGATCCGCGGCAGCAGCGCTGATACGATACGCGGTCGCATCAAGTTCGACGAATTCGGCGATGCGATCGGTAATGTTTACATCCGCAAGGTCACGAAAACCGACGGTCGTCTGGTCAATTCCGTGATCAAGACCTATCCCGACGTCACGCAGTTCTGGACCTATGACAAGACCGAATTCCTGAAGAATCCGGTCTATTCACGCGACTATCCGCCGGCAAAGAATCTGGAGCCATGACTTGGGTTTAAGTTGCGTGGCAACGACGCGCGCAATCTCCAGACAGATCGGTAAACGATGCAGTTTTGGATCATCCAGGGTCTCAACAGCCTTTCACTCGGCGGCCTGTTGTTCCTGCTTTCATCGGGCTTCTCGCTCATCTTTGGCCTGATGCGATTGGCCAATCTGACGCACGGCGCCTTCTTTATGCTCGGCACTTATTTCGGAGCAACGGCACTACGCTCTTGGGACGGCCTGAATATCTGGGTGGCGGCGCTCGGCGCGGGAATTGTGGTGGCCGCGATCGGCGGTCTGTTCGAACGGCTGGTGCTGAGGCGGCTCAAGACCAACCCGCTCGGGCAGGTCCTGGTTACGCTCGGCATGTCCTTCATCATTTCCGATGCGTGCTTGCTGTTCTGGGGTGGCGATTCGATACCGGTCCCTACACCACAGAATCTGCAGGCGCCGACGCGGATCCTCGGTTTCGTATTCCCGACCTATCGGCTGGTGTTGGTTGGATGCGCCATCGGTGCAGCGATCGTGCTGTATTATTTGCTCGACCGCACGCGTCTTGGCGCAATGATCCGTGCCGGCGTCGATGACGGGCAAATGGCCCGTGCGATCGGAATCCCGATTTCCCGATTGTTTACGATCGTTTTTTGTCTGGGCGCGGGCATCGCCGGTGCCGGTGGCGTGCTGGGTGGACCGATCCTGTCCGCCTATCCCGGGCTTGATGCCGACATGCTGCCGCTGGCGCTGATCGTCGTCATTTTGGGAGGCATCGGCAGCCTGGT
>Ga0157376_10002077_pt1 | contig 13464 bp, 14 predicted proteins | sample M45metaG_FD_121801 | JGI IMG/M metagenome (GOLD analysis project Ga0157376, IMG submission 121801) | Miscanthus rhizosphere microbial communities from Kellogg Biological Station, Michigan, USA - M4-5 metaG | ecosystem: Host-associated > Plants > Roots > Rhizosphere > Soil | place: USA: Michigan... | reverse complement strand
GGTGGCGGCAATTGCGATGCCGTAGAGCCCGGCCAGGCAGTTGGCGCCGTAGATGGCCGCGCACACCGCGATCACCGGGAGCGCGGTGGATTTCATCGACACGCCAAGTCCGGCGATCATGTTAGTGGCGTGCCCGGTCTGCGAGGCAGCGGCCACCTGGCGCACCGGCTTGTATTCGGTGGCGGTGTAGTACTCGGTGATCACAATCAGCACCGCGGTGAGGGCCAAGCCCACGAGCTCGCAGCCGAAGATCGCGTTGAAGTTGCCGGGCATGATCTGCTTGGTGATGTACCAGAACAGCACGGCCGAGATGACGCCCGAGACCGTCACGCCCTTGTAGAGGGCGTTCATGATCTTGCCCTGGCCTGAAGTCTTCACGAAGAAGGTGCCAAGGATCGAGGAGACGATCGAGGCGGCGCCGAGCGCCAGCGGGAATACGATCGCGGCCATGCCCGCGTCCTTGAGCAGCAGTCCGCCCAGCAGCATGGTCGCCACGATCGTGACCGCGTAGGTCTCGAACAGGTCCGCGGCCATGCCGGCGCAATCGCCGACGTTGTCGCCCACGTTATCGGCGATCACGGCCGGATTGCGCGGATCATCCTCGGGAATCCCGGCTTCCACCTTGCCCACCAGGTCCGCGCCCACGTCCGCGCCCTTGGTGAAGATGCCCCCGCCCAAGCGCGCGAAGATCGAGATCAGCGAGCCACCGAAGGCCAGGCCGACGAGCGAATGGAGCGCGGCCTCATCGCCGATGTGCCCGCGCACGGCCATGAAATATCCGGCCACGCCCAGAAGGCCTAAGCCCACCACCAGCATGCCGGTGATCGCACCGCCCCTAAACGCCACCTGGAGTGCGGGGTTGAGACCCTTGGTCGCGGCCTGCGCGGTGCGCACGTTGGCGCGCACCGAGATGTTCATGCCGATGTAGCCGGCCAAACCCGAGAGCACGGCGCCCACCGCAAAGCCGCCCGCCGTAGGCCACCCTAGGGCCCACCAGAGCACGACGAACAGGACGATGCCGACCACGGAGATGGTGCTGTACTGGCGGTTGAGGTAGGCCTTGGCGCCGGCCTGGATGGCCGCGGCGATTTCCTGCATGCGGGCATTGCCGGCATCCAATCGCAGGATCGAGAGCATCGAAAGCACGCCGTAGGCGACGGCCAGCGCACCTGCAATTACGGCCACCCACAGCCAGTTAGCGGCATCCATGAAAACCTCCGGAATTCAATGACTTCTGTTTAATTTTGGACCCCTGCGACCTCGTCTGCCGAGGGCTCCCTAGTCAGGGGGCGCGCAATATACCACAGGAGAATGGGCGTTCCCTTCAAAGGTTTACATAGCACCTGCTGGCACGGGCGCTGAGCTGCTCCTGTCAGTTTCTGGGCCGGCAGAGCCATCGATCGAGCGCGATCTTGCCGGGTCCGAAAACGAGCACCACCAGCAGCATGTAGCCCCAGATGAAATGATCATCGAGCGCCGCCTCAAACCCCTCCGAGAACAGCACCTGGCGGTAGGAGATGACGGCCATCAGGTTCACGAAGGACATGCCGAGCGCGCCTAAGCGCGTGCACAGTCCCAGGTACAGGAGGATCGGAAAGCCCAGCTCTCCGGCGGTGCCGAGCACCGCAGCAATCTCGGGCGGCAGGAGCGGGACGTGGTACTCGTCCCTAAACAGCCCCAGGGTCGTGTCCCAGGAAGTCACTTTGAGCCAGCCGGACTTGGTGAACTGCCAGCCGACGTAGCAGCGGGTGATGAGCAGGAGCAACGACTGCAGGCGATCCAGGAGTGCTTCGAATCTGGCGTAGCGCCCGCAAAGCGAGCGAAAGATCTTCATTCCACCGTCCCCCTCGGGCGACAAAGGTAACACCGGCCGTAACTCCTAGCTACGCGCAGGCCGCCGGAATCTGCGCCGTCTCCTACAGGTCCTAGGGGTGGGGGATGACACCATGGGCGCGCACGCTGCGTATAAGTTTCGGTCCATCACCGCACGACGCGCCGAAAAAGGCAGGAGCGAACACCCATGGACTCCACACATCGCTCGGAAACCGAACACTCCGCGGACAAGGACACCCGGGCCTCCGCTTCGCAGGTCGATGCTATTACATTGCTCAAGACTGACCACCGGCAGGTCAAGAACTGGTTTGCGGAATTCCAGAAGGCGAGTTCCGGGTTCCAGAAGTCCGCTGCGGGACCCAAGAAGCTCGAGCTGGTGCGCAGGATCTGCCAGGCCCTCAAGATCCACACCCTGATCGAGGAGGAAATCTTCTATCCGGCGTTCCTGGCGGCCAGCGAGGACAAGGACCTGCACCATGAAGCCTGCGTCGAGCACGAGGGCCTGAAGCGGCTGATCACCGAGATCGAGGCCAGCAGCCCGATCGATGATTACTACGACGCGCGCGTCACGGTGCTCGATGAGATGGTCAAGCACCACGTCAAGGAAGAGGAGCAGCCCGGCGGCATGTTCGCCGAGGCGCGCCGCTGCGGACTGGACCTTAAGGTGCTTGGCGAGAAGCTCCAGGCCCGCAAGCAGGAACTTAAGACGCTCGCCGCCGAATAGCCACAAGCCTTAAGCTGCGCTTTTAGCCCCAAGCGCCTTTAAGGTCGCGCACCGGCGGGGCCGCAACGCATGCTGCAGCCTAGAAAAGTCCGCTTGATCGGAGTGCAGCTGCCCTCACGAGGGCAGTGGTGGACGATGGCCGTCGAAACCGTCAAGGGCTATATCGCCGATCACGCCATGAGCATGGGTGCGGCGCTTTCGTATTACACCGTCTTTTCGCTCGCCCCGACGCTCCTGATCGTGATCTCGGTGGCAGGTCTCGTGTTCGGCGCGCAGGCGGTGCGCGGCGAAATCATCGGTCAGCTCAGCAACCTGATGGGCCCGAGCGCAGCCGCCGCCATCCAGCAGATTTTGGTGAGCCTGCACCAGCCCACGCAAAACCATTTTGGACTGCTGGTCGGCATCGCGCTGCTGGTGGCCGGCGCCACCTCGGTATTCGGGGAGCTGCAGACTGCGCTCGATCGGATCTGGAGTGCCGCCGAGCCCAAGGCCGCGGGGATCCTTCAATGGATCCGCACGCGGCTGGTGTCCTTCGGCATGATCCTCGGCATCACCTTCTTGCTGATCGTCTCACTGGTGCTGGGCGCCGCCATCGCGGCGCTCGGCAGGTGGTGGGGCGGGGTGTTCGGGGACTGGAAGCTCATCGCGCAGGTGGTCAACGGGATCGTCGGCTTCGTGATCACCGCCGGTTCCTTCGCGGCGCTCTATAAGCTCATTCCGCGGGTGCCGATCCTTTGGAGCGATGTGTGGCTGGGGGCGGGGGTGACCGCGATCCTGTTCACGGCCGGGCGCGTGCTTATTGGTCTTTATATCGGCAACACCGGCATCGCCTCGCTCTACGGGGCGGCCGGCTCGCTGGTAATCGTTTTCGTGTGGGTGTATTACTCGGCGCAGATTTTTCTGCTGGGTGCGGAATTCACGCGCGTGTACGCGCACTCGCTAGGCTCATTGCGCGAGTCCGGAGTGGCACCCGTGGCCGATGCAGCACGCCGCGTGCCGGTACAACGCGTGCCGATACAAAAAGGAAGCTCATGAGCCGACCGCCGTTGCCCCCATTCACTCCCGAAACCGCCGCGCAGAAAGTGCGCATGGCCGAGGACGCCTGGAACACGCGCGATCCGGAACGCGTGGCGCTCGCTTACACGGTAGACAGCCAGTGGCGAAACCGCGCCGAGTTCATACAGGGGCGCGAGGCGATCGGCGCGTTCCTGCGCCGCAAGTGGGCCAGGGAACTGGACTACCGGCTCATCAAGGAACTGTGGGCCTGTCATGGCAACAGGATCGCGGTGCGCTTCGCCTACGAATGGCACGATGACAGCGGCCAGTGGTTCCGCAGTTATGGCAACGAGAACTGGGAGTTCGACGATGAGGGCCTGATGCGCCGGCGCATCGCCAGCATTAACGATCTGCCGATCGCAGCTAGTGACCGCAAGTACCACTGGGACTTCGGCCCGAGACCGAAGGATCACGCGGGCTTGAGCGATCTGGGGCTGTAAGGCTGCGCGCAGCGCGCGAGGTTTCCCTTACGGATGCTCGGCTTCGGCGTGCACGCGCTCGCGGCGCACCAGGAACAGTCCGCTGCCGATGATGATGACCGCCCCGATCAGAGTGTAGCGGTCGGGCGAGGTGCGCCAGATCAACCGGTCGAGCCCCAGCGACCAGATCATGCCGGTGTATTCAAACGGGGCGATGGCCGAGACCTCGCCGTGCCGGAACGCATAGGTGACGCCCCACTGCCCGCAGAACCCGGTCAGTCCGATGCCCGCGATCAGCCAGGCGTCCTGCGGACGGATCGGGAGCCATTGCGGCAGGGCGAATAGGGTGGAGCCGGCCGCCAGCATCGTGATCAGCCAGAACATCAGGCTTTCCATCGAGTCGGTGCGCCCGAGTATGCGGATGATGATCGCCGAGAACGTGTAGCACAGGGCCGAGGCGATGACCGCAAGACCGGCGAGCGTGAACACGCCGGCGCCCGTGGGCCGAAGCACGATCAGCACGCCCGTAAGTCCCGTGCCGATCGCGATCCAGCGCGCGGTGCCGACCTTCTCGCCCAGGATCGGCACGGACAGGGCGGTGATCAGGAGCGGGGCGACGTAGAAGATCGTGTAGGTCTCGGTGAGCGCCAGATTGTGCAGCCCGATCACGAAGGTCACCAGCATCACCACGGCGATCACGCCGCGCAGCAGGTGCAGCGGCCAGCGCACCTGGAGCATCGCCTTGAAGGAGCTGCGCCAGGTCACGTAGAAATACACAAACGGGAGCGAGGCGAGGCTGCGCAGCGCCGTGACCTGCATCGGCGGGTAATACTGCGAGAGCAGCTTCATGCCCGCGTCCATCAGCGTGAACAGCGCGGCGGCCGTCACCATGACCAGGATGGCCCGAAGGTTCTTGTTGGCGCTCATGCAGGAGACTTAAGGGGCGGGCCCGATATCGAGGCTCCCTTCCATGACCGGCGCGCAGCGCCCGCCAACGCGCGTGTATTCGATGACGCCTGCGCGCTTCGCGATCGTCCCGAGCAAAATGCTCGGCCGGCCCATGTCATCGCCCTGGTGCACGCGCCACTTGAACTCGCCATCGCGGGCCGGATCGAGCGCGCTTAAGAGCGCCAAGGTCGCGGCGGTGGCACTGCCGGTGGCCGGATCTTCCACGATGCCATCGAGCGGGGCATACATGCGCGCGTGCAGAACGCGCGTGCCGGCTTCATCCTCAGCGCGCACGTAGGCGAAGATGGCATCCGTGCCGATGCCGGGCAGCAGTTTCTCGTGGGCTGCAAGGTCCGGGCGCGAACGGCTCAAGGCCGCGCGCGATGCGACCTCGGCCACGAGAAATGGCAGGCCCACCGAGACCACCTGCGGTGCGTGCGCCGCGGTGCGGATGTCCTCGGGCTTGAGCGACAGGCAGGCCGCCGCGTCGGCGGCGCTCGCTTCCTTGCGGCGCGTGAGCGCCTCGGGCGCCTGCAGTTCCGCGCCGCTGAAGCGCCCGCCCTCGTGCAGCAGCCGCACCGGCACCAATCCGGCGCCTTCCTCGAACTGGAAGCGTTCCGGAAGCTTTTGTCCCTGGTCAGAAAGCTCGCGCGCCAGCACGAAGGCGGTGCCCACGTTGGGGTGACCCGCGAAGGGGACCTCAGAGCGCGGCGTGAAGATGCGCACCTGCGCGGTGTGCGCGGCATCGCGCGGCGGCAGCACGAAGGTGGTCTCGGCGTAGTTGAACTCGGCGGCGATCGACTGCATCTGCGCGGTACTAAGCTTGAGCGCGTCGAGCACCACGGCTAGCGGATTGCCGCCGAACATCTTATCGGTGAATACGTCCACGGTCTTATAGCGCCGCCGCACAAGTTCCCCCTTATTCTAAAAAATTCCGCCGGATTACTTGAGGCTGTACTCGCCCTTGAGCTTGCGGCGCACGCCCTTGGCTTTGAGCTTCGCGTATACCGGCAGGCCGTTCCTGTAAGGCGGGTAATCCTCGCCGCCGATCAAGGGTTCAAGGTACTTGCGGCAGGCCCCGGTGATGCCGAAGCCATCCTGGCTGATGAAGTTGCGAGGCACGGTCTTCTCCACGTTGGCGACCGCATCGAGCGGCACCGGCACGATCTTCCAGCGGTAGGGCGAGGAGGAGAGGCGCTTGATGCCGGGCATCACGCCGTGCTTACCGGCCACCGCGTACTCGACTGCCGCCTTGCCGACCGCGTAGGCCTGCTCGACGTCGACCTTGGAGGCCACGTGGCGCGCGGCGCGCTGCAGGTAATCGGCCACCGCCCAGTGGAACTTGTAGCCGTGCGCCTCGCGCACCATGTTGGCGACCACAGGCCCCACGCCCCCGAGCTGCGTGTGGCCGAAGGCATCCTTGGTGCCCGCTTCGGCCAGGAACTTGCCGTCCGCGTACTTGGCGCCTTCCGAGACCACGATTACGCAGTAGCCGAATTCGCCCACGCATTGCTTGACGCGACTTAAAAACGCTTCCTTGTCGAATGCAATTTCCGGAAACAGGATGATGTGCGGCGGATCGCCGCGCTTGTGGCCCGCCAGTCCCCCGGCGGCCGCAATCCAGCCGGCGTGTCGTCCCATGACTTCAAGCACGAACACTTTGGTCGAGGTGCGCGCCATCGAGGCCACATCGAGCGCTCCTTCGAGAGTCGAGATGGCGATGTACTTGGCGACCGACCCGAATCCCGGGCAGCAATCGGTGTGCGGCAGATCGTTGTCGACCGTCTTCGGGATGCCGATGCAGGCGATCGGGTAGCCCAGCTGCGCGCCGATCTGCGAGACCTTATAGGCGGTGTCCATCGAATCGTTGCCGCCGTTGTAGAAGAAATAGCCAATGTCATGGGCGCGGAACACCTCGATCAACCGCTCGTACTCGCCGCGGTTCTGCTCCAGCCCTTTGAGCTTGAAGCGCGCCGAGCCGAAGGCTCCGGCGGGCGTGTGGCGCAGCGCCCTGATGGTGGCGCGATCCTCCTGGGCCACATCGATAAGATCCTCGGTCAGGATCCCGACGATGCCATCGCGCCCGGCGTACATGCGCTTGATGTGGGCCTTCGCCTTGAGCGCGGCCTCGATGACTCCGCAGGCCGAGGCGTTGATGACGGCGGTGACACCGCCCGATTGGGCGTAGACGGCGTTGCGGGCAGCACTCTGCGGCATGAGGGTTCGCTCTCTAAAATAATGGCAAGTCAGGGCCGCTCAGGATAGCCGAAGGCACGCTGCTGCGGCAGCGGGTGTTTGACCGGCCGGAAGCGCACCGGTACCTTGTTGCAGATGCGTATTGTTCTTCTCGGGGCGCCCGGCTCGGGCAAAGGCACCCAGGCGCAGCGGCTGGTCGCGCGACTTGGGGTTCCGCAAATCTCCACCGGCGACCTGCTGCGCTCGGCCGTGGCCCGCGGCACGCCGCTGGGCTTGCGCGCCAAGGCGGCCATGGACGCCGGGGCGCTGGTGAACGATGAAATCGTGATCGGCATCATCCGCGAGCGGCTCAAGGAGCCCGATGCCGCGCGCGGTTACGTGCTCGATGGCTTTCCGCGCAACCTGGCCCAGGCCCAGGCGCTCGCGAGCATGCTCGCTGACATTCAGGCGCCGCTCGATGCCGTGGTGCTCTTCGAGGTCGACTATGCCGAGATCGCGCGGCGCATCGCCGGGCGGCGCACCTGCCCGAACTGCGGGACCATTTACAACGTGCATGATGCGGCGAGCCGCGGCATCACTCATTGCCGCAACTGCGATGTGGCACCGCTCCTCACGCAGCGACCTGACGACAACGAGCAGACAGTCACGCGGCGCCTTTCGGTCTACGACGAGCAGACCCTCCCGCTGATTGGTCACTACCGGGCCTTAGGGCTCCTGCGTTCGATCAATGCCATGGGGAGCGTCGCCGAGGTCGAATCACGCCTGCACAAGGCGCTCGCCGCATCCGCGCAGGCCGCCCGCGCCTAGAGGGCCTTGAGGAGCTCAGCTCCGATCGCCTCGCGCCGCCAGCCGGAAAGCGGCCCGCCGTCGCGCTCACCACCCACCAGCCGCTCCATGTCGCGACGGGTAGCCAGCAGCTCCGGGGCGAGTCCTAGCTCCTGACCCACGCGGCGCGTGATATCGCTAAGGCGCGCGAGCTGGGCGAGCTGCTCGGGGTCGGGGCGGCGGCGTTGCGGCAAGGGCGGGAGCGGTGAGGGCACGGCGGCCGCGCTGATCAGCCCGAGCAGCTTTTCCCCGCTGTGCTCGCGCACGCCCTCAGGGAGTTCGCCCAAGCGGGCGAGCGCCGCCCTGTCGCGTGGCACCTGGTATATGAGCTCGCGCAAGCCCGCATCGGGCAGTATCCAGCCGCGCGGCCGGTTCGCGTCCATGGCGCGCTGTTCGCGCCAGGCGCCTATCGACTGCGCGAGCCGCTTGCGGCCCGGATCCAGCTCCGCGAAGCCCTTGAGGCGCAGCCACGCCTGCTGCGGGTCGATCGCGAAGGTTTCACTCTGGATCTCCGTCATCTCCTCATCGAACCAGGCGCGCCTGCCGAGTTTCTCCAACCGCTCGGCGAGCTTGTCGTGCAGGGGCAGCAGATGGCGCACGTCATCGAGCGCGTACTCGATCTGCGCCGCCGTGAGCGGCCGGCGCGACCAGTCGGTGCGGGTCTGATTCTTGTGCAGCTCGACGCCGAGCACCTCGCGCACCAGCTCCGCGTAGCCGACCTGCGCCGAGAATCCCACCAGCGCGGCGGCCACCTGGGTATCGAAGATGTTCTTGAGGCTCCCGACGGTGGGCTGCAGCACCTCCAGGTCCTGGCGCGCGGCGTGCAGGATCTTAGCTACCGCATCGGAGCCCATCAGCGGACGGAGCGCATCGAGCGAGGGGAGCAAGAGCGGATCGACGCACAGCGCCTCGGCGCGCGTGGCGATCTGCAGCAGGCACAGCTGCGCGTAGTAGGTGCGCTCGCGCATGAACTCGGTGTCCAGGCCAAGCATCGGTACGCGTTCGAGGGTGAGGGCCGCCTCATCAAGAGCGGCCGCATCGGTGATCGGTGTCGACAAGAGTTTCGCTGGCTCCCACGTCAGAAACGGCGCGGCCCGGCCCGGCTTGGGCGCGCGTGTACAATTGGCGCGATTATGCACGTCCACATCCTCGGCATCTGCGGTACTTTCATGGGGGGCGTGGCCGCCATCGCCCGAGCGGCGGGCCACCGGGTGAGCGGGTCGGACCGCAACGTCTATCCGCCGATGTCCACGCAGCTGGCGGCCTTAGGGATCGAGCTGAGCGATGGCTTTGGCGCCGAGCAGCTCGATCCGAAGCCGGACGTGGTCGTGGTCGGCAATGTGTGCACGCGCGGGATGCCGGTGATCGAGGCGTTGCTGGAAAGCCAGATCCCCTACACCTCAGGGCCCGAATGGCTGGCGCGCGAGGTGCTCCACGACCGCTGGGTGCTGGCGGTGGCCGGCACGCACGGCAAGACCACCACCGCGGCCATGCTGGCGTGGATCATGGAAGAGGCGGGGATGGCGCCTGGATTTCTGATCGGCGGGATCCCGGGCAACTTTCCGGTCAGCGCGCGCTTAGGGCAGCAGCCGTTCTTTGTCATAGAGGCGGACGAGTACGACACCGCCTTCTTCGACAAGCGCGCGAAGTTCGTGCATTACCACCCGCGCACCCTGATCCTGAACAATCTCGAATTTGATCATGCCGACATCTACCCGGACTTAGGCGCGATCGAGCGCCAGTTCCACCACCTGGTGCGCATTGTGCCCGGGAGCGGACGAATCATCGTCAACGCGCGCGATGCCAACCTGGAACGCGTGCTCGCGCAGGGCAGCTGGAGCGGCCTGGAGCGCTTCTCGCGCGCGCCGGCGGCCGACGGGGTCAAGCCCGGCACGCCGTTTTGGAGCGCGACGATGGCCACCGAGAGCGACGGCTCGGAGTTTACGGTGACGATCGATCAGCAGGTATGCGGCACGGTGCGCTGGTCGCTGATAGGCATGCACAACGTCGATAACGCGCTGGCCGCAATCGCCGCGGCGCGCCATGCCGGTGTGCCCCCGGAGCGCGCCTGCGTGGCGCTCAAGGATTTCGCCAGCGTTCGCCGGCGAATGGAGCTGCGTGGCACGGTGAATGGGGTCAAGGTCTACGATGACTTTGCGCACCATCCGACTGCGATCGCCACAACTCTTGAGGGCCTCAGACTCAAGGTCGGTGCTGAGCGCATCATCGCGGTGCTCGAGCCGCGCTCGCACACGATGCGCATGGGTACTCATCGCGACACGCTGGCTGACTCCTTAAGCGGTGCCGACAGCGTTTGGCTGTACACGCCGCCGGACCTGGGGTGGGACGCCGGTGCCTGCCTCGATCAGCTCGGAGCTCGGGCACACGTGGCGCGCGACCTGGACTCACTCGTCAACGGATTGAGCCATGAGCTGCGCGCGGGTGATCATGCGCTGCTGATGAGCAACGGCGGATTTGGCGGCCTGCACGAACGATTGCTCAAGAGCCTGGCCGCGCGCCACGCGCATGCCTGAGCTGCCACTATTCCCCCTCAATACCGTGCTTTTCCCGGGCGGGCTGCTGCCGCTTAGGATCTTTGAGCCCCGCTATCTCGACATGGTGGGCAAGTGCATGCGCGAAGGCACGGACTTTGGCGTGGTGCTGATCGTGAGCGGAGCGGAGACCGGCGCGGTGGCGCAACTGGCCGCGGTCGGCACGGGTGCGCGCGTGGTGGATTTCAGCACGCTGCCCGATGGGCTGCTGGGCGTCATGTGCCGCGGCTCGCGGCGCTTTCAGTTGCGCTCACACCGCACCCAACCTGACGGACTGCACATTGGCGCGATCGAATGGCTGAGCGAGCCCGGGCCCGAGGCGATCATCGAGGAGCACCGGCCGCTCGCGCAGCTGCTTCGGCGCGTGCTCAAGGAACTGGGCGATACCGCGCGCCACCTGGATGCAGATTTTGACGACGCCGACTGGGTCTCGAACCGCTTGGCGGAGTTCCTGCCGCTGGAGCGTACCGATCAACAAGCGCTCCTTGAGCTCGGCAATCCTCAGGAACGCATGCGGAGGCTCGCGCCGCTGGTCGACGTCAGCGAAGGAGAGGCCCACTGATCCTGGCCGGCCGCCTTAGGCCCAACCCAGCTGTCGCCGCAGTGCCGGCGCGGCGGTGCATCGATGATGGATAGCGCCGGTATGCCGAGTCCCACCGCAACCCACGAGAAAGACCCACCGATCGAGCGCACGCGAATGCTGCTGCGCGCCGCGATTTTTGGCCTCCTGATCGCGGCCTACTCGCTGCTGGCCCACATCACCACCACGCGTTCAGGCCATGGCACTGCGGCCGCGCTCCTGGCGATTGCTCCTGTGGCCGCACTTGCGCTGCTGCTCGCGTGGCGTTCGCTGCGCTGGGCGGGCGTGTTGCTGTGGCTCATCGCCGCCGCGGTTCTCGCCGTTTACTGGGGTACGCTCAAGGCGCACTTCGTGTGGGTCTACCTGCTGCAGCAGCTGGGCCTGTACGGACTTCTCGGTATGACCTTTGGGCGCACGCTCGCGCATGGAAGCGTCCCGCTGTGCACGCAGATGGCTTTGCAGGTACACGGTGCACTGCCGGAGGCTGCGGTCCGCTACACGCGCCAGGTTACGGTGGCCTGGACGGTGTTCTTTGTGCTCATCGCAACAACATTGCTGGGATTGTTCTTTTTTGCGCCCTTGAGGACCTGGTCGGCGTTCGCCAACTTCGGTGCGCCGCTCGCCATCGCCCTCATGTTCGGGGTGGAAAACAGGCTCCGATACCGTGCGCTTCCCAACATGCCGCATTCAGGCCTCATAGCTACTCTCAAGGCGAGCGCTGCCGTTGGGCTTGGCGGCGCTAAGGCGTCTCATGAACGCTAAGCAACTGCGCAATAGCCTGGCGTGGCGCGCGGCGGGCTACTACCGGCGCAGCGGCATCTCGGCGTATTGCTTTGCATACTGCAAGCTCAAGTTCGACCCTTTCTATGGAGTCCTGCTGGCGAAAGGATTGATTCCTCGGGGCATGAGAATTGTGGATCTGGGGTGTGCGCAGGGGCTGCTCGCGGCCTGGCTGCTCGCCGCGGACGAGTCGCACGCTGCAGGCATCTGGAGCGATGAGTGTCCGCCGCCCGCATCGTTTGAGGGCTACCGGGGCGTAGATCTCAACGCGCGGGAAATCCGCCGCGCACAACTCGCCTTGGGTCGGCAGGGCGATTTCACGGCGGGCAACATGGCCGAGGCGCCGCTGGATGGTGCGAGCCTGGTCGTGATGCTCGACGTGCTCCACTATCTCGACTTTGCAACGCAGGTGGAGCTGCTGCGCCGGATCCGCACGGCCCTCCCGGCGCAGGGGTTGCTGCTGCTGCGGGTCGGCGACAGCGACGGGAGCCAGACAGCGCGTCTGAGCCTGTGGGTCGATCGGGCCGTGGTCAGGTTGCGCGGCGGCGGCAAGGCCGCGCTCAGCCGCAGGCCCATCGCCGAATGGATCGCGTTGCTGACCGAGGTCGGCTTTACAGTGCAGGAGATCGCCCGGCAGAGCTCGCCGGCCTATATCAACTGCCTGCTGCGCGCCGCGCCGGCGCGTTAGCTAGCGGCCGGGCGGAACGTTCAGGTACCCCTGGGCGGCGGCTATGTAGTGCCACACCTCGTCCGGCCCCCGCGTGAACGCTTGCGCGAGCAGCGTCTCGCCCTTTTCGCGCTGGCCGATGCGGATGTACCAGGCGCCGATCTCGGCCTGCCCGGTGTCATCCTTGGGACTGTTCGCGAGTGCCTTCGTGAAGCAATCGGCCGCTTTATCGTTCTCGCCCGCTTCGGCGTACACCTCGCCGATGCGCTGCCAGTCGCTTCCCTCAGGTTTATTACTGGTCACGGTGTCAAAGAGCGCCTGTCCGCGCGGCTTGTTGCCCGAGAGGTAGTAGACGCGCCCAACGGCGATGCGCTCCCAGCTGCCCTTGCCCGCCAGCCGCTCGGCCTCCACCAGTGCGGCGGCCCCCGCATCCTGCAGACTCTTGCCGGTCATGACGGCCATGCCACCGCCACGTTCTCTCGCGGCAATCCCCAACCCCACTCCCAGCAGCAGTGCGCCTGCCGCCAACGCTCCCACCCAGCGTGCACGCATACGTTTCTCCCCTGAATGATTGTTCAAAGCATGAAGCAATGTTTATGTGCTGCGCAGCGCGCGCAGCGTTACCCCGCCAACGGCGCTATTATAGTGTCGATGTGGTGGCGGGGGTCAGGTTGGACTACTGAGGCTTGTGCGCGCCGGCGGCGAGCTGCGCTGCCGTCGCGCTGTGCATCGGTCCCATCGATCGTGCGCCGCGCATTCACGTGCGGCGGCGTCAGCTGGTGTCGGTGTTGAACGAACCCAGCCGGACGACGCTGGCGGTCGAGTACCTCAGCCGCTCGCAGCTTCCCTCGCTCCCGGATCGTTGGTGGCAAGACGCCTTGGGC
>Ga0157376_10002074_pt1 | contig 13468 bp, 10 predicted proteins | sample M45metaG_FD_121801 | JGI IMG/M metagenome (GOLD analysis project Ga0157376, IMG submission 121801) | Miscanthus rhizosphere microbial communities from Kellogg Biological Station, Michigan, USA - M4-5 metaG | ecosystem: Host-associated > Plants > Roots > Rhizosphere > Soil | place: USA: Michigan... | reverse complement strand
CTACGTCAATCCGGGAAGCGCCGGTCCGCGCCGCTTCAAGCTGCCGATCGCGGCAGGCGAACTGACGATAGCGGGAAACGCGGTCAGCGCCGACATCGTCCGATTTGACGTTGGCGTTGCAGGTCATGCGAAAGCCTGAGCGGAGAAAGCGTGCCATGTGGAAGTTGTTTCGAGGTGGCCGGACCGAAGGCGACGGCGTTGTGCAGGAGCGCGCCGCCCTGAACCTTTACGTCACGCGCGACAGTGTCGCGGCGGGCGACGATATCGATGCGCCGCACGCGCGCGCGTTTGCGATTCCACAGGGCGCTTCGCTCGAAACAGTATTGGCGACGGTGACGTCGGCGCGCTATCTGCCATCGATAAGCGGAGGACTGGCCACCTGGTCGGTGGCGTCCGGCATCCCGCTCGCGGTCATCGCGCAACAGTGGGCGGCGCCGCGCATGCTGTTCGGCGCTGGCGACGACCTCGATGCGCTTGATCGTGCGCACGGACCACTGCGCCTGCACTTCAACTACCACGCGCAGCTCGATCCGGAAATCGTGCTCGAGGTACTGCGCAGGCTGCGCCTTCATGCCGAATGAGCGTCGCCGCCGCTTGCGGCGCGGTCTGCGCGACCACCGCGAAGGCGCCGAAACGGCAGAAAGCGGCGTTTGGTGTTGCCGTTTTTGCCAATTGAGCCGCGCGACGAGCGCAGCTACGCAACGACCTTGCAGCCGCCGCGGCGTGGCATTAACGTCTGCGCTCTCAATCAGGGGAAATGCTCGACCATGAATCGGAAAATCGCTGCGATCGTACTGGGTGGTCTCGTCGGTGGCGCATTCGACATCGCCTACGCCATCATCTTTTCGAACCTGCGCAGTGGCGTCGCGCCGAGCCGCATCCTGCAATCGGTGGCCAGCGGACTGCTCGGCAGCGACGCGTACACCGGCGGGACGCCAACCGCCACGCTCGGGCTCGGTCTGCACTTCTTCATGGCGATGTTGTGGGCGGCCGGCTACGTGATTGCGGCCGGCCGAATTCCGCTGCTCGTGCGCCAGCCGATCGTGTGCGGCGCAGCCTTTGGCGTGTTCGTGTACGCATTCATGAATCTGGTCGTGATTCCGCTTTCGCGCTTTCCGACCAAGCCTTCCTACCCGGTCGCGATCCTGGCTACGGGTCTGTTCGTGCACATGTTCCTGTTTGGCGTGCCGATCGCGCTGGCATCGCGGCGTGCGTATGTAGCGTCCTGAACGCCGCAGTGATTCACAGTGGAGAAGCCCGACGCTGCTGAAGTATCCTAGGCCGACGCAAGCGCTGGAGCACACCATGTGCCGGAACATCAAGACCCTGTTCAACTTCGAACCGCCGGCGACAGACGAGGAAATTCGTGCGTCGGCCCTCCAGTTCGTGCGCAAGCTCAGCGGCTTCAACGCGCCGTCGAAGATCAACGAGGCGGCGTTCGACCGGGCCATCGAGCAGGTTACGGCCGCTGCGCAAACGCTCATCCATTCGCTGGTGACGCTGGCCCCACCAAAGGACCGGCAGGTCGAGCGCGTGCGCGCGATCGAGAGATCGGCAAAGCGTTTCGGGCGCCAGTAATCGATCGGTTCAGCCGCCGGGCTTCGGCGCGGTCGAGTGCCGATCGATCGCGTCGGCCGCCGGCAGGTCTTTTTCGTCCCAACCGCCACCGAGCGCCTTGACCAGCGCGACGCTGTCGTTCAGGCGATTGCCGAGGATGCTGATCGCATTGCGTTCGTTGCTGAAGGCCGTCGTCTGCGCCGTGACGACGTTGAGATAGCTGACGGTGCCGGCGCGATACTGGTTCAGCGCGATCGTGAGCGATTGTTCGGCCGACTTGACTGCCTCGGCCTGCGCCGCGGCCTCGGCTTCGAGTATGCGCAGCGCAGCGAGATTGTCCTCGACGTTCTGGAATGCGGCGAGCGAGACCTGCCGATAGTTCGCCGCCGCCGCGTCGAAGCCCGCGCGCGCCTGCGCGACTTGCGCCTCGCGCGCGCCGCCGTCGAAGATCGTTTCCGCAAGAGTCGCGCCGAGCGACCAGAACCGGCTCGGCGCCGCGAGGATGTTGGAAAACGTCGAACTCTGGTAGCCGGCCGTGGCCGACAGCAACAGATTCGGGAAATATGCGGCCTCGGCGACGCCGATCTGCGCGTTGGCCGCGGCGGCCTGGCGTTCGGCGACTGCCACATCGGGGCGGCGCTCGAGCAGTGTCGACGGCAGTTCGACCGGAATGCCCGGCGGCGAAACCTTCAGCGGTTCGACCGGCAGCGAGAACTCGGCCGGGATCTTGCCGACCAGCAGCGCGATCGCATGCTCGAACTGCGCGCGCGCGATACCGAGGTCGATCGCCTGCACTTGCGCCTGCTTCAATTGCGTGTCGGCCTGCACGACGTCGGCCCGCGCCGCGACGCCGACGTTGTACTGATTCTGCGTGAGCAGCAGCGATTTCTGATAGGCGGCGACGGTTTCGTCGAGCAGGCGTTTTTGCTCGTCGACGACACGCAGCTGGAAGTAGGTCTGCGCGAGTTGCGCCTGCAGGCTGAGCCGCGTCGACTCCAGCGTCGCTGCACTGGCTTGCGCGTTGGCGACATCGCCTTCGACGGTGCGCCGCACCTGGCCCCACAGGTCCGGTTCCCAGCTGGCCGTGAACGGCACCGAGTATGTGTTGGTCGGATGAGAAGAACCCGACGTATCGATAGTCCCACTGCCGACGGTGCCGCCCGAGGACGCGCTGCCGGTCGTGTAGCGGCCGGCACGCTGCCCACTCGCGCTGACGCCGACGGTCGGAAGGAAATTCGCGCGCGCGCCGCTGACGATCGCGGCGGCCTGCCGATATTGCGCCTCGGCCTGCTTGAGGCTCTGGTTCGACACGTCGATCTGCTGTTCGAGATCGTTGAGCGTCGAGTCGCCGAAGATCTCCCACCAGGCGCCGCGCTTGATCGCATCGCCGGGTTGAGCGCGAGTCCATTCAGAAGGATGCCAGTCTGCGTTTTCCTTGTAGGCTGCGGGAACGGCGAGGTCGGGCTTCTTGTAGTCGGGGCCGACAGCGCAGGCACTCAGCAACGCAGAAAAAAGTACGAGCACGGCAGACCGAAGCGCGCGCCTAAAGCCCTCCTCTTCAAGGGGAGGGTTGGGTGGGGATGGTGTCGATCGAGCTGTCAGTCGCACCCAACACCATCCCCACCCCGGCCCTCCCCTTGAAGGGGAGGGAGACAAGCGTGACGCTGCGCCAGGCGATCCACCATATTGTATATTTGTTATCATTTTATGCATGATGACAGATGCGCTGTTCATAGGGCCGCCTGCGGCGTCGCGCCCTGCGGCGGACGATAGAAGCGCGCCCACTTGCGCTTGCACCACAGACGGAAGCGTTCCAGGTACAGGTAAACCACCGGCGTCGTGTACAAGGTCAGCAGCTGGCTGACGAGCAGGCCACCGAGGATCGAGATACCGAGCGGCCGGCGCATCTCGCTGCCCTCGCCGAATCCGAACGCCAGCGGCAGCGAACCGAGCATCGCCGCGAATGTCGTCATCATGATCGGACGGAAGCGCAGGACGCAGGCCTGATAGACGGCGTCGCGCGCCGATAGCCCTTGCGTGCGTTCGGCTTCGAGCGCGAAGTCGATCATCATGATCGCGTTCTTCTTGACGATGCCAATCAGCAGCATGACGCCGATGAACGCGATCAGGCTGAATTCGGTGCGGCAGACGAGCAGTGCGAGGATCGCACCGACGCCGGCCGACGGCAACGTCGACAGGATCGTCAGCGGATGGACATAACTTTCGTACAGCACGCCGAGCACGATGTAGATCGTAAGCAATGCTGTGAGTATCAGCCACGGCAGGCTGCCGAGCGACTGCTGCGCCTGGCGCGCCGTGCCCTGGAAGCCGCCGTGGATCGTCGGCGGCGCGCCGACGCGCGCCATCTCGCGCGTGATCGCGTCCTGCGCCTGGCCGAGGCTTACGCCTTCGGCGAGGTTGAACGATATCGTGCTGGCCACGAACTGGCCCTGATGGTTCACTGTCAGCGGAGTCGAGCCGAGGCCATACGAGGCAAACGCCATCAGCGGCACCATGCCGCCGGTCTTGTTCTGCACGTAGATGTCCTTGAGCGTTTCCGGGTTCTGCAGGAACTCCGGCGCGACCTCCATGATGACGTGATACTGGTTCAGTGCGTTGTAGATCACCGATGCCTGGCGCTGTCCGAATGCATCGTTGAGCACGCTGTCGATCGCCTGCGTCGTCACGCCGAGGCGCGACGCGGTCGCACGGTCGAACGTCAACGCAGTTTCCAGTCCATGATCCTGCTGGTCGCTGTTGACATCGGCCAGTTCCGGCACTTTCTGCAGCGCGTCGGAAATCTTCGGCGCCCAGGTGCGCAGGTCGTCGAGGCTGTCGCTCTGCAACGTGTACTGGTACGTCGCGTTGCTCTGGCGGCCGCCAACACGGATGTCCTGGGCGCCTTGCAGGAACAGACTGGCGCCGGATACGGTCGCCAGCTTCGGGCGCAGCCGCGCGATCACGGCATCGGTCGACAGCTTGCGTTCGGCCAGCGGCTTGAGCGCGGCGAACATGAAGCCGCCGTTGCGCTGGCCGCCGCCGGTGAACCCGGCGACGTTGGCGACGGCCGGGTCAGCCTTCACGATTTTCATCAGCTCGACCATCTTCTGCGACATCGCCTGGAACGAAATGCTCTGGTCGGCCTGCACACCGCCGACCAGGCGGCCGGTGTCCTCGGATGGAAAGAATCCCTTCGGTATCTGGATGTACAGGAATATGTTCAGGCACACAGTCACGAGCAGGATGAACATCATCAGCGCCGGCGCGGCGAGCGCAGACTTCAGCGTGCGCTCGTACAGTCCACGCATCGCGTTGAACGCGCGCTCGCTGTATTCGAAGAACCGCCCCGGCTTGCGCTCGGGCTCGTGGCGCAGCAGGCGCGAGCACATCATCGGCGTCGTCGTCAGCGAGACCAGCAGCGATACGAGGATCGCCACCGACAGCGTGATCGAGAACTCGCGGAAGTAGCGCCCGACGATCCCGCCCATGAGCAGGATCGGAATGAACACCGCGATCAGCGACAAGCTCATCGACAGCACGGTGAAACCGACCTCGCGCGCGCCGAGCAGCACGGCTTTCATGCGCGGCATGCCAGCTTCCATGTGCCGCGAAATGTTCTCCAGCACGACGACCGCATCGTCGACGACGAATCCGGTCGCGACCGTCAAGGCCATCAGCGACAGGTTGTCGAGACTGAAGCCCGCCAGATACATGATCGAGAACGTGCCGATCAGGGACACGGGCACGGCGACGGCCGGAATCAGCGTCGCGCGCCAGTTGCGCAGGAAGCAGAACACGACGAGGATAACCAGCAGCGTCGAAATGATCAGCGTCTTCTCGACGTCGCGCAACGACGCGCGAATCGTGCTCGTGCGTTCGATCGCGATGTCGATCTTGATGTCGGCCGGAATCGAGGCGCGCAGCGACGGCAGCAGTGCCATGATCCGGTCGATCGTCTGGATGATGTTCGCGTTCGGTTGCTTGCTGATGATGACGAGCACCGCGCGGTCACCGTTGAACAATCCCTGGTTGCGCACGTCCTCGACCGAATCGACGACCGTCGCTACGTCCGACAGGCGCACCGGCGCACCGTCGCGCCAGGCGATCACGAGGTTCCGGTACTGGCTCGCCTCGCGCGCCTGGTCGTTCGTGTAGATCTGCCAGTGGCGGTCGTCGTCCTCGACGAAACCCTTCGGGCGATTCGCGTTCGTGTTCTGCAACGCGGTGCGCACGGTGTCGAGCGCGATCGCGTATTTGTTCAACGCCTGCGGATTCAATTCGACGCGTACAGCCGGCAGCGACGAACCGCCGACCGTGGCCGCTCCGACGCCCTGCACCTGGGCGATCTTCTGCGCGACGATCGTCGAGGCTGCGTCATAGATCTGGCCCTGGCTCAGCGTGTTCGAGGTCATCGCCAGGATCAGGATCGGCTGGTCGGCCGGGTTGACCTTGCGGTAAGTCGGATTGCCCGGCATGCCGGTCGGCAACTGCGCACGTGCCGCGTTAAGCGCCGCCTGCACGTCGCGCGCGGCACCATCGATGTCGCGCGAAAGATCGAACTGCAAGGTCACGCGCGACGAGCCCTGCGAACTCGATGAGGTCATCTCGGTCACGCCGGCGATGCGGCCGAGCTGGCGTTCGAGCGGGGTCGCGACCGACGTCGACATCGTCTCCGGGCTGCCGCCCGGCAGCGAGGCCGAAACCGAGATCGTCGGAATGTCGACCTGCGGCAGCGGCGACACCGGCAACAGCGTGAACGCGACGATCCCGGCAAGCGCGACGCCAACCGTCAGCAGCGTCGTTGCGACCGGACGGCGGATGAATGGTTCGGAGAGGCTGGACTGGCGGTCGGTCATGCCGCATCGACCTCAATCGAAGCCAGCGCCCGCACTTCCCCCTCTCCCGCTGGCGGGAGAGGGTCGGGGTGAGGGTGGCGCGTCAGGCCCTCGCGGCCCATGAAGCGCATTGCATCGCCAACCGCCACCCTCGCCCGGCGCGCGATGCGCGCCGACGTCTCCCGCCGGCGGGAGAGGTGATCAGTTTGCTCTCTTCGTGTTCGCCGTGTTCTTCGTTGTTCAGTCTTGTGAATTTTCATACCGGCGCTTCCTCAGCGGGAGCGCCAGTGCCGAAGCGCTTGCGCGTGCGCGCAGCCAACCGATCGAACGCCAGATAAATCACCGGCGTCGTGAACAGCGTCAGCACCTGGCTGACGATCATGCCGCCGACGATCGTGATGCCGAGCGGATGGCGCAGCTCGGAGCCGACGCCACCACCGAGCATCAGCGGCAGCGCGCCGAACAGCGCAGCAAGCGTGGTCATCAGGATCGGGCGGAAGCGCAGCAGGCAGGCCTGGTAGATCGCTTCGCGCGGCGGCATGCCTTGCTCGCGTTCGGCGTCGAGCGCGAAGTCGACCATCATGATCGCGTTCTTCTTGACGATGCCGATCAGCAGGATGATGCCGATGATCGCGACGATGCCGAGATCCTGGCGCGCGACCATCAATGCGAGCAAAGCGCCGATGCCGGCCGAAGGCAGCGTCGACAGGATCGTGATCGGATGGATGTAACTTTCGTACAGCACCCCGAGCACGATGTACATCGTCGCGATCGCGGCGAGGATCAGCAGCACCGTGTTCGTCAGCGAAGCCTGGAAGGCGAGCGCCGCGCCCTGGAAGCCGGTCTCGATGCTGGCCGGCATGCCGAGTTCCTTCTCGACCTGCTTGATCCGGTCGACTGCGGCGCCGAGCGACGCGCCCGGCGCGAGATTGAACGAGACCGTCGTCGACGGAAACTGTCCGAGATGATTGATCAGCAGCGGCGAGGCGCCTTCGGTCAGCTTGACAACGGTGTCGAGCGGCACCTGGCCGTTGGCGACGGCGGCTTGCGTCGTGCCGACCGTCACGCCCGGAGTCGCGCCCTGCGGCGTGCCGCCCGCGCTTTGCGTGCCGCCCGGCGTTGAAGCGCCGCCTTGCGGCGTCTGCGATACCTGGTTTGCATTGAGCAAGCCCGGAACGTAGATCCGGCTCAGTGCTTTGAGCCCTTCCTGGAATTCGGGTTTGACCTCGAGCACGACGCGGTACTGGTTCGCCTCGGTGAAGATCGTCGACACGAGGCGCTGGCCGAACGCGTCGTAGAGCACGGCGTCGATCGCCGCCGGAGTGATGCCGAGCCGGCCAGCCGTGTCTCGATCGATGTTGAGATAAGCCTGCAGACCCTGCGACTGCAGGTCGCTGGCAACATCGGCCAGTTCGGGCTGCTGGTTGAGCTTGTCGACGAGCTTGGGCACCCATGTGTTCAGCGCGGCCAGATCCGGAGTGCCAAGCGTGAACTGGTATTGAGTGCGGCTGACGCGATCCTCGATCGTCAGATCCTGCACCGGCTGCAGGTAGAGCGTGATGCCGCCGAGCCTGCGCGCATCGTCCTGCAGCCGCCGGATCACCGTTTCAGCGCCGTCGCGCGTGCCGTGCGGCTTGAGGTTGATCATGAAGCGCCCGCTGTTGAGCGTCGTGTTCGTGCCGTCGACGCCGATGAACGAGGAAATGGACTCCACGGCTGGATCGGCCAGGATCCGCTTGCCGAGCTCCTGCTGCTGCTGCGCCATCGCCGCGAACGAGATCGACTGCGAGGCTTCGGAAATTCCCTGGATCAAGCCGGTGTCCTGCACCGGAAAGAACCCCTTCGGTATGAAGATGTATAAGACTACCGTCAGGACAAGCGTGCCGACGGCAACGAGCAGCGTCGCGCCTTGGCGATCGAGCACCCAGGTCAGCCAGCGCCCGTAGCTGGCGATCAGGCGATCGAACTTGTCGCCGGTCCAGCGCGAGAAACGGCCTTCTTCCTCGCGCTTGTGGTGCTTGAGGATCTTCGCGCACAGCATCGGCACGAGCGTCAGCGACACTACCGCGGAAATCACGATCGTCACCGCCAGCGTGATCGCGAACTCGCGGAACAGGCGACCGACGACGTCGCCCATGAACAATAGCGGGATCAGCACGGCAATCAGCGAGATCGTCAGCGAGATGATCGTGAAGCCGATCTGTTTGGAACCCTTGAGCGCGGCCTCGAACGGCGAGTCGCCTTCCTCGAGATAACGCGAGATGTTTTCGATCATGACGATTGCATCGTCGACGACGAAACCGGTCGAAATCGTCAGCGCCATCATCGTCAGATTGTTGAGGCTGAAGCCAGCCAGGTACATGACGCCAAACGTGCCGACCAGCGACAGCGGTACCGAAAAACTCGGGATGATCGTCGCCGGCACGTTGCGCAGGAAGATGAAGATAACAAGAACGACGAGAACGACGGCGAGGAACAGTTCGAATTCCACGTCGGCGACCGAGGCGCGCACGGTCACCGTGCGATCAGTGAGGACGGCCATGTCGACCGACGCCGGCATCGACTGCGTCAGCGTCGGCAGCAACTGCTTGATCCTGTCGACGACATCGATCACGTTGGCGCCAGGCTGGCGCTGGATGTTGACGATAATCGCGGGCAGCGTGTCCTTCCAGGCAGCCAGGCGCGTGTTCTCCGCGCCATCGATGATGTCGGCGACGTCGATGAGATGCACTGGCGCGCCGTTCTTGTAGGCGATGACGATGTCGCTGTACTCGGCCGCCGACTTCAGCTGATCGTTCGCGTCGATCGTGTACGAGCGCGTCGGCCCGTCGAAACTGCCCTTGGCGCCATTGACGTTGGCGTTGCCGATCGCGGTGCGCAGATCCTCAAGGCTCATGCCATACGACGCGAGAGCGGTCGGGTTGGCCTGGATGCGCACGGCCGGGCGCTGGCCGCCGGACAGCGTGACCAGCCCAACGCCGGTGATCTGCGAAATCTTCTGGGCGAGGCGCGTGTCGGCAAGGTCTTCGATCTGCGGCAGCGGCAAAGTCTTGGAGGTCAGCGCAAGGCTCAGGATCGGCGCGTCGGCCGGATTGACTTTGCTGTAGATCGGGGGCGTCGGCAGGTCGGCTGGCAGGAACGTGCCGGAAGCATTGATCGCCGCTTGCACTTCCTGCTCGGCAACGTCGAGGCTCAGGTCGAGGCTGAATTGCAGCGTGACGACCGAGGCGCCCGCCGAACTCGTCGACGACATCTGGTTCAGGCCGGGCATCTGGCCGAACTGGCGTTCGAGCGGCGCGGTCACCGACGAGGTCATGACTTCGGGACTTGCGCCCGGATACAAGGTCGTGATCTGGATCGTCGGGTAGTCGACTTCGGGCAACGCCGACAATGGCAGGAACCGGTACGCAAGAATGCCAACGAGCAGGATCGCCGCCATCAGCAGCGAGGTCGCGACCGGACGCAGGATGAACAGGCGTGACGGGTTCATGCGCTACCGCCACGGAACGCGTCAAAGCCCTCCCCTTCAAGCCTGTCCTGAGCGCAGTCGAAGGGGGGAGGGATGGGTGGGGATGGTGTTGTCGACGCGCTGACTTGCCGATCAACGTGAAAGCCAAAGGCACTCGTCTCTAACCCGTTACCGCACCGACACCATCCCCACCCCGGCCCTCCCCTTGAAGGGGAGGGAGAAGAGCGGCGACGATTGGAAGTATAGACGTCCATACATGATGCGGACGCGCGTCCGGTCACTGCCTGCCGTCCGCGGGTTTTGCGTCCGTTGCAGGCGTCTGCGGCTTGCCGGTTGCGGGCTGCGTGCCGTCAGCAGGCTTGCCCGTGCCCGGACCACCGCTGCCATCGCGCCGGCGCCGCTCACCCTGCCCCTGCTGTCCTTCGCGCTGCTGACCCTGTCCACGTTGCCGCTCGCCCGGCTGTCCCGCGCCTTGCCCGGCATTTGCGGCCGCCGGCGTGTCACCCGGCAGTTCGACCTTGCTGCCCTCGCGCAGCTTGTCGGCACCGTCCGTGACGACGGTCTCGCCGATCTTCAAGCCGCTGGTGACCGCAACGCGCTCGCCTTCCGTCGGCCCGGTCTTGATCTGGCGCACGCTCACCGAGCGGTCCGCGGCAACGACATACACGAACAATCCGCCGGCGCCGCGCTGCAGCGCCGAGGTCGGAATCACGCTGGCGTCGTGCAGGACATCGAGCAGCACGCGCACGTTGACGAACTGGTTCGGAAACAGGCTTTCGTCGGCGTTCGCGAACTCCGCCTTGGCCTTTACCGTGCCAGTCGCGGTGTCGATCTGGTTGTCGAGGCTGGCCAGGACGCCGGTCTGCAGCTTGGTTTGGCCGGAACGATCGTAGACGTCGACGTCGAGCGGCGTGCCAGCGTGCATCTTCTTCTGCACTGGCGGCAGGCTGTCTTCCGGCAGCGTGAACAGCACATCGATCGGTGACAGCTGCGTGATGACGATGATGCCGCCACCGTTCTGCACGTTGTTGCCCGGATCGATCATGCGCAGGCCGACGCGCCCGCTGACCGGTGCGTTGATCTTCGTGTAGGTCAGGTTGACCTTCGCCGTCTGGATCTGCGCCTGGTCGGATTTGACCGTGCCTTCATACTGGTGGACGAGCGAATCCTGCGAATCGAGCTGCTGCTTGGCGATCGAATCCTGCTTGAACAGCGTCTGGTAGCGTTCGAGGTCGATCTTCGAGTTGGCCAGCAGCGCCTGGTCGCGCGCCAGCGCGCCCTCGGCTTGCATCAGCGCCGCCTGATATGGGCGCGGGTCGATTTCGGCGAGCACGTCGCCCTGCTGGACCATCTGGCCTTCCTTGAACTTCACGTCGAGCAACTGGCCGCTGATCTGCGCGCTCACGGTGACGTTGCGCAGCGGCGTGACCGTGCCGAGCGCGTTGAGCGTGATGTTGATGTCGCCTGCCGCGACTTCGGCGGCACCAACCGGCATGGCCAGGCCGCCGGGCCCGCCCGGCCCGCCGCGGCCGAAGCGCCCGCCACCGGTTTGCGCCGGCGTCGTGCTCCTGGCCAGGAAATAGCCGCCGACGACGATCACAGCGGCAATCGCCAGGACGATCAGCACGACGACGAGTCGGATCCTGCCGGAAGCGGCGCGGTCAACGTACCGGTTCGATGGCGTAGTCATGGGCAATTCTTCGTTCTTGGTATCGATGGCTGCCTCGATTCACGCACGACAAACCGCGACAGATTAACCTGTCACGGCATGCCGGTGCAGCCAGCGGAGGGTTCGGCGGCGCGGTGGTTCGGGGTTCAGTCAGGTACGCACGCGCCACGGTAGCGTGCGGCCGGTTCGGGTGCAGTTGTCCATGGGTAAAGGGCTGTAAGCAGTTGTAAACCCGTATTGCCGCGCACATAAGGTGACGCCCGCAGCAGTTTCCGACGGCGCCACTCCTCCGAAGTGCCTTGCAATGAACCCGGCGGACCGATCTGGAACCAAGCTCTGTCGACGTTTCGAAGTGCCCCTGTCGTTGCATAGCTCCAATTGCGACAATTCGTCGGGCCGGCCGACTCACACTTTTTGGACCCTGCATGCTCCTGCTTCGCCCGATCGTATTTGCCCTTGCCGTCGTGTCCGCCGCCGGCGCGCAGCGCGCATTCGCCTGCTCGGCCTGCGGCTGCACGCTAAGCTCGGACTGGGCCAGCCAGGGTCTTGCGGCGAGCGGCGGCTGGCGCGCGGACTTTCGCTTCGACTACTTCAATCAGGATCAGCTGCGCTCAGGTACCGACAGCGTCCCGCGCTCGAGTCTGCCGATACCGAACGACGAAGAAATCCAGCAGTACACGATCAATCGCAACTACGCCCTGAACCTCGACTACAGCCCGAACAAGGACTGGGGCGTGAACTTCCTGTTGCCCTGGTACAACCGCTCGCACGCAACGATCGCCGAGGGCGATACCGAAGTCTCGACCTCGCACGACACCGGCGTCGGCGACCTGCGCATCGTCGGCCGCTACATGGGCCTGGGCGAGCGGCGCAGCACCGGCATCGAGTTCGGGTTGAAACTCCCGACCGGCCAGTTCAACAGCGACTTCCTCACCGGTCCGGAAGCCGGCGAACCGCTCGACCGCGGACTGCAACGCGGCACCGGAACGACCGACCTGCTGCTTGGCGCGTACAACTTCGGCGACCTTGCCGAGAACTGGGACTACTTCGGGCACGCACTGCTGCAGCAGCCGCTGGATTCGCGTGAGCATTTCCGGCCCGGCACCGGCGTCAATTTCAACCTCGGCGTGCGCTATACGGCCAGCGCGTTGTTCGTGCCGCAACTGCAGGTCAATGCGCGTGTCGAGAAACGCGAGAGCGGCGCGAATGCCGACGTCGAGAACAGCGGCGCATCTCTGGTCTACCTGAGTCCGGGAGTCACCTGGAACATCTCGCGCAGGTTCTCCGCCTACGGATTCTTCCAGGTGCCCCTGTACCAGCGCGTCAACGGACTGCAGATCGAAGCGACCCAGGTGTGGTCTGTAGGGATGCACTACATCTTTTAGCGCCCCGTGATTGAAGCAGCTCTACGTCTACGTCTACGCCTTCGCACGGAGCGCCCCCTTCCGCCTTCGGCACCTTCCCCGCTTCGCAGGGGAAGGGAAGCGCGAGCACATCGGGTTAGAAACTCGAAATCTGCCCCGGGTCACGCGCGATGGCAGACGCGCGGGAAGGTCCCGCGCGACGCGCGTAGTTACTTCTTCTTGCTGCCCGAACTCGCCTTTTTTTCCTTCGCGTCGTCTTCGGGCTTATAGTCGCCGATCACGCTCTTGACCGGACAGACCTCGAAGATCGGACATTTCCGGCAGCCGACTGCCAGCGCAACGGGACACAGGACCATGACGCTTCTCCCCAGGAGTGGAGCCGCTACTGTACGCCGATTGATGCCCCGGCGCGCTGAAAGCGCGCGGTGCTATTCCGCAAAAATCGCAATGTGGACTTTTCCATCGCGATCGATCCAGCCGCGAAACATCCCTTCGGTGTTGAACGGTGTCGAGAAGTTGCCCTGCGCGTCGAGCGCGATCACGCCGCCGTCGCCGCCGAGCTTCGGCACGACCT
>Ga0157376_10002073_pt1 | contig 13470 bp, 14 predicted proteins | sample M45metaG_FD_121801 | JGI IMG/M metagenome (GOLD analysis project Ga0157376, IMG submission 121801) | Miscanthus rhizosphere microbial communities from Kellogg Biological Station, Michigan, USA - M4-5 metaG | ecosystem: Host-associated > Plants > Roots > Rhizosphere > Soil | place: USA: Michigan... | reverse complement strand
GCGTTTAACCGGGCCTCACCCTTACGCCAGTTATACTCCGTAGCCCAGTAGTGAACAAGCTCCTGGATTTTTTCAAGTTGAACACCCTGAGATTGATCAGCGACTGGTTCCTTGTCTGGCCACCGTGTGGCCAAAAGTCGCTTACGAAGGTCTTCAAGCTCCGCATTCGGAATGTGTACCTTAAAGGGTCGTATGGCTTCGTCAGAATGAATATTTGTAAGCGATTTCACTTGTGCATCGGCGAGAGTGCCTTGTAAAGCCAGAGCTCCGCAGAGCACCGTATTTGCCACGATGTTCTTAGTCTTGTTCATTGCTTGAATAATTTTTTATTTATAATGTCTAGTGAGAATGATACGATCGAGCTCCTTCAGGAATTGTGAGTGTCACTACCCTGGACTGTCCTGGCAGCGCTTCATGGTCAGCGTTAACGAGTGTTATATGGATCTTGTGCCGGCCTGGAGACAGACCTGCCACATCTATCGTATTAATATTACTCGCATCTGCCCACCACCAGGGCAGGTCGTCGACCTGAATGTGCAGATGGCCTACACGAGGAGAGACATTGAGTGCACCTTTGCCGAATAATGGTGCAATCTGCATGTTCTCCACACGCCATTGAATCCAGACGATGCCTTTTGCGAGCGCATCAGGTAGTGGAGGATCCACAACCAATTTAGGTGCAGGCTCATTCTCGATTTCGATATAAGGGCTGGCACCGCGAATCTCCTTTGCGCTCTTGTCGGCGATCTGCGCTGCAGCCAATGAATCCGTCCGAGTAGATGGGGTGTCACAAGTGCTGAAAGCTCCGTCGATTGCTGCTAATACAAGGAGCAATTTTATTTTTGATTTCATATTGAATCCTACTTTAACTGTATGCGCCCACATGTTGCTAGTCATTTTCATTTTTGCTTGTTATAATTTCAAAACTTCTCTGGTATGAATTTGCCAAGGGCCGAATAAAAGGCTTGATTTTTTTGCAGATGATGCATCAAATGTATTTAGGCGGAAGGCGACTGTCAACGTTGCCGTAGCTCATGTGGACGAAATACTTCCACAAGCAGTCATTTTCTACTGTGAATTCAACACCTGGCGATACAGCATCATTCATGTTTCTTGAAAGATTCTTAATTCTAACCACTCCTGATAGCTTAATTCCAGAATGAAAAAGCTGAGAATTGAAAAGACGCTCTAAAATAAATTTTGCGAAGTCGATCGGTTGCATGTATATTTGAGAAGCCGATCGGCTTCATATTTATAATCCATGAGACGCGACATTTTTCAAGCCATTGCAGACCCCACCCGACGAGCGATCCTCGTCCTGATCGCCGTGCAGGCCATGACCCCCAACGCCATTGCTGAACACTTCGACATCACCCGCCAGTCCATATCCAAACATTTGCGCATCCTGTCCGAATGCAAACTCCTGGCCCAAAAGCACGAGGGCAGGGAAATCTTCTATGTACTAAAAATCGATAAAATGAAAGAAATCGATACCTGGCTGGACCAGTTCCGTAAGATTATGGAAGAACAGTTCAAACAACTCGATCAAGTATTATACACCATAAAAAATAAGAAAAAATGAACCTGCTGTTTGATTTCACCGTAGACAAAGCCACGGCAACCATCTACGTTACGCGGGAATTCGCCGCCGACCTCGATCTCGTATGGGATTGCTTTACAAAAGCGGAAATGCTGGACCAGTGGATGGGGCCCAAACCGTGGCGGGTTCAAACAAAGGAGATGGATTTCCGGGAAGGCGGTCGCTGGTTATATGCCATGGTCTCTCCCGAGAATGTTGCCATCCGGTGGAGTTTGGCGGAGTTCGTCGAAATCCTGCCCAAGTCCAGTTTCACGACAAAGAATTCCTTTTCCGATGAAAATGGAGATCCCGTCGATACTGGCTTTACCTTCTCTTTGACCAAGAATTCTTTCAAAGCCGGAGTCGAAAAAACCACCGTTCAAATTGTCAAAAAAATGGCGAGCCTCGACGAACTTGAACAGTTCATCGCAGGAGGCTATTATGAGAAAGGCACTGCCATGGGAATGAACAATCTCGACGAATACTTGCGTTCCCTGGTCGCCAGCAAATGACGAAAATTCCCTCTTTGAAAATGCCATTGAGTGCAAAATAGAAACCATTTGAGTGCTATTCATTGTTGAAATTCTCAAACCAAACGATATATGAATCGGATAATTTTTTCTTTAGTCCTCATTTTGCTGATCGCAACAAAGCAAAATGCATATTCTCAAACTACATTCGACAAGAAACAACAGTTTGCATCCATTGGTAATTTTCAATTAGAGAATGGACAGCAAATCGTTGACTGTAAAATCGGTTTCCGCACATTTGGAAAGCTGAATGCAAAACGGTCCAATGCAGTTATATATCCTACAGGGGGAGGTGGTACTACATTTATGGTTGAATCATTTTTCGGCGCAGGCATGGATGTGGACACTACCAGGTTCTACCTCATATTGATCGACGCTTTAGGCAATGGCGTTTCCTCTTCTCCAAGTAACAGCATCAGCCAGCCGAAGACCTTGTTTCCGCAATTCAGTATAAAGGACATGGTCAATACGCAATATAAAATGCTTGTTGAAAACTTAAACATTCATCATTTAGCTGCCGTGGTGGGTGGTTCTATGGGAGGGTTTCAGGCATTACAATGGGCAGTGAGCTATCCTGACTTTATGGACAAAGTAGTGTCTATCGAAGGAACACCAAAATTTTCGACTTATGACCTATTATGGACGAATATGTATATCGAGTCGGTAAAAAATGATACAGCCTATCACGGGGGGAATTATCGTGTGAATCCTGTTTTGCCATTGGCCGCCCAGGTTACTCAACTGGTAATAACTACCCCCGCATATTTGAACAATACTTTGCCGGCAGATAGCTTTTCTACCTGGCTCGCCTCTACCGAGAATAGCCCCTTTAATGTCGATTGTAATAATATGCTGTGGCAAATAAAGGCATGCATCTCACAAGATATTAGTTCCGTCGCCAGGGGTTCGATGGAAAACACAGCCAAAATGATAAAAGCAAAAATGCTGATCATTGCGAACAAACAGGATCATATGATTAATCAGGCACTTTCCATAAAATTTGCCAGGATGGCAAATGCAGAATTAGTTGTTATGGATAATGAATTAGGTCATCTGATTTTTAATGAGAAAATTCCAATAGAGGCAACACGAAAGTTTTTATCGCAATAAATTTCTATAGTTATGCGAAAATTGATCATGAAGATGTCAATGTCGGTCGACGGTTTCGTAAGCGGGTCCAATGGCGGGAACGACTGGATCTTCAAGACCGGAGACGAGGAATCAAAGGCCTGGTCTGGTGGGTTAATATTGGAGGCAGGGCAAATTATTATGGGAAGAAAGTCGTTTGAGACTATGGCCTCTTACTGGCCGACTGCCGCCGGGCCTTTTGCCGTGCCGATGAATGAGATCCCCAAGGCGCTCTTTACCAAAAAAGGATTTAAGGCCGGCGATCGGGGGCGCACGACTACTGCGGAGCAGTCGCCCGCCGCGGCTTCCTGGGCCGGGGCCCGGGTCTTCGATGGCGATCTTGTCGAAGGGATCAGGGAACTCAAAGCCGAGTCGGGGAAACCGATCGTGGCAATTGGCGGTGCGGGCTTCATGCGAAGCTTGATAGAGACGGGACTCATCGATGAATACCATTTGCCCATCCATCCCGTGGCATTGGGCTCGGGATTGCCCATCTTCAGTGATCTTACAATACCGCGTTACCTAAAGTTGATGGATGTAAAGGCTTTCCCGGGAGGAGTCGTGGTTCACACTTACAGCACATAAGGTTTATGTTTAAATAAATAAACCTCCATGCCTCGTTTCTTCCGGCTGCCGGTCGCGCAGAAGGGATTTTCTTATTGTGATCTACCAAGACTTACATTTCATTTTTTTTAATAACTATTTACAAAACGGTAAAAAGGACTCGTTTTATTGATTTCGCAGAGTGCACATCATTGGCCAAACGCTGCAGCGCAAGAAGGCACTTATTACCTAATAATCGTGCACAAGTAAATGAAATATAAATAAGAGCTATTGGCCCCGTTGAGGATTTCGTTATAATGCTCTTCATCACCCTCTTGGAGCTGGCTTGTGTATTCTTTCCACTCCATGAGTAGCGATTGCTTACAACTCTCATAAAAACTGCACGGAAATACGTGGCCGTTTTCCCTTTGCATCTTCAATAAACTTTTGTAAATCATTTGTCCACCGAACAGTGAGCCCAAAGGCACATAACAAAATCCGAGGTAAGTATAATAATCAAAATGATCAAATACGTGGTATTCGTCAGCAGTATTCGAGCCTAGCATAGCGAGATCATTCTCCAAACAATTCACCTTTTCGTAAAACAAGTTATTAGACACAACAGTATCCTGGGGATATTTGTCAGATATTGTTTTAACCTGTCTGAAAAAATGAAGTAGCCGCTTAAGCAATACGATATACTCTTCCCGGGTGATACATCCTTCCGTTAAACGGGAAGAAAAATTTAATTCTTCGGAAAGTTTATGAAAATGTGCTGTCTTTAATTTTAATTTTTCGGCCATCATCATACCGACCATTTCCTTACTAGGTGTAACACTTTGATAAAGTCGATGCATTTATTCAAAATTTTGGTGTCGTGAAGGTGAAAATGTTCCCTGCCCATCAACAAGCAACGCTTTGGCAATGCTGGTATGCAGGTCTGCTAAGGCAAATGGTTTCATCAAACAGCCGGTTACGTTCATTTCTGCAGCTATTTGTTCGATCCTGGGATGGCCGGTCAGTAAAATAACCGGAGTTGCGTTGAGCTTACTAGTCGCCCTCATCTCGGCGATGATCTCAGTCGACACAAATTGACCCAGCACGTAATCTGCGATTATCAGGTCGGGTAAATGAGCAAGGACCTTTTCGATAACATCACTGAAATCATTTATCACTTGCACATCATATTGGGAGCCAATGCCAAGCTTGACTATTGTTGCAATGTCATTATCGTCTTCAAGAAGAATTATCTTTTTCATTCAAGGCAGAAAAATATCTCTTTTGAAATGGCGGTCACCTTCTTTAAAGCCACCACTATGGGGGTGTTTCGTTTTTGAATCTTAAAAAAAAAGTGGTCCCTTGTCCAGGCTCGCTTTCAAACCATATTTGCCCTTCGTGTCTTTCAACAATTCTTTTAACAATGGCCAGGCCAACTCCTGTTCCATCATAGTCTTTCGCATTGTCCAGCCTTTGAAATAATTCGAAAATCCGGCTATGGTATTTTTTATCAATGCCGATGCCGTTATCTGAAACACTGTATATGATGTTCTTTCCTGCAATATGACCCTCGATCCTAACAACCGGATTGGATGACCGGGATGAGTACTTTACGGCATTACCAATTATATTGGAAAACGCCTGTTCTATCATGGCAGCATCCCCATAAAGTGGTGGAGTAGACGATACGATAACTACCACGCTGTTAACAACCGTTGAGATCTCTAATTCTGCCCTCACATCTTCTATTAAGCGGCTCATATCCACTCTACCCGGTTTGATTTCTGTTCTGGAATAACTTGAGTAACGCAATACCTCTTTTAATAAAAACGACATCTTATCTGCGCAAAAATTTATTTTTCCCAACAAGCCTTTCGCATTATCATCGAGGTTCTGATTGGTATGCAATAGCACTTCTGTATAGCCTTTGATGGTGGTCAACGGAGTCCGGAGATCATGTGAAACCGTCAGGCTAAACATATCTAACTCCGCCTGAGCTAATTCAAGCCGCGCATTAAGGCGTTGTAATTCATTTGTATTCCGGTTAATCTGGTAGGCAAGCTGTTCCCTTAAATTTATGAGAGCCGCTGTTTCAGCCCGGCTCCATTTTTCCGAACTGTGCTTTATCACTTCCGTCCAGGTAGCAAAAGACTTCCGGGGTGATATTGGCAATTCACCATTCAAAGCAGGCAGGACGGCTTTATCCGGATTGCCGGCCCAATGGACGACCTCCGTTTGTTCGGGCTTGAAGAATAAAATCATTTCTGTTCGCTCTTTAGAAAGTATGACGGCAAAGATGCCGCTTGCAAGGTGGGAATATTCTCTTGCAGCCGGAAAAACTGCAGGGAGCTGATGCGTATAATACACTGAATCCGTACAATTGTCCACAATCCATTGTGCCAGGTTTTGTATCTGATCGGTGCCTGGCGTGGCTCCCATACTCGTAATGTCGTGATCATACACCAATGCGCACCCCGTTGCGGAACAGAGATCATTTATGGTTAATTGATTTCCCGTTAACGCTTTTACAAGGTCATTATCTTTTTCAGCGTACCTGACGAGTTCATTTACGGCAGCATTGACCTGTTCGAATTTTTGGCTGTCTTCCTCTCCTAATCTGTATTCTAAAGCCGGAAAAAGAATCTGGCCAATCAATTTTGAGGCATCTCTTGCTTTATAGTCAATAAATTTGGGCGAATAGTTGTGGCACGCAACCAGACCCCACAATTCACCGTGGGAAAGCAGGCTGATACTAAAACTGGATCTCACGCCCATATTCTTTAGGTATTGTATGTGAATCGGGGAAACCGCCCTTAATACGGAATGAGTAAGGTCAAGCGGTACCGCATTTCCCATGTAGGTTAAGATATCGGGGCATTCCTTTTGTACGTCTGCGATAATTCGGGTTAAATTTATTTTATAAAGTTCTCTCGCCTGTTTTGGAATATCAGATGCAGGGTAATGCAAACCCAAAAAGGATTCTAAATCATCGTTTTTCTCCTCGGCAATTACGTGACCATGCCCTTCATCATCAAACTTATAAACCATTACCCTGTCGAATTCGATGATTTTTTTTATCTGCCTTGCCGCCGATTTCAACAGCGATGGCAAACCTGATTCTAGTAGTATTTCTGAGATAGACAATCCAATCGTTTTTTGAACATCAAATTTTTTATCCAGTTCACACGGCTCAAACTCCAACAAATAAATATTATTTGAAGTCGTGAGGATAAGGTTGTATCCCTTACCGGAGATTTCCATATAAAAAGGATTGATGCTTTGAAAGCCGTTGCCTGCGCCAAGTATAATCAGGTTCGAGATCGTTGGAACATGTTCGGGTTTGGAAATATTCATTGATGTCTCCACCTCAACGATATGCTTTCCCAGGAAACTGCCTGCACCCGTGTTGAGAAAGTGAGTAGCATTGTCGCTAATATAATGGACCAAATGCGTTGTAGAACTCACGCCAATTAGAAACCCGTGCCCCTGTATTCTTCCAGGGATGTGGATGGGTTCTTGATCACAATTCGTTAAATCAACTTTAAATGTACTCATGCCGAGTAATTTGATTTCAGATCATTTGAAGCAATTGGTTGTAATTTAGCTCCATCCGGCATAGATAGGTTTATCCGGGAAGTCCTATTAATACCTGTAGAGGACCATAAATTTTGAAGATTTTCAGTATTCGTTGCTTTCTTCCTGCACAGCGGTAGCGAATGAAATGCGTTAATCTCGTGAAATGTTAAACAAAGAAGTCCCCAATCGATTTGAACTGGCGTTGGAAGTGACGGAGAATACCAATGCTATGCTGGCTTATTGGGACGCAGATCTTATATGCCGGTTTGCCAATTCCGCTTACCTCCAGTGGTTTGGCGTTCTTCCCCACGACATGATTGATAAAATGCATATCAAACAATTGTTGAAAGGACTTTATGAGAAAAACCTGCCTTTTATTAAGGAAGCGCTCAACGGGAAAGTACAGGTATTTGAAAGGGATATATTGACTCCCTCAGGTGAATGGAGGAATACCATTGCAACCTATACCCCGGATATAGAGAAAGGCAAAGTAAAAGGATTTTATGCCCATGTAGCGGACATAACACAATTAAAAAAAAAGGTTTCATCCGGTGAGACCGCAGATCAGTCATCGTCCAATACAGACTTATACGGCACTCAATTGATGCTGCATGATGTAGAAAACACCCTGAAGTCTTACATATTCCTGGGGTTCCCAGGTATTTCGACCCTGGCAAAATTACACCTGGCTTCAGAATCCAAACTGAAAAGAGATTTTAAGGCAAAGTTTCATGTTACTGCTTTCGAATACTTCCGGCAGTTACAGATGGAGGTCGCGGAAAAATATATCCTGGAAAAGGGGCTCTCGAAAAAACAAATGGCAGCAATGCTCAAATTTTCAAACCCATCTAATTTTCTAGTTTGTTATCAGAAATATTTGAACGAGAAAGCGTCGAAAAGATTAGTAGATGATATTGTAAGGGCAAACAATGAACAGTATAAAATATTCATTTCCCAATTGCCTGTTGCGGTTGCCATGTTTGACATCAACCTGAAATTGGTGACTTCGTCGATAAAATGGGTAACTGATTACCAACTGCCCGAAAAAAATTTAGCAGACACCAGTTTTTACGATATGCTACCTGGCGGATTACCGAAATGGGAGCCAATTATTAAGAAATGTTTTGAAGGAGAAACTAGTAGCGGGGAAGAATTATTCACCCAAAAAGACGGGGTCAGGTTGTTGTTACGGTGGAATATCCAGCGGTGGTTGAACGCCCGGAATGAAACCGGGGGGTTTATGATTTTCACGGAAGATTTGCTTTAGCAAAACAAGACCAGAACGTGGATACACATATTTGACATGCTCCTTAAACCAAGCGAATTATTTGATGGCCAAATTGGCGTAAATTGATTTATCAATCAATTGCCATGATATTCAAATCTGCAATCAACAGAAGAAATTTCCTTTTGCAATCAACCCTCCTGTTCCCGGGTTCTGTGTTTGCCTTGCAGCGCCTAACCGAAGTTCCGGCTTCTAAATATAAAATGGGACTGCAGCTCTTCTCCATCCGCGAACCATTATCGAAAGATGTTGCAGGTACGATTAAACAGGTTGCGGCTATTGGTTACGAGGATTGCGAAACCTATGGTTATGACCCCGCGATGGTAAAATATTATGGCTTAAAGGCTGCTGATTTCAAACAACTGCTCACAGATCATAACCTGATTACAACCAGCGGTCATTATGATTTTACCTTGTTTTTTGATAAATCAGCTGATGAAATGATGCGTTATGTGGACCAGTGTATAGAAGGCGCTCATATCTTAGGCCAGAAATATATTACCTGGCCCTGGCTGGCTCCTGCCTTCAGGACGCCCCAGAATTTTCGGCTACTCACGGATAAACTGAACAAAATTGGCGAACGGGTAAATAAGGCCAAACTCGGATTTGCCTATCACAACCATGATTTCGAATTCGCAGATATTGGCGGACAAACCGCTTACAACCTCATCATGAATGAAACAGATCCCGCACTGGTAAAGCTCCAAATGGATCTGTATTGGGTAATGCATTCGTCAAAGTTGAGTCCAGCGGAACTGATTGCCAAACAACCCGGTCGTTTTGTGATGTGGCATATCAAGGATATGGACAAGAAAAATCGCGACTATTCAGAATTGGGAAATGGTTCTATCGACTTCACGGTGATACTTCCTGAAGCAACTAAAGCGGGTCTTCAATACTACTACATAGAACAAGGCGGCAATTTTGCAAAGGATCCCATGCAAAGCGTGACCGACAGCGCAATATATTTTAAGAAAAACCTTGAAAAGTATCTGCAATAAAATTCGCGAAACTGTACCCCCTCCCTTTTCGAAAAATCTATAACCTGTTTAAGCGTTGTTGGGATCGCGATTTCTATTTTTATGCTCGCAGTTAGGAAATATATTTCTTATAGATAGAGCAAGCAATATGTCCGCCGAACCCAAAAGTATTGTTCAACGCAAAATTTACAGTTCTGTTTTTTGCCTTATCAAGGGTGAGGTCAAACTTGCCCGCAAATTCCGGTTCTATTTGATTGGAATTAATTGTGGGTGGAACCATATTTTCACTAACTGCCTTAATACAGGCAATCGCTTCAATCGCTCCTGCCGCACCCAACAGATGTCCCGTCATTGATTTTGTTGCACTGATAGAAGCTCCAGGATTTGAACCAAACATTTTTTCTATCGCTTTCAGTTCGCTCAAATCGCCCGGTGGCGTCGACGTGGCGTGAGCATTGATGTAATCAATTTCACTTGCAACTATGCCTGCTTCCTCTAAAGCCAAACCCATACCTAAAAAAGCCCCTGCTCCTTCAGGGTGTGTCCCTGTCATGTGATAGGCATCAGCCGCCAATCCCCCACCGGCAATTTCTGCGATGATTGGAGCATTTCGTCTTACGGCGTGTTCGTAACTTTCCAGGATAATGGCCCCTGCGCCTTCGCCCAATACAAAACCGTCGCGTTCAATATCAAAGGGTCGGGATGCCTGGAGAAAATTTTCGTTGTTGGTCGACATGGCTTTTGAAGCGTTAAATCCACCTATGGAACTTTCGGTAATGGATGCTTCCGAACCGCCTGTAATTATCATATCAGCCTTGTTCCACCTGATATAGTTAAAAGCATCTATTATAGCCGTGTTACTTGCCGAGCAAGCGGAAGCAGTAGTATAGTTCACTCCTCTTAGTCCGTACTTTATTGAGATGATTCCCGATGCAATGTTTATAATGCGCTTGGGAACAAAAAAAGGACTAAACCGGGGAACACCATTCCCCGTTTTGTACTCACCAAACTGCTCTTCAAAAGTAGAAACACCACCGTCTCCGGAAGCCCAGATAACGCCAATTCTATCTCTATTTAATTTGTCAAAATTTATCTGTGCGCTGGCTATCGCCTCGTGAGCGGAAACCAAAGCATACTGAGTGTACAAATCGTATCTTTTTAACTCCGATTTCTCGATCGTTTGCAAAGGGTCAAAATCTCTCACTTCACACGCAAACCTTGTTTTAAAGTTTGCCGCGTCAAACTTTGTGATGGGCTTCGCTCCGCTGACTCCTCCGATCAACGATTTCCAATAATCATTGACGTTGTTTCCTATGGGCGTGATTGCGCCAATCCCGGTTACCACTACTCGTTTCATTTTCTGATCAATTCTTGTTTAATGGTGTCTTTTATGGCTTTAAAATCTTTGTCAAAGGTTAACCTGGAAAGTTGAACAATCGCAAGCATGTTGCCAATGATCATGATTGCTTTTGTACGTGATGAACCTCTAAATTGAAACACATTGTCTTCTCTCCCTTCCTCAAGAAAACGGATTACCCATGCCAGCATCGTGTCAGAAAATACTTTCAACCTGGCTTGTATTTTTTTGTCCAATGTATTAAAGTCAGTAGCTAAGGATCCTACCAAACAAACCTTGTTTTCATTTTTTATTGATGTATAGATAGAAAAGAATTTATCCAATCTTTCGATGGGCGCTTTGCTTTCAAACTTCTTCATCACCAAATTGAGGTGGTGAAGGTGGTCTTCAATGACGGCTATCCCCAGGTCAGACTTTGCAGGAAAGTGGTAATGAATAGATGCCGTTTTTATACCCACTGATTTTGAAATATCGTAGAAACTAAAAGCGTTGTACCCCTTCTCCCTGATCAGACTGTCGGCTAACTGTATGATTTGCTCCCGGGTATTCAATGCTCAGAATTTACCCAAAGATACAAACCTATTAATAGATAGGTATTCGGCACCCAAAAAAAGGTGTATCCCCGCCTAAACGGTGTTCGCCACAAGATTGTCTTATATTTATTGCCTTATTTGTGCTGACTCCAGTTCGAGCCAATGGCTGACAATCAAATCCTAACATTAAACGCTATACATGGAAAATCAAAAATTGGCAGCACTTGTCTCCAATATGTTTTCTGAAATTGAAAACCTTATACCGGTTTATATGCAAAAACCGGAAGACAAAAACATTGCCAACGGAAATGTTGCTGTTTGTATTATCAGTGAGAATGGAATGGTGTTTGGCAGAATGTTCGGGCCCGATAAACCCCGATCAAGACAATCCTATAAGGTTGCCTGGATAAAAGCAAGCCAGGTTTGGCTAACCGGTGTTAAAACTGGTGATTACGAAAAAATGGTTTTTAATCGGCTTGTGGATGAGAATGGCAATGGAATTGAAGCGCCAGATTTAATAGGATGGCAAGGCGGCCAGCCTCTTACCCTGCCGGACGGGTCTATGCTTTCTGTTGGATTCAGTGGCTTTAGGGGTGTTGTTGATTTGGAGATCATGGAGAAGGCACTCGCAAAAGCAGTAGCATATCATTAATCCAAACACATTAAAGTGCAACAAATGTCTTACACGCCCAATCCCAAACGTTACGACAACATGCCTTACAGGCGTTGCGGCAAAAGTGGCTTAATGTTGCCAGCTGTCTCGTTGGGCTTATGGCACAATTTCGGAGCCATTGATCATCTTGAAAATGCCCGCGCTATTTTGAAACTGGCTTTTGATCATGGTATAACGCATTTTGATTTAGCCAACAATTACGGGCCACCAGCCGGTTCGGCCGAAGAAAATTTTGGAAAGATTTTTAAAGCCGAATTTGAAAACCACCGCGACGAGCTTATCATTTCCACAAAAGCGGGATGGAAAATGTGGGAAGGGCCATACGGCGATTGGGGATCAAAAAAATATTTGGTAGCCAGTTTAGATCAAAGTTTAAAACGGATGGGATTGGATTATGTAGATATATTTTATCATCACCGTCCTGATCCAGCGACTCCACTGGAAGAAACAATGGGAGCACTTGATCTTATTGTACGCCAAGGAAAAGCACTATACGTAGGAATATCAAGTTATAGTCCGGCGGAAACAGAAGCTGCTATTGAAGTTTTAAATGGCCTGGGAACACCCTGCCTGATACATCAACCAAAATATTCAATGTTTGACCGTTGGGTAGAAGGCGGTTTGTTGGACGTACTTGGCAATAATGGCGTTGGTTGCATTCCATTTTCACCGCTCGCCCAGGGTCTCTTAACCAACAAATACCTGAAAGGCATTCCCAAAGATTCAAGGGCTGCAAGCCACCGCGGAAACGGCGCTATTGAAGAGGATTTCATTACTGACGAGAAAATTGCCAAAGTAAACAAACTGAATGAGCTTGCTGTTAACCGTGGCCAAAACCTGGCGCAAATGGCACTTTCTTGGATATTGAAAGATGATCGCATTACCTCGGTACTCATTGGAGTAAGTAAGCCTGAACAGTTAGTGGACTCGTTAACATGTCTCAATAATATCGTATTTACAAATGAGGAGCTCAAAAAGATAGATTCTATTTTGAATTAAGTGTAAGGCATCTGAAAATAAATTATGATAAAAGGACTTTACGAGACTCATTTATTTGTCGAAAATTTAGAGCGGTCAATTGCCTTTTATGAAACTATACTCGGACTTAAACAATGTTATTTTGAAGAAGGCCGGCGGGCAGCTTTTTTTTGGATAGGACAACCGAAAGAAGCCATGCTTGGACTTTGGGAAAAACCAAAGGCCGAAATTGATAAGCGGCATTTTGCTTTTCGCTGCGACAAAGAATACATATTGAATGAGTCGGTTGACTTTTTGAAAGGGCACAATCT
>Ga0157376_10002072_pt1 | contig 13472 bp, 6 predicted proteins | sample M45metaG_FD_121801 | JGI IMG/M metagenome (GOLD analysis project Ga0157376, IMG submission 121801) | Miscanthus rhizosphere microbial communities from Kellogg Biological Station, Michigan, USA - M4-5 metaG | ecosystem: Host-associated > Plants > Roots > Rhizosphere > Soil | place: USA: Michigan... | reverse complement strand
GGGAATCGTCGCACTCGCAATATACAGTGAAAGGGGCGTTCCAAGGAATGCAAAGATCACCAGCACTACAAGGCAGATTGTCAGGATAAGAGTTCTGTTGACCTCTGCAATATTGGTTCCCTGCAATTTATGCATTACCAACTGTGCGAAAGATGTATAGATTCTGGCGGCAGGGTACTGCTTGTGAACCGACACGAAAAACTAGCCTTTCTCGGAATGCTGATGTGACTGAGTCTCTTAATGGTCGCCGGTATTTCTCTTTACCTTCGCCTGCGTTATCCAATGAAACTATTGATCCCACAGGCTGGCACGAAAGGGATGAAAACACTTTTGACGTGAGCAATTGAGAGAAAATTCAAAGTCGACGACATTTGCACCATTCTCGGCAGGACGATTCGCTAATATGAATATGTTCTTGTGCTTAATTTGATATAAAAGTTATGCTGCACACAGCTCCCCAACTTTACTGATTCACAATCACCACGTTTGTTTTCAACCGCGCTGTATGATCTTTAAATACGGAAAATGCACAGCAAAGACCTTTGGCGCAGCTGCGATGATCGCTTTCATAGCCGGCATCAGTTGCACGAGGGGCCATGCGCAGAATGTTCCACCCTCACCGGAGAAGGTTTGGCATTCGAAGGCCGAAGCGGGGCTTGATCGTGATCTGGCAGCACATCCCGAAGCAAAGTACGACATGGATCCGCAGAAGTATTACACGCTCGCGGAACTAATCGACCTGGCCCAACAGCACAATCCAGAGACTCGGGTCACATGGGAAGAGGCAAAGGCGCGCGCTGCAGCGCTGGGAGTCGCGCGCAGCGCTCTTTTTCCGACGATGGCTGCCATCGCGCTGGGAGCAACTGTACGCGATGCAGCTCTGATCGGTGAATTCTTCCACCGGCAAACGATCGGCCTCTTCCAGCCGACACTCCATGTCGAATATCTCGTCTTCGATTTCGGTGGACGAAATGGAGCCATCGATGCAGCCAAAGCGAACCTGCTGGTTGCGAATCTTAACTTTAATGACACGCACCGGAAGATCATCTTTCAGGTTGCCTCAGCCTACTATCGTTTGCTGAATGCTAGAGGACAACGGGAAGCAGCTGAGGTCAGTCTTAAAAATGCCGAAGCTGTGGAAGAGGATGCACAGAGCCGGCTGAATAATGGGTTGGCTACCAAGCCTGATGTCCTCGAAGCCACAGCTGCACGTACCCAATCAGATTATGATCTGCAGGCAGCTATTGGAGCCGAAGACATCGCCCGCGGCGAGCTGGCAACGGCGATGGGCCTGCCTCCAGGAACGGAGTTCAAGGTCCAAAGCATCAACGATCTTGCGACGCCGAGTGCCATGGCCGACTCCGTCGATCAGGATATCGATCGCGCTTTTGCTCAGCGGCCTGAATTGATGGAGCAAGTAGCTCGTATTCGTTCAGCCAATGCATCGATCAAACGGGCAAGATCTACATATTTTCCCGCTCTTTATTTCAGCGGCGATGGTGGTCTGGCCCGCGCTTATGGACAACAGGATCTATTGCCTGGGAGCTACGCGCAAGGTGAAACCTGGGACGTCGGTGTGCAACTCAAATGGACGCTTTTCGACGGCGGCCGCCGCGAACATGAGGTATCCGAGGCACAGGCTGAAAAGAAATCAGCCCAGGCTAACATTGACGCACTACGCGATCAGATCTCCAATGAAGTATGGACCGCGTATTCCAATATGAAGACAGCGCTCAGACAGCAGCAGGCAGCGGCAGCACTGCTCAAAGCCTCGGATGAGTCTTATGAAGCGGCGCATGAATCCTACGGCTACGGGGTCCGAAATCTGCTCGATGTAGTCTCGGCTCAAAAGACATTGGCACAGGCGAGATCAGAAGAGATCTTTGCACGCACCCAGCTGCTTTTGCAGGTAGCGAACCTTGCCTTCCGCACCGGAGACCTGATACAGACGCAGCCGCCGAAAGTAGGACCATGAGACAAACTCAGAATCAGATAAGACGGTTCGCTTCATTTCCTCAAAGACGGCTGACGCCATTTGCTTTGGCCGGCCTTTGCTCTATGACTGGTTGTGGGCGAGCCCCATCCTTCAACATCCTTGGATCGTATTTCCCTGCGTGGCTTATTTGTATGGGAGTCGGTATCGTGCTGGCTGCCATCGTGAACTGGGTGCTACAGCACTATAAGCTCGACAAGGCGATCTCATGGACAATTCTCGTATACCCCTGTCTCGCGGCGTTCTTCGCATTCACGCTGTGGCTGATCTTTTTTAGTTAGCAGGAGGATCTATGGCACCTGACGCACCACCAGAAAAAAGCCGCATCGGACGTGCGGTCAGTATTGCGATCATCGTAAGCGCCGCGATTACAGGGTTGCTTGTCGTTCGTCAGGTCACTGCTAATCCGCGCACAGACGACGCGGAAATCTTCGCTAACTACATCGGCATCGCACCGCTGGTCAATGGCCCGATCACCCATCTCTACGTAGCCGACAACCAGTTCGTAAAGCAAGACGATCCGCTCTTCGAGATCGACGACCGCCCTTACGCCTATGCGCTTGCTCATGCCCAATCGGATCAGTTGGCGCTGGAAGGCGAGATCCATGACGAGAAGCGCATCATTGCCGGAAAAGAAAGCGGCGTGAATGTGGCGAAGGCTAGCGTGTTGAGTTCCGATGCCAGCTTGGTGCGTGCTGCTGCAGCCATAGAACAAGCGAAGGCTGACGTCACCAATGCGAAGGCAGCAGTTGAGCGCGCTGACGCCGAACTTGCTTACGCGAGCAATAATCTTCACCGCATTGAACCTCTGCTGGCCAAGCAATTTGTAACAATCGATCAGATAGATCTGGCGCGCACACTCCAGATCTCGCGCTCGCAGGCCGCGCATCAGGCACGTTCTCAATTGGCACTGGCGGAAGCCGGATTGGCCGCGGCGGAAGCGCAATATAAACAAGGACAGGCCACCGTGCTTCAAAGCCATCAGGAGGTGCAACAGGCAACCCATAATGTCACAACGTTGGAGCCGCTGGTTGGCCAGCTCCCAGGCAAAGAGGCTGCCATCAATACCGCGCAGTATAACTATGACAACTGCCATATCAAGGCACCCTTCGATGCTCGGGTCACCAACCTCACCATCTCGCAGGGCGCCTATGCGACAGCTGGCCAGCACATCTTTACCTTGATCGATACGCGTGTATGGTGGGCAGTCGCGAATTTTCGCGAGACCCAATTACGTCATATTCGACCAGGAATGGAAGCAGATGTCTATGTTATGTCGAGGCCGACTGTCCGCTTTAAAGGAGTGGTCGACAGCGTAGGATTTGGCGTAACTCCCGACGCCGATCTTGTTGGCCGCCTTACGCCACCCGGCCTGCCCGATGTACAGCGTACCCTGAACTGGGTTCACCTGGCCTCGCGCTTCCCTGTTCGTGTCCGCATCGAATCCAATCCAGCCCATCTCTTCAGGCTGGGAGAATCCGCAGTCGTAGTCATACGCGGCGAGTCTTCACTGCTGCCACAGAAATAATTATGGAAACAACGTCAGCTCGGCTTCCCCATGCGGAGCGTTTCACCACCTGGTTTCCCAACTTTCTTCGGAAAGAGTTGGCTCCTTACCCAGGGCGCGGTGCTGTCGTCGCACGCATGGTCATTGCCGCAACCATCAGCACTATCCTGATCGTCACCTTTCGCATTCCTGGTGGAGTCATCGGCGTGCTGTGTGCGTTTATCCTCTCGCGCGAAAACCTTCTCTCGACTGCCAAATCCGCGCTGTACATCTTGATTGCTTTCGTCATCGGTGGCCTCTTCATTCCCATCGGTGCGCGTTTTTTCGCTTCGACTCCCATGATGCACTTCTTCTGGGAAGCGGTCAGCCTCTTCGTTGTTTTCTTTTTACTCAAAACGCTTACTAACTATGCGGTGGCTGTGGGTCTCAGCCTGGTAGCCACAAACATCCTCTCCATCTGGTATCTTCCCGGCCCTGCGGAGAAAAATGTCGAGCTCACCTTGTGGCAGGTTGCAGCTGCATTGATCGGCGCGGTTGTAACACTCGCGGTGGAGATAGTTTTCCACGCCATCTATGGTAAGGACGAGATAGTCGAGGGTGTAGATGTCAGGCTTAAATGCATCGAAGCCCTGATGGACAGCTATGCCACCGACCAGCCCGCAGCGCCAGAGACCACTAATATGCTTGCCCAATACGCTGTAGTGGGTATGGGAACTCTGCGCCGGCACATCGCGCGCACGAACTACGATCGCATTCACCGCATGCGCATGAGCGCACTGGTTTCCCTTACAGGCCGGTCAACAGATTTTGCCGCCGCTTTATCCAACAGCGTTTCTAGATTTACCCCCGGAGATCAGCAAAGAGCGGCACGCATCGTAAAGCATATCGCCGAGATCCGCCACGCTTTGCGGACAAACGGTCACCCATCAGCGTGGGAATCTGTAACCGGTGAAGGCGCAGGCACCCCGCTGCTCTCTGAGCTTGAGACGATCCTTTCGCTCATCCCTTCTATTTTCGATAACGAATCTTCGATCGATCCACGCCTTGAGATACTCGACCGCCCCCCTTCTTCCAATCGCATCTTCGTAGATGATGCATTCACGAATCCCGAGCATCTGCGGTATGTCCTCAGCGGAACACTCGCCGCGATGATGTGCTATGTCCTCTATGTAGCGCTGGATTGGCCTGGAATTTCAACCTCCGTGACTACATGCGTGCTTACCGGCCTCACGAATATTGGCGCCTCTCGCCAAAAACAGGTACTGCGCATCGCGGGGGCACTGCTGGGCGGCTTCGTCTTCGGTATTGGCTCGCAGATATTTGTCCTGCCAAACATCGACTCCATCAGCGGCTTTACCGTACTTATTGCCGTCGTCTCCGCCGTAGCGGCATGGATCAGCACATCGAGTTCGCGACTTTCGTACGCGGGGTTGCAGGTAGCCCTGGCTTTTTATCTGATCAATCTAAGCGAATTCAGCATTCAGACATCCCTTTCTCTCGCACGAGACCGCGCTATCGGCGTTCTATTGGGCATCTCTATGATGTGGCTAGTCTTCGAGCGCTTCTACCCACGACCGGCGGCCAATGAGATGGTTCGCATCTTTGTCCGTAATCTACGTCTCATGGCCGAGCTGATCACGACCTCTCCTGCCGATACGGATGAGGCATCCATCGTCAAGCTTCGTATACAGCGGGACCAGGTTTATCGCTACTTTGGGGATGTGATTGCGCAGGCCGACGCCGTGCCTTTCGAAACCGGGTCAACTCGCGCCGGGGATATGGCTGCACGTGACCGTATTCGTCGCTGGCAGGCTTCCCTGCGCACCTTTTATCTGCTGGAATCGCCATTGATCCAGTTCAGGATATTCGGAGACGCGAACCAGAAATCGAGACCTTTTGCCCATATTGAAGAGTCTTTTCGCCAAGAGTGCGCACAAGCAATACAACGGATGGCGGATAGCCTTGAGAACCAGCTCAACAAAAAAAACGTTCCCAGAAAAGATTCGCATAGCATTCTGGAATCGCTTGAGACCGCAACGAAGGGTGAGCCAGAACCATTCACAGAGCGCGAAGAGGCGTTGCTGCGTATGTCGCGAACAATCGCATCACTGGTAGACCGCATGCAGAGCGAAGTTGCCACCGAACCGCTGTATGCCACGGAATAGTGCAGCACGCCATTCGCCTGCTACTTGCAAACATCAAAATTGCTGCGTCCTGGAACACAATGATTTAATGATTTTAAATACGTACCTTCCACTTCCTGAATACTTTTAATCAATTGCCAAATCAAGATGCTATTTCTGGTCGGAGACGACATGCGCATCTTTTAGCGCATGTCTTTCGGCTTCAATTGCAGTTGTATGCAACTCCATAACGCGTTGCATAGCTGTATCCGCATCATGCGTTTTGCCTTGCGCTCTGAGTGCGCGAGCCAACAGATAAAGCGCGCCAGCATCGTCCGGATTCATCTCCGAGCTGTGTTGCAACAACACCTCAGCCTGATTGAAATCGTTAAGTTGAAGCTCGGCCTTCCCCATATAAAAACATGTAGCCCACGAATCGGGCATCATGCTTTGCGATTTCTGCAGATAAGAGAGCCCTTCCTGATAACGCTCCATCTGCACCAGCAAAGCGCCCAGATAGTAAAGAGCACTTGCATCCTGTGGGTCTGCTTGAATTGCCTGCTTCAGCTGCTTTTCTGCTTCCGCATTTTGCTGAAGTGTGATGTAGACCTTGCCTAGCTCAAGATGTGCTTCAGGAAATGCAGGATCAGCCTGCAGAACCGATAGAAAAGCCTCCTTTGCGTCTTCCAGATTTCTCGCTTCAGCGTATGCCTTGCCCATCAGAAAGTTAGCTTGCGCGGGAGTTGCACTACCGGAAAACAGCTTCGTAAAGACACTTTGAGCCTGTTGTGACTGCCCAGCGCGGGAATACGCAACTCCAAGCAGATAGAGAGCCGCAGAGTCCTGATCTTCGCTATCGGCCAGAGACTTCAATAAGCTGATGCTGCTTGCAGCATCTCCATGAAACATGAGACACGTTGCCAAGAGCATGGTTGCTTGGTCATTCGATGGATCCGCATCATGCAATTGCTTGAAGTAAGGCAAGGCGTGGCCATAATCGTCCTGCTTCAGATAGGCCAGCCCAAGATTGAGTTGTACTTCTTTCTGCTGCGGATCGTTAGCAAGAGCCTGCTGGTATACATCAATTGCCTTGCTGTAACGATGCGTTCTCGCATACAAGACGCCAAGATTGGCAAGCGCACTGATATTGTGTGGATCGAGTACAAGTACTTTGTGAAAGCCTGCCTCTGCTTGCGGGTACTCGCCTGCATTCAATGCCTGCATGGCAGACTCAAAGACCTGTCTCGCTGTGTCCGCGCTCGTGCAGAACCCTGGATCGCAGCAAAGTAGCAAAGCAATTACAAGAGCGAAAACAGATGATTTCACGAAGAGCCCATTGCTTGAGGCTGACGCGTGGATACGAATTTTCTTTAGCGAAAGATGTGTCACAAAAGAAACTAGCCGGACTCATATTACATGAGTCCGGCTAATTAACGTCAGAGAGTTAGAAGTAGAACTTGCCGCCAATCTGCAATTGGCGAGGATCACGGGCAGAGGTGATCTGACCGGAAGCGCCTGCATTGGCACCCGAGAAAGTCGTTCCTGGCGTAGGCGCAGACAGATTATTGTTCACAGTTCCCCACTGTGTGTGGTTGAAGACGTTGAATGCTTCGAACCTCAACTGGAACCGCGTATTTTCGGTGAAGTTAAAGTTCTTGAACAAGGACATATTCCAGTTATCTACGCCTGGTCCATAAATGGTATTGCGATGGAAGTTACCGAAGCTGCCATTTGCTGGCGATGCAAAAACCGCCGGGTTGTACCACTGAGGAAATTGTCCCGCCGGCACATCATGATGATGAGGAGTCAGAATCGTACCGCCGATGTAATCGGGACGAATATGACCGAAGCCTCCATTGCCTAAGTTGCCGCTGGAAATAAGATCGCATGAATCGCTTGTGGGACTATTGTTCGCGAGGCATGGACTTCCGCCCCAGAACGCCGTAACACCGGACAACTCCCAGCCACCGGCTGTAAGCTGCACCAGTTTGTTAGAACCCTTGAAGTTGGGGAGATTGTAAACATATTGGAAGTTAAAGACGCTGCGGCGATCGAATCCTGCGGGCGCGTAAAACTTGTGGAGTTGCGTGTAATCGGGAAACGCGTTCTGGTCATTGTCGACATCGTCCAGATCCATAGCTTTCGACCAGGTATAGTCCGCATTGAAAGTAAGCTTGTCACTGAATCGGCGAGAGACTTTGACTTGCAACCCGTTATACGAACTGCTGGCTCCGAATCGATTAAAGAAGATAGTGTTATAGCCTTTGTAAGGCAAGATAGCCGCCGACACGTTATTGACTGTGGAAAGAATATTCGTGCTGGTCGTATATCCCAGTGGCAACTGTTCCAATTGCTGGTTATACATCTGATGCCGACTTACATTGCCGACATAGCTGATGTCAAAGACAAGCTTGTTGGGCAATTCTTGTTGAATACCGAGGTTATAACCATAAGTCGTAGGAATCTGCCCTTCCCGATCCGTTCCTAAGACACCGGAAGATGGAGTGAGCGGCGCTCCGTTGACCAGCGATGATGAGATGTTCCCGATATTCCCGCCATAGATGGTGGGCGTATAGACCGTTGGTGGATTGCTGACGCTTGAAAAATTAAAGACGTTTTGTTCATAGCGTTCATAAAAAACGCCCATGCCACCGCGAAGCGCCGTTTTACCATCACCGAAAACGTCATACGCAAAGCCGACGCGAGGGCCGAAGTTATTCCAGCGATACTTCAATCCGCCCTTAGGCAGGCCATTGGTGCCTTCCCGGACCATACCGTTGTAAGGGTCTCCGGAGCCAGAGATGATCGAGCCCTGCGTCGGCGTCTGTCCAGGGGTGTTGGGTGCGATATTGATTTGTACCGCATTCCCTGGGTTATAGGCGTTCGGGTCGAAGTAATACGCATGATACGGCGAAACCGTATAGGTAGGGCCAATGAACTCGTAGCGAATACCGTAGTCGAGTGTCAGCCTGGGAGATACCTTCCACGTATCCTGAGCATAGCCTTCATATTGGTAGAAGTGGAAGTGTCCGAAGGCGTAGATATTCGACTGGCTGACAGTCGTGTAATTCCCCAGAAGTGTGTTTGCAATTCCGGAGTTGCTGTTGCTGGGATTTTGATTGCTCGCTCCGAAGTTGATCGCCGGGTTTTCTTGCCAAGTTCCTTCCTGGCCGTTCTCATTCAGATCGGCAAAGAGACCGAACTTGATTACGTGATTTCCCCAGACTTTTGTTACGTCATCCGTCGCAACGACAGTATTCCCTGTCGACGTCCACCCAGAAGGAAATGGCGAAATGTTGATGTAGCCATCGCCGGTATTGATGTTCGGCGCGAGGTTGTGAGTGTTGGTCCCCGGATAGATGTCGTTGAAGTTGAAACCCAACTGATCCTTATCGTATAAAGCCTTGGATGTGCCCTGAACAATATCGACAACCTGCGTCAGGTGCAGCCAGCCAACAGTCGCTTCATTCGTCAAGGTCGGAGAAATCACATTGACTAGGCTCCACGCGTAGCTTTTGCCTGGCTTTTTACGATACTGAGGCAGGACGGGAAAGCTGTTTCCTGAGAAAATGCCGAAGCCCTGGCTCTCCTGTTGACGATCATCTACGTAACGAAAGAATGCGTTCGCCTTTGGTCCGAAGTTGTAATCGACACGAACTACATACTGATTTTTATAGAAAGTGTACGTGTCTTGAAAGTTGATCTGTTGTTCGTCGCCGAATCCATTATTGAAGGTAGGATGATCGAAGGTTCCACGATAACCTGGCGTAAAGTACTTGATCATCGCCGCATATTGGTTGCTGAACTGTGCTGCGGGGATGACGTTGTTAGAGTAGGGCGTGCCGGTAAGAACTTCACCAAAGGAGTTGTATTTGATACTGCCCGGAACAAAAACCTGGCCATTCTGTACCAGATTCCCGTTTGTATCATGAATTGGGGTACAGGTATTTTGGGTCCCATTGAAATCGCACATGTTGCCAGTGCGGTATAAAGGCGATAGCTCCGCTTCCCCGTTTGGCGTACCAATTCCAAGCATCGACGGTTGCGGCATGGTGTAATATGTCGATCCGCTCGGACGGCTTGAGCGTGTGCCCTCATAGTTGAAGAAGAAGAACGCCTTTTTATTGTCTCTGGGAGAGATCTTTGGAATGGGAATATATCCGCCGATATTGCCGCCAAACTGATTAAATCTCAGCACCGCCCTTGGTGAGCCTGAGTGGTTGCTGAACCAGTCGTTCGCATCGAAGACCGTGTTACGGTCAAATTCGTACAGAGTGCCATGAAAATGCTGTCCGCCACTCTTGGTGTTGACCAGAATCATCACGCCCGGGCTGCGGCCATACTCCGCATTGAAGTTTCCAGTAAGAGTCTTGAATTCACCTACGGCGTCGATGCTGAGGCTTGTGTATTCACCATCGTTCGCGCCCACGTCGGTATTGATCACTCCATCGAGGAAGAAATTATTTGCCGTGCCGCGCATTCCATTTACATAGAAATCATCCGTCTGGTTGAAGACCAATCGAAATTGCGATTGATTATTTGTGACCACACCGGGCAACGTCGTCATCAGCGATTCAAAGTCGCGCCCATTCAGAGGTTGCTCGACAACCTGGCGCTGATCGATGACCGCAGAATTGTTGGAAGTCGCTGTATCGATCAGAGGCGTCTCGGTATTTACGGTCACAGTCTGAGAGGCCTGACCAATCGCCAATTGCAGTTGCCCTAAACCCAGAGTCTGCTCCTGATCCAGCACTACGCCATATCGCACCAGGTCTTTCATCCCAGGCGCGGATACTCTGATCTTGTAGGTAGCAGGAGGCACATTCAACGCGCGAAATGTGCCAGAGGCATCCGTAGTGGCATTGCGGGTTATATCGCCGGTTGCCTGATTGATGATCTGGATTTGGGCTCCGGGAATCGCTGCACCGGAGGGATCAACAACAGAGCCGGTGATGAGACCAGTCTGAGCATGAAGTGGCACACAAGAGAGGAGCAAGGTCAGTAAAAAAAAAGGTAAGGAAATACCTGTCTTCAGAAAACGGCGAGCAGTCATTCGCTGCTGCAATCCAATATTCTGATCGTCGTCAAAACGTTTACTTACGGTAGAACCAGGTCTCCTCTGAAACGTGAACATACTAGTGCCTCCTAAAAAGTGTTGCCGATCGGGGCTCAAGAGCACCCTCTTAATGTGGACTTTCGTTTTTATAGGGCGAGCTTTGCTGCTGATATTGAAATCGCGCTCGAAGATAAGCAATCGCATAAAAGACTGTCAAGTGGATTTTGTATTGAAGAACTAACTTGCCTTTTAATGCTCGTTACTGGTAAACCGTTTGACTAAAGTACAAATGAGGCTTTGATGCGCAGTTGCTCTTATCGGCATGCTTTCTACTTATGGAGCATATTTCTATCTCTACTAAGTGCACCTGTTGCCTATTCAGCTACCCCATCCCTGGGAATTTTTGAGAATCACGGCGATATTGGGACTGTCCTGCATCCCGGAGCAGCCGAATACGATCCGGCGCAGCAGAGTTACGCCATCAGCGGCAGCGGTGAAAACATGTGGTTCGGCCAGGATGACTTCCACTATGTATGGAAAAGGGTTTCTGGGGACGTATCGCTCACGGCCGATATCGCCTTCATCGGAGAGAAGGGCAATAACCATCGCAAAGCCGTTTTGATGATTAGGCAAAGCCTGGATGGAAATTCCAAGTCCGTGGATTTGGCGCGGCATGGCGATGGACTAACGTCGCTGCAATATCGCGATGCCGCCGGAGCAGATATGCGCGAGATCGAATCCAACGTATCGGCACCGCGAAGAGTGCGAATCGAAAAGCGCGGTGATTATTTCTACGCATTTGTTTCCGGCAAAAACGGAAAACTTCAACCTGCGGGAGCTTCCATCAAGCTCTCGCTAACCGGCCTGTTCTATATCGGCATCGGTGTTTGCTCGCACGATAAAGACGTGACAGAGAAGGCGATCTTCTCGAATGTCAAACTTGATGTGCTCCCGGTCGCAACCGGAAAACCAATCTTATACAGCACGCTGGAGACGATTTCGATTGCCTCCACCGATCGCCGAGTGGCTTATGTTGCCCCCGCCCACTTCGAAGCACCGAACTGGTCTCCCGATGGATCATTCTTCCTCTTCAATAGCAACGGCAGGATCAACCGCCTGGCACTGGATGAAACCGAGCCAACGGTGGTAGCAACCGATCCCCAGGATCGCTGCAACAACGACCACGGCATCTCACCCGACGGCAAATCCATTGCCATCAGCTGTCAATCGGCAAGTGATCCGAAGTCATCGATCTTTATCGCACCGATTGGCGGTGGAACACCGCAGCAGATTACGCAGTACAGTCCGTCGTATTGGCATGGGTGGTCACCAGACGGAGCAACCCTTGCGTTCACCGGCGAACGAGATGGAAACTTCGACATCTACTCTATTCCTGCAGTAGGCGGCGATGAGACGAGGCTGACGAAAGCCGAGGGTCTGGACGATGGGCCTGAATATTCACCTGGCGGGCAATACATTTATTTTAATTCTGAGCGCACTGGCTCGATGCAGATTTGGCGCATGAAGAGCGATGGCAGCGCTCAGGAACAAGTATTGTCGGACGAGACGAATGACTGGTTTCCCCATATCTCTCCCGACGGCAAATGGATGGTGTTTCTCTCGTATGAGAAAGGCGTAACCGGCCATCCCGCGGAAAAAGATGTCATGCTGCAGCTCATTTCCATGCAGGACAAAAAGGTTCATATACTCGCAAAGCTCTTTGGAGGACAGGGCACGATCAACGTTCCATCCTGGTCGCCGGATAGTTCGAAACTGGCATTTGTCAGCTACGAGCTACTCCCGGAAGAGAGTGTGAAGTAACGGATGGATCACGGATCAACGCATATTTCGCTGATTGAAGGTAGGCCATGCATCGCAGAGCATTTCTAGCTAGTCTTGCCGCCAGCATTGCATCCCTGCCAACAGACCGCGTCCTCTCCGCGCAGCCGATTGGGCTTGCGGATCTCCCTCCGGCGAGTGCGGAGCACATCCCGCGATACCGTGGCTTCAATCTCCAATGGGAGCGTCATCAAGGCGACACCAGCAAGCCGGCCTTCGAAGAGTCGGACTTCGCGATGATGCAGCAATGGGGTTTTAACTTCGCTCGTCTGCCTCTCTCTTATTGGATATGGGGAAAGCCTACAGACTGGACTTACATCAACGATGAACCGCTCAAACAGATTGATCGCGCCATCGATCTGGGCAAACAGCACAATGTTCATATCAATTTGAATTTCCATCGTATTCCTGGCTACTGCATCAATGGTCGCGAGTTGGAACCAGCTGACCTGTTTACGGGTCGCAAGGATGAAGGCCCGCGCGCACTAAAGGCTGCATGCTTCCACTGGGCGCACTTTGCCCGCCGCTATAAAGGTGTACCCAGCTCACAGCTTTCTTTCGATCTCATCAACGAACCGCCTAAGATGCGGTCTTACGAAGGTTATTTCGAAGAGCGATATGTCGAGGTCGTCCGCGCCCTCGTCGCCGCTATTCGCGCAGAGGATCCGCATCGTCTCATCTTTGCAGACGGCATTAATATCGGACAGAATCCAGTCATTGAGCTCGCAGACCTTGGTCTCGTGCAGAGCACACGCGGGTATCAGCCAAAGGCAGTTAGCCACTATGGCGCTAATTGGGTGCCGCTCGATGAATACGAGACGATGAAACCGCCGACATGGCCTCTCACTGACGATAAAGGCCATCTCTGGGATCGCGCCAAACTCAAGCAGGAATACGTCGATAAGTGGAAGCCGCTCACCGATCTTGGCGTGCAGGTGCATGTGGGGGAGTGGG
>Ga0157376_10002071_pt1 | contig 13474 bp, 10 predicted proteins | sample M45metaG_FD_121801 | JGI IMG/M metagenome (GOLD analysis project Ga0157376, IMG submission 121801) | Miscanthus rhizosphere microbial communities from Kellogg Biological Station, Michigan, USA - M4-5 metaG | ecosystem: Host-associated > Plants > Roots > Rhizosphere > Soil | place: USA: Michigan... | reverse complement strand
AGCCGGAATCCCACGCCGCAGGGCTTGCTGAACTCTCGCGAGTTCGCATGCAGCTTCGCGCAGGCCGGCCTCACCGTGGTTTCGGGCCTCGCACTCGGCGTTGACGGTGCGGCGCACGAAGGCGCGCTGGACGGCGCCGCGCCCGGTGCGCTCGCGACGATCGCCGTGGTGGGCACAGGGCTGGACCGCGTGTACCCGCGCCAACACCTGGCGCTGTCCCATCGCATCGCCCAACACGGCCTGATCGTCAGCGAGTACCCATTGGGAACGCCGCCGCTTCCCCCGAATTTCCCCAAACGCAACCGCATCATCTCGGCGCTGTCGCAAGGCACGCTGGTGGTGGAGGCGGCGCTGAAATCGGGCTCGCTCATCACGGCGGGGCAGGCCGTCGAGCAAGGCAAGGACGTGTTCGCCATCCCGGGCTCCATCCATTCGCCGCAGTCGCGCGGCTGCCATGCGCTCTTGAAGCAAGGCGCCAAGCTCGTCGAGTCGGCGCAGGATGTGCTGGAAGAACTGCGCCCGCCCGAAGGGCCGAGAAGCGAAGCGCGCGTCGATTCGCAGGCCGATGACGAAGCGCCGCGCGAAGACCGTTTGCTCAGCGCTCTGGGCTTCGACCCCGTGAGCCTCGACGCGCTCGTTGCCCGCACCGGCATCGCACCGGCCGACTTGCAGGCGCAGCTGTTGGAGTGCGAGTTGCGAGGCGACGTTGCACGCTTGCCCGGCGGACTCTTCCAGCGGATTGCGGCCGGCTGAGGCACTGCTGCGGCACCGGCGCAACACTGCTTGCAAAGGCCGCGGCACCCAGCTCGTTCTGGGCTATATTGAGGCATGTTCGAAGTGCTCGTATTCGTATACGAACATTACTGGGGTGGCGATGCCCGCCCCGAGCTGGAGCAACTGGGACGCAAGCTCAGTGCCCAAGGCTTCGACGCCGACGAGATCAACCAGGCGCTCGTCTGGCTCGACGGCCTCACCCTCGCCGCGCAAGGCATCGCGCTCGAGGCCGATCTTGCACCGCAGCCCGAAGCCTCCCTCCTGCAATCGCCGTCCAGCATGCGCGTCTATTCCGTCGCGGAGCAGGACCATCTGGGCGCGCAGTGCCTGGGGTTCATCTGGTTCCTCGAGTCTTCCGGCGTCATGCCGGCCGCGATGCGCGAGATCGTGATCGAGCGCAGCATGGCCGCACCCGGCGATCCGGTGTCGCTGGACGACCTCAAGATCATCATCCTGATGGTGTACTGGAGCATCGGCCAGGAGCCCGACGCACTGGTGCTGGACGAGTTGTGCGATCCCGCCGAAGGGCGCCTTGCGCACTGAAGCGACGGCCCCTGCGCTTCGTTACTGCAGGAGCCGCTCGGGATTGGCGTCGAGCTTGGCGAGCGCATCGCGCGTCGCCCGCACCGTCAGTGCTTCTTCCTCGGCGGGCAGCAACAGCCCCGCCTGCAGGTAGGCCGCCAGCCGGCGCGCCTGGATCAGATAGCTGCGGCCGCCCGGCGCGGCGAACAGGTGCAACTGCTTGCGCTCGCTGCGCCAGGCGTATTGAACCTGCGTGACCGCGCCGTTGTGGTCGAGCGCGAACCAGTTCCCCAATTGCAACTCATTGGCCCACGACAGCATCGCGGCGCTGGGGCGCGAGCCGCCGTCGGCCACCACCTCGATCATCGACGCATCGATGCCCAGCATGAGTTCGATGCTCTGGGCGTCGAGGGGCAGGTCGGTCGCCGGATCGTTCGCGACGAAATCCTCCAGGTGCGCAAGCCGCTTGGACATCGCCTCGATCGTCGCCTGCGGAATCGCTTGCGTCTTCGAGAGGAAGGCGTCGGCCAGCGTGTCACCGATGGTCTTGATGTGGCCTTCCTGCGCCTTGCCCTGCACGCCGATCAGCGACATCCCCTGGCGCAGGCGCTGCAGCAGCTTGGGCAGGTCCTGGATCACGCGCGCGCGTTCGCTGCGATTGGGCTTGGCGCTGGCCGCCCACACGAGCTCCGAGGCGCAGGCCTTGAGCGAGAGCGTCTCTTCGTGCTGCGGGCCGTGCTTCACGGCGGCCACCGCCAGCACTTCGGCCCAGACCTTGAACAGGAACTCGCGGATCTCGTCGCGCACCGGCAGATCGGCCAGCATGCTGCGCATCTCGATCGTGTACTGGATCGCGAGCGTCTCCTTCTGCTCGACCTGCTGCGCCACGCTGACGAGCCGCTGCGTCGAGCTCTTGTCGGTCAGGAACTTGGACAGGAACTTCTGGAATTCGTCATAGACCAGCTGGAACACGCGCCGGCCGGTCTCCGGGTACTGCTCGATCACCTGCACGACCCGCTTGATCTCGATCTCGAGCGCGCTGCCCCCGATCGCCGCCGCGTCGAAGCCCATCACGCAAGAGCCCATGCGGTCGATCAGCTGCCGTGCCGGGTGCTCGAGGGAACCGAAGAATTCCGGCTCGGCGATGGCCACCCGCAGCACCGGCATTTGCAGGCGGGCGAACCACACGCGGATCGCCGGCGGGATCCGCTCCTCGGACAGGATGCTCTGGAACATGAGGGCGACGATCTCGATCGTCGCCTTTTCGGTCGAAGTGGCCGCCTTTTTCTTCAGCTCGCCCGTGCGCCGCCGCAGGTCGACGGCCACGTCCTGCACGGCCGCGTCGTCGTAGACGATATTGCTGTCTTGCACCGTGCCGCGACCGTGCGCCGTGGCCTGGACCTGGGTCACCTCCTGCGACAGCGCCTCCGCCAGAGCCGGCGACGGCCGCGTGGCTGGCGGACCGTCAAACCCCGCGACGCGATCGCTCAGCAGGCGCTTGAGCTGTCCCAAAACGCCACTGGCCCGAGCCCGGGCCCGCGCGAGCGGCGGGCTCGATGTCATGAGGCGTGTCTCGTCGTGCACGCCCTCGTGGGTACCTGCGCGGCCGCCGCCCGACGCACCGCCCTGCTGGCCGCCACCCGCCCGGCCGCCGCCGTAGCCCGCGCCACCGCCGCCCGTTTCGTTAGCCGCGCCAGCACCACCACCGCCGCGACCTCCGCCATGGCTGCCTTGACCGCCGGCGTCCTCGGCGTGGCGCCCGCCACCGCCGCTTTGGCCCCGTTGGCCCGCCGCACCGGCCATGTTGCCCGCGTATCCACCTTGGCCCGGGCCCGTATTGCCGCCGTAGCCGCCCGCGCCCGGACGCGATCGCGACCCGCTGTCGAACCCGCCTGTCTCACTGGTCGGGCCGGACTCGGCGGCCTCCTGCGGCGTTTGGCCACCAGATCGCCTTCCATCGCCGGCCGACGCAGTGCGCTTCACCCGCGAGCTCAGATCGATGTCGCGCAACACGCCCTTGCCGATCAGGAATTCATTGGCCGCCTTGTAGGCCGGCGCGACGTGCTCGACGATGTGGCGCTGGATCACGTCCTGGACCAGCGCCCACGATTCGGCGGAGAGTTCGGCCGCGCTCCATTGTTCGACAAGCAGTTGCGACAGCGCCTCGGGCCGCAGGATGTCCGTCGACGCGAGATCGTCGCCGCCCTCGAGGTGCTGCATGCGAACCCTCAAGTCGTTCAGGTCCCAGGCGGCCTTCTCCTGAATCGCCAGGGCAAGGCGGGACGACAATATTTTGCGCTCGACCACATCTTCACCGACCAAGGTGAGGTTCGTCGACTCGAGGCGGATGCGGGCGGTCGCCGTCGGCGGCACGCAGGCAGCCTGCCAGGCCTTGGCCGCGCCTTGCAACCATGCGGCACCCTTGCGATCGAAGTCCATCATCGCATCGCGGCGCTCATGCATTTCGCGCGTGCTGGGACTGGTTTCCACCAGTTCGGAGAAACGGCTGCGAAGCGCCTGCCCCATCGGCGCAAGCGCGGCCTGCGCACGCACCACGAACTGCTCGCGCGCCTGGCGCGCGATGCGCGCGCCGGATTCGGAGGGCAGTTGCGGCGCGTTCACGCTGGTCCCTACACCGTAGCGCCCGCGTTGGGGTCGTTGGGGTCCTCGTCCTTGCGGCCCACGGAGCGCATCAGGTCCTCGCGCTTGATGCCCAGCCACATCGCGATGGCGGCGGCGACGAACACCGAGGAATAGATGCCGAACAGGATGCCGATGGTCAGCGCGAGCGCGAAGTAATGCAGCGTGTGCCCGCCGAACAGCAGCATCGACAGCACCATGGCCTGCGTGCAGCCGTGGGTGATGATCGTGCGGCTGATGGTGGAGGTGATCGCGTTGTCGATGATCTGGATCGTCGTCATCTTGCGATAACGCCGGAAGTTCTCGCGGATCCGGTCGAAGATCACCACCGATTCGTTGACCGAGTAGCCCAGCACCGCCAGCACCGCGGCCAGCACGGCCAGCGAGAACTCCCATTGGAAGAACGCGAAGAAGCCCAGGATGATCACGACGTCGTGCAGGTTGGCGATGATGGCGGCGACCGAGAACTTCCACTCGAAGCGGAAGGCCAGGTAGATCATGATCCCAGCCACCACCATGGCCAGCGCCTTCAGCCCGTCGGTCGCGAGTTCCTCGCCGACTTGGGGCCCGACGAATTCGGTGCTGCGAAGCGTGACGGCGGGATCGCCGGCCTTGAGCGCCGACAGGACTTTTTCGCTTTGTTGCGCCGAACTCACGCCTTTCTGGCCGGCCAGGCGGATCATCACGTCGCGCGACGTGCCGAAGTTCTGCACCTGGACGTCGGAAAAGCCGAGGCCGGCCACCGTGCGGCGGACGTTCTCGACGTCCGCCGGCTGCGAATAGCTCACCTCCATCACCGTGCCGCCGGTGAACTCCACCGACAGGTGCAGCCCCTTCGTCACGAGGAAGAATACGGCGGCCGCGAACGTCAGAAACGAGATCACGTTGAAGATCAACGCGTTCTCCATGAACGGGATGTCGCGGCGGATCTTGAAGAATTCCATTTAAGAGTCCGTCCTCACTCAGGCTTGGTTATAGCGCCATCCGTGGCCGGCCGCCAGACCGTGCCGATGGAGACGGTCTTGAGTTTCTTCTGCCGGCCATACCAGAGATTCACCAGCCCGCGCGAGAAGAAGACGGCCGAGAACATCGACGTGAGGATGCCGATGCAATGAACCACCGCGAAGCCGCGCACGGGACCGGAGCCGAAAGCGAGCAGCGCCAGGCCGGCGATCAAGGTGGTGATGTTCGAATCGAAGATGGTGTTCCAGGCGCGCTCGTAGCCGGCATTGATCGCCGCCTGCGCCGAAGCCCCGTTGCGCAATTCCTCGCGAACGCGCTCGTTGATCAGCACGTTCGAGTCAATGGCCATGCCCAGCGCCAGCGCCATGGCGGCCATGCCGGGCAAGGTGAGCGTGGCCTGCAGCATCGAGAGCACCGCCACCAGGAGCAGCAGGTTCACGGCAAGCGAGAGCCCCGAGAACAGGCCGAACAACATGTAATACACCGCCATGAAGGCGCAGATCGCGGCGAAGCCCCATGCGACGCTGTGGAAACCCTTGGTGATGTTCTCGGCGCCGAGCGTCGGGCCGATGGTCAGCTCCTCGATGATTTCCATGGGCGCCGCCAATGAGCCCGAGCGCAGCAGCAGCGCGGTGTCGTTCGCTTCCGTGGTCGTCATACGGCCCGAGATCTGCACGCGGCCGCCGCCGATCTCGCTGCGGATCACCGGCGCGGTGACGACCTCGCCCTTGCCCTTCTCGAACAGGATGATGGCCATGCGCTTGCCCACGTTCTCGCGCGTCACGTCCTTGAAGATGCGCGCGCCCTTCGCGTCCAGCGTCAGGTTGACCGAGGGCTCCTGGGTCTGGCTGTCGAAGCCGGGCTGGGCGTCGTTCAAGTTGTCGCCGGTGAAGATCACCTGCTTCTTGACGACCACCGGCTGGCCATTGCGCTCCAGGTAGCGCTCATCGCCGAACGGTACCGGACCGTTGCCGATCTCGGCGGCGCGCGCCTCGGCGCTCTCGTCGAGCATGCGCACTTCGAGCGTCGCCGTGCGGCCGAGGATTTCCTTGGCGCGGGCGGTGTCCTGGACGCCAGGCAACTGGACGACGATGCGGTCCAGCCCCTGCTGCTGGATCACCGGCTCGGCGACACCCAGCTCGTTGATCCGGTTGTGCAGGGTGACCATGTTCTGCTTGAGCGCCTGGTCCTGGATCAGGCGCGCCGACGCCGGCTTGATGGTCGCGGTGAGCTTGTAATCAGTGCCGTCCGGACCGTCGGTTTCCTGCAGGTCGGCGAACTGGTCGGCGATGATGGCCTTCGCGGCCTCGAGCGTCTGCGTGTCGCGAAAGCGCACTTCGATCGCCTGGCCGTTGCGGTTGATGCCGCTGTGCCGCACGCCCTTTTCCCGCAGCACGGTGCGCATGTCGCCGGCCAGCGACTCGGCTTTTTTCGACAGCGCAGCCTGCATGTCCACCTGCAACATGAAATGCACGCCGCCGCGCAGGTCCAGGCCCAGGTACATCGGCGCCGCGCGCAACACGGACAGCCACTTGGGCGAAGCCGACAGCAGGTTCAGGGCCACGACGTAAGGCGGGTCGTTCGGGTCCGGCACCAGCGCCTTCTGGATCGCGTCCTTGGCCTTGAGCTGGGCGTCGCCGCTGTCCAGCCGCACCTTGATCGACGCGTTCTCCAGGGTGATGGCGACCGGCTTGATGCCGGCCGCCGCCAGCGCCTGCTCGACGCGCGCCTGGGTGCCGGTATCGACTTTGGCCGTCGCTTTGGCCGAGGACACTTGCACCGCCGGTGCTTCCCCGAAGAAATTGGGCAAGGTGTAGATCGCCCCTATCAGCAGCGCGATGACGATGATGGCGTACTTCCAGACCGGATATCTATTCATGTTGGGCGTTCGGCGTTGCGCGTTGGAGTGGGGCAGGAAGCATTTCGATCCCTCGCCGGCCGAATCGGCGCCGGCCGCGGATCGCGAAGCTCGCTACTTGACCGTGCCCTTGGGCAAGACCTGAACGACGGCGCTGCGCTGGAGCTGCACTTCGACACCGTTTGCAATTTCCACGCCCAGGTAAACGTCGCCGAGCTTGGTCACCTTGCCCAGCAGGCCGCCGGACGTCGCGACCTCGTCGCCCTTGGCGAGTGCATCGACCATGGCGCGATGCTCCTTCTGCCGCTTCATCTGCGGGCGGATCATGACGAAATAAAGGACCACGAACATCAGCACCAGCGGCAGCATGCTGAAGAGCGAGGACGAGGACGTCAGATCGCCACCGGCGGCGGCCTGGGCATAGGCGGAAGAGATGAACACGGCGACTCCAGGAAAACGGTGATTCGTTGAATTGCGCCCGCACACGTGCCGGCAACCAGCGTGCCGCGAGCGAAAGCCGTCGATTGTATGCGCCGCCCCTCGGGGTAAGGAGTTGTAACTACTCTGCCAGCTCCCCGAAGAACGGTGGAAAAGCCTAGGCGGCGCGGCGCTGCGACTGATCCACCTTCCACTGGTCCACGAGGCGCGCCCATTGGACGCGCGCCGCCGCCAGATTGCGCTCCTTCACGTGCCCGAAGCCCTTGATCTGCTCGGGAATCCGGGCGATCTCGACGGCCAGCGCGTGATTGTCGGCACCCAGCGTCGCCAGCACCTGTTCGATGCTCGCGCGGTATTCGCCGATCAGCGCGCGTTCGGTCTTGCGCTCCTCGGTGCGTCCAAAAATGTCAAACGGCGTGCCACGCAGGCCACGCAATGTCGACAAAACGCGGAAGGCGAGGTGCATCGCCGGCCCGAATTTTTTCTTCTGCAGCTCGCCCTTATCGTTGCGGCGCGCCGTCAACGGCGGGGCCAGGTGATAGTTGACCTTGTAGTCGCCCTCGAACATCGCATCGATCTTTTCGCGGAAGCCCGTTTCGGTGTGCAGGCGCGCGACCTCGTATTCGTCCTTGTACGCCATCAGCTTGAACAGGTAACGCGCCACGGCTTCGGACAGCGTGGTCTTGCCCAGCGGCGATTCCGCTTGCCGCACGCGCTCGACGAACGCGGCGTAGGCGTCGGCATAAGCGGCGTCCTGGTAGGCCGTGAGGAACTCGCGGCGGCGCCCCACCAGCGTTTCCAGCGTCTCGCGCTTCTTGAATTCGATCACCTGCGCCGGCTCGAGCAATTTCTCGACGGAAGCCCAGTCGTGTGCCGCGCGGCGGCCCCATTCGAACGCCGCCTTGTTGTTGTCGATCGCCACGCCGTTCAGCTCGATCGCGCGCATCAGCGATTCGCGTCCGAGCGGGATCCAGCCCTTTTGCCATGCGTAGCCGAGCATCATCGGATTGGTGTAGATGCTGTCGCCCATCAGCTTCGTCGCTGCGGCGTCGGCGTTGAACGCCGACACGCCTTGCGGGCCGACCGCATGCACGATCTCCGCGGCGCAGGCGTCGGCAGGATTCACCCAGTTCGCGTTCTTCACGAAAGCCGCAGTCGGCGCGCTGTGCGCGTTGAGCGCCACGTGCGTGCGGCCCTCGCGCATGCGCAGCACCGTCTCCTTGCCGGCGGTGACGATCGGGTCGCAGCCGATCACGAGGTCCGCGCCGGCCATGCTCACGCGGGTCGTGCGGATGTCTTCCGCGCGGTCGGCGATGAGCACGTGGCTCCAGGTGGCCCCGCCCTTTTGCGCCAGGCCCGCCGCGTCCTGCGTGACGATGCCCTTGCCTTCGATGTGGGCCGCCATGCCGAGCAACTGGCCGATGGTGATCACGCCCGTGCCGCCGACGCCGGCGACGACGATGCCCCAGGCGCCTTGCGCTGCCGGCAGCACCGGCTGCGGCAACTCGACGCCGTACGGGGACGGCGCCGCGGCCTTGGCCTTGCCTTTGAGCTTGCCGCCTTCGACGGTGACGAAGCTGGGGCAGAACCCCTTCAGGCAACTGGTGTCCTTGTTGCAGGTGCTCTGGTTGATGGTGCGCTTGCGCCCGAACTCGGTCTCCAGCGGTTCGACCGACAGGCAATTCGACTTCACGCCGCAATCGCCGCAGCCTTCGCACACCAGGTCGTTGATGACGACGCGCACTGCCGGATCGACCATCGTGCCGCGCTTGCGGCGGCGGCGCTTCTCGGTCGCGCAGGTCTGGTCATAGATGATCGCCGTCGTGCCCGGGATCTCGCGGAACTCGCGCTGGATGCGATCGAGTTCGTCGCGGTGGTAGACCTCGACGCCCGCCGGCAGCTTCGCCACCGTGTATTTCTCGGGCTCGTCGGTGACGATCACTTCGCGCGTCACGCCTTCGGCCATCAGGCTGTGCGCGATCTGGATCACGGAGTGGCCTTCGGGCCGTTCGCCGACCTGCTGGCCGCCGGTCATCGCGACGGCGTCGTTGTACAGGACCTTGTAGGTGATGTTCACGCCGGCGGCGATCGACTGCCGGATGGCGAGCAGGCCGCTGTGGAAATAAGTGCCGTCGCCGAGGTTGGCGAAGACGTGCTTCTCGGTGGTGAACGGCTGCTGGCCGACCCACGGCACGCCCTCGCCGCCCATCTGCGTGAAGCCGATCGTGGCGCGGTCCATCCACGTCGCCATGAAGTGGCAACCGATGCCGGCCATCGCGCGCGAACCTTCCGGCACGACGGTGGACGTGTTGTGCGGGCAGCCCGAGCAGAACCACGGCGCCCGATCGGCCTTGACGTCAAGCGTCTGCATCGAGCGCTCTTTCGCCTCGAGGATCGCGAGTTGCGCATCCAGGCGGGCAGCGGTGTCGGCGTCCACGCCCAGCTTCTTCAGCCGTTGCGCGATCGCGCGCGCGATCAGCGCCGGCGACAAGTCGGCGTTGGCGCGCAGCAGCGTGTTGGCCGTCGGGTTGGGCATCGACCATTCGCCGCCCGAGTAATCGCCTTCGACGTCGGTGAACTTGCCGACCACGGTCGGCCGCACGTCGGGCCGCCAGTTGTAGAGCTCTTCCTTCAACTGGTATTCGATGACCTGGCGCTTTTCTTCCACCACCAGGATCTCGCGCAGGCCTTGCGCGAATTCGCGCGTGATCTGCGCTTCCAGCGGCCACACCACGCCGACCTTGTGCAGGCGCAGCCCGAGGCGCCGGCAGGTCTCGTCGTCCAGGCCCAGGTCGAGCAAGGCCTGCCGCGTGTCGTTGTACGCCTTGCCGCTGGCGATCACACCGAAGCGGTCATGCGGGCCTTCGATCGCGTTGTAGTTCAGGCGGTTGGCGCGGATGTACGCGAGTGCGGCGTACCACTTGTAGTCGAACAGACGCGCCTCCTGCTCCAGCGCCGTGTCGGGCCAGCGGATGTGCACGCCGCCGGGCGGCATCTGGAAATCGGTGGGGATGCGGATCTCGACCCGGTCCGGGTCGATCATCGCGGTGGCGCTCGACTCGACGATCTCCTGAATCGTCTTCATGCCGGCCCACACGCCCGAAAAGCGGCTCATCGCGAAGGCGTGGATGCCCAGGTCGAGGATTTCCTGCACGCTCGCCGGGAAGAACACCGGCAGGCCACAGGCCTTGAAGATGTGGTCGCTCTGGTGCGCCGCGGTGGAACTCTTGGCGACATGGTCGTCGCCCGCCACGGCGATCACGCCGCCCCAGGGCGTGGTGCCCGCGAGGTTCGCATGCTTGAAGACGTCGCTCGTGCGATCGACACCCGGGCCCTTGCCGTACCAGATGCCGAACACGCCGTCGAACTTGTGCGTTTCGGGCTGCGTGAAGCCCAGTTGCTGCGTGCCCCAGATGGCGGTGGCGGCAAGCTCCTCGTTCACGCCCGGCTGGAACACGATGTTCTGCGCTTTCAGGAATTTCCCGGCCTTCCACAAGGCCTGGTCGTAGCCGCCCAGCGGCGAGCCGCGATAGCCGCTGATGAAACCGGCGGTGTTCTTGCCTTGCTGCGCGTCGCGCAGCCGCTGCAACATCGGCAGCTTCACCAGGGCCTGCACCCCGCTCATGAAGGCACGGCCGTAGTCGAGCGAATACTTGTCGTCGAGCGTGACGGTTTCGAGGGCCTTGCGGATGTGTTCGGGCAACGGGGCGTTCATGGACGTCTTGTCTCCAGGTGCGGGTGGGAAGTTCCGGCTTCGTGGGCCGGATGCGCGAATGACGCCGGATAGGCGCCATCCTCTAGCGAATTGCAAAGTGTATGCCCGCAGCCCAGATATGTCTTTGCGTTTGATGCCGAGTTATCGGTAAGATGAGAAAGGTTCTTTCTTAAAAACGCGATATATGGAAACACTCGATAAGTTCGACGTGCAGATCCTCAAGGAACTGCAGGCCGACGGCCGCCTCTCGAACGCCGAGCTCGCGCAGCGCGTCGGACTGTCGGCCGCGCCTTGCTGGCGGCGCGTGCGCGCGCTGGAAGAAGCCGGCTACATCAAGGGCTATCACGCCGAGATCGACCGGCATCGCATCGGCCTGGGCGTGCTGGCTTTCGTGCGGCTGGACGCGAACCGCAACACCGGCGAGCTCACGCGCGAGATGGAAGAAGCGATCCGCAAGATCCCGGAGATCGTTTCGTGCCACTACATCAGTGGCGCCGGAACGTTCGAAATGCAGGTCGTCTCGCGCGACCTCGACACCTTTTCGCAGTTCGCCCGCAAGGTGCTGATCAACTTGCCCAACGTGAAAGACCTGCACACCAGTTTTTCGCTCGGCGAAGTGAAGGCCAGCAGCAGCTTGCCGCTGTCGCATCTCGGCACGAAGGCGAACTGAAGGACGATTACTGCGCGACGCAATGCACGCCGTCGGTGGCGCCTGCTTCCCGCACGATGGCTTCACGGCCGGCCTCGCCCAGGCCGAACTCCACGCGCATGCGCTCGTTGCTGTAGACGGTCTGCTGCGGCGTGGCGCCACCGGCATCGCGCAGCAGTACCTGCGCGCCGCCCGGCGGGCCGTCGACGGTGGCCACGCCGTCGCCGAAGTGCACGTTGAACTCCAGGCCGCCGTCGCAGCGGTAATTCCAGGGACGCGCCGGGCCGGAGCCCGCTTGCGCCGTCGGCGGCTGCGCGGGCACATCGGCCCGCGTCGGCGCGCTTGCCGCGTCTTGCTGTTCGGCACTGGTGACCGGCGCTGCCGCAACGGACGGCGCCGCGCAGCCGCATAGCCCGATCGCGGCGAGAAGGGCCACTGGCACGAACGGAAGCAGCGGTTTGCGCGTGGAGGACATGCAGCGATTGTGTGCCGCGCCGGCGTTCCTGTGGTGCCTCGCTTGCACCTCGCTTCACTTCGGCCAGAGAACCCACAAGCTCAGCGGCTGCTTGAGCCGCCCAGCCACGTCGCCGGCCTCGGGGCCCCAGCCGGTGAAATAGTCCGCACGCACTCCGCCGACGATCGCGCTGCCCGTGTCCTGGGCCAGCACGAGGCGCCGCAAGGTCAGCAAGGGACCGCTGGACACCAGCCAGACCGGCGTGCCGTACGGAATGCTGTCCTTGTCCACTGCGATCGAACGGCCGGGCGTCAAGGCGACGCCTTGCGCGCCGCGCGGGCCGAGAGCGGAGTCGAGCTCGGACAAGGGCTCCTCGCGAAAGAAGACGACGCGCGGGTTGCTCCACAGCAATTCGCTCAGGCGTTGCGGATGTTCGGCAACCCAGGCCTTGATCCCCGCCCAGGAAGCATCGCGCAAGCCGCCTTGTTGCAGCAACCAGCCGCCGACGCTGCGATAAGGCTGGTCATTGCTGCCCGCGAACGCCAGGCGCACCCAATGCGAGCTGCCATCAGGCTCGGCGATTCGCAACCGGCCCGAGCCCTGGATCTGCAATGCCAGCGCGTCGAGCGGGTCGGCCACGTACGCGATCTCGCGGCCGCGCAATGCGGCGCGCGCTTCGGGCAGCGTGTCGATCTCCTGGCGGCTATACCAGGGCTTGCGCGCGCCGAGCCCCGCGGGCGGGCGATACAGCGGGACCGATTGGGTCGTGCTGGGCCGCCGGCTCGCCTCGAGCATGGGCTCGTAGTAACCGGTCAGAAGCCCCTCCGCAGGACCCTGCAAGGGTTCCACGCGATACGGCTGCAGGCGCTGCATCATCCAGGCGCGCTGGTCATCGGCGGAACCGATCGACAGACGCCGCACTTCGGGACAAAGGCGTGCGAACGCGGGGGCCGGCCGTTCACAACTCTTCAGCCATGCATTCCACGCCTCGTGCAGCGCGTCATCGGCAAAGCCCGGCAACTCCTCCCAGGCCACCGGTTGCCAACGACTCTTGCCTTGCACGATCGCGGCACCGAGCGGCAGGCTGCTTGCGGGAGGCGCCATGGCAGCGCCCGCGGGCGTTTGCTGGACAGCGGGCGGCAGGGGCGCCGCGCAGCCGGCCAGCATTCCTACAATAGCCGCAGTCCAAAGGAAACGGTTCATGCTGCTGATTCTGCTCGAGGCGCTGCTGGCGCTGTTGCTGTTCGTGCTGATCGTCTGGTGGACGATGTTTGCCGGCCGCAACAAGGGCGAGCTGCGTCAGGGCGAGGGCGATCCGGACGCCGACAAGCGCTAGCGCTGCAGGCTGCGCAAGGCGTTGGCCAATTCCACCGCCGACTTCACTTCCATCTTGTCGAACACGCGCGCGCGGTGCACTTCCACCGTCCGCACGCTGATCGACAGCTGGTCGGCAATGAGCTT
>Ga0157376_10002068_pt1 | contig 13476 bp, 14 predicted proteins | sample M45metaG_FD_121801 | JGI IMG/M metagenome (GOLD analysis project Ga0157376, IMG submission 121801) | Miscanthus rhizosphere microbial communities from Kellogg Biological Station, Michigan, USA - M4-5 metaG | ecosystem: Host-associated > Plants > Roots > Rhizosphere > Soil | place: USA: Michigan... | reverse complement strand
CGCCGTGCTCGGTGGCATCGCGCAGGATCAACCCGAGGGCGATCACGCAGGCGGGTGCGGCGTCGCGGTCGAGCACGCTGGCGACGGCGACGGGGATTTCGAAGGCACCGGGCACGCGGACGACGTCGATGCGGGCGTTCGGCACCAGCACGCCGAGTTCTTCCACGGTGTTGTCGACCAGCGCGTCGGTGTATTGCTCGTTGTATTTCGACGCGACGATGCAGATGCGGACCTTGGGTCCGATCACGCGGGGTCTTGGCGGCAAGGCGGAAGACATGGGCGGGGTATGGAGAGAGGCGGCGGAAAAGTCAACCGGGGGGAAGCGCCGCGGGCAAAGTGCGGTGGGCGGCTCTCAGAGCCAGTGACCCATCCGGAGCTTCTTCGTTTCGAGATACTTCTCGTTGTGCGGGTTGGCGGCCAGGCGGATCGGCAGCTGCTCGACGATCTCCAGGCCGTAGCCTTCCAGGCCGACGACCTTTTTCGGGTTGTTGGTCAGCAGACGGATGCGGCGGACGCCGAGGTCGTGGAGGATCTGCGCGCCCATGCCGTAGTCGCGGAGGTCGGAGGCGAAGCCGAGTTTCTCGTTCGCCTCGATCGTGTCGAAGCCCTGCTCCTGCAGCTTGTAGGCGTGGATCTTGGCGGCCAGACCGATGCCGCGGCCTTCCTGGCGGAGGTAGAGCAGCACGCCGCCTTCCTCGGAGATGCGCTCGAGCGCGGCGGCGAGCTGGCCGCCGCAGTCGCAGCGTTTCGAGAGGAACACGTCGCCGGTCAGGCACTCGGAGTGCACGCGGACCAGCGTCGGCTTGTCCGGATCGATCGGCCCTTTGCTCAGCGCGAGGTGGTGCGAGCCGTCGGTGGCGATGCGGTAGAGGTGGAAGTCGAAGTCGCCGTAGTCGGTCGGCAGAATGATCGTCTGCTCGCGCTCGACGAGTTTTTCGGTCTTCCGGCGCCAGCTGATGAGCTGGGAAATCGTGCAGGCCTTCAGCCCGTGTTTCTGCTGGTAGTCGCCGAGCTGGCCCACGCGGGCCATCGTGCCGTCGTCGTTCATGATCTCGCAGATCACGCCGGCGGGCGGCAGACCGGCGAGACGGGCGAGGTCGACCGCGGCCTCGGTGTGGCCGGCGCGGCGCAGCACGCCGCCGTCGACCGCCTGGAGCGGGAACACGTGGCCGGGCTGGACGAAGGCGTCCGGGCCGGCTGCCTCGTCGGCGAGCAGGCGGATGGCCACCGAGCGGTCGGCCGCGGAAATGCCGGTGGAGATGCCCTTGGCTGCGTCGACGGCCACGGTGAAGGCGGTTTTGTGGCCCTCGCGGTTGCGGCGGGCCATCGGCGGCAGTTCGAGGTCCTCGGCGCGGGCGGCGGTGATCGGCGCGCAGATCAGGCCGCGCGCGTTGACCGCCATGAAATTGACCATTTCCGCGGAGCAGAGCGTGGCGGCGCCGATCAGGTCGGCTTCGTTCTCGCGCGACGGATCGTCGGCGACGATCACGAGTTTGCCTGCGGCGATCTCGGCGATGATTTCCTCGATCGGACTGAATTCCAATGCGTTCCCGGACACGCCGGACAGGTACTTGCGGATCGGGCGCGGGACAAGCGCGGAGCATGGATTCCACCGCTTTTCGCCCGCGCGGCCCACGGCGGAAATTGCGTATTGAAACGCGGCGCTCCGGGTGCATGGTGTGGGCGTCCAGCAAACGGGGGCGTTCCGGTTTCGACGGAATGTTTGACGCGCTGGCTGCACGTGGAGGTTGATCGGTTGGCCTCCTTAAAAGCCGGTCAAAACAAATAAATGCAGACTCTCACGAGCTCGCATTGGCTGCTTAATTGACAGCCACGTTCGACCCCTGACGCCTGTTAAGGGGAAGAGCGACACTCAACAGGCTGGGCGGAAGGCCGGGGAACCGGGCCGACGGTCGAGATTCAACAGGTTCCTAGGAAGGGCAACGCCGCTCGCGGGCCCAGCGCTTCCGAAACTTCAGACCGCGGGCTAAACGTGTAGATGCCTGTGCCGACGGTGTTTCGGACAGGGGTTCGACTCCCCTCGCCTCCACCATTTGAGCCTCAATGGGTTACGCCATTGGGGCTCTCTTTTTATACCTGTGCTTATACCACGCTGAGATTCCAAAAAGGGGGTGAAGCAGGCGAGAAGCTCCAAAGCGGGAGGAGGCAAAAATGAGAGAAGGGGGAGGGCGCGCGGCCACGGGGTGCCCGCTTTTTTACGGGAAGGTCATTTTTCATCCTTTTGGGGGTCTTCAAAATTTTCCCCTTTTCCGACCTTTGTCGTTCGCTCTCTCCCGCAACCACTTCTCGAATTGGATGCGCTCGGCTTCCGCTTGCGCCTTCATTTTCTCAAAGGTGACGCGGGGGTTGTGGGGCTCACTTTCCGGCGATTCTTCCATCGCTAGAATTTCGGAAAACTTGAGAAAGGATGCGGTATCTCAACATCCGCTCGCGTGATGCACCGTTGCTTGCGAGAATGAGAACTTGCTGGCCCTGTGTGCCAATCGCCGTCGGCGAGACGAACGTCGCTCAAGAGGTTGACCCTCATGCATTTCCAATCCGGCCTGAATGGAGACGTGGACGATTCGCCGCCAAACTGCCACGAGAGCACCATTTTCGCGCCGTCTTTGTTCCTGCCTAAAGCGTGCGGACACAGTTTTCGCGGTTTATGATCGTAGGTCGCGAGCACCTGCTTCCTTTGCGAAATCGCTTCCCGGATTAGATCATAATTGTCGGCCATTGGGAGGGAGCCTCCTTCTAGCACAAGCATCCGGAGTTCATAGCTTTTTCATTGCCTCGAAGGGGGGGGGTGAGAGCGTTCGGTTGTCCACCCATAGTGGACGAGGGCTTAAGAACCCTGACCGCAAGCGGTCGGCATTGACCGCAACAATGCCGCCAAACTGGCCAAAGGGCCGGGGAGGCGGCGGCGCATGTCCAGGCCGCCCCCACGGGGACGGCTAAAGGCCGTTGCGGCTGTCTTGCGGCAGCTTCTTAACTCCCCGTCCACCATGGGTGGCTTGAACTCTCAAGAACCACCCCATGAATCGCTACGTCAGCGCGTTCCTCTCTTTCGTTGCCTTCGCAATTCCCTACTTCTTTCTTCTGAAACTGTATGGGCTTTTGCTGGCCTTTGTAATCGCATGGCTGATCCATTTAGCGGTCCAGCGTTTCGGAGAAGGAGCCCGTTGGCCGGTTGTGAATTTCTTCATGGGGCTGGCCGTGATCCTCATTTGTGTAGGCTAATCGCATGAACGAGGTGTCACTGGAATGCCCCGCTTGCGGCGCGAGTCTTAAGGTGGAACGCCCCACGGAAAGAATGGTGGGCGATTGCCCAATTTGCCAAGCGCAGTTCTTGGTCGATCCGGCTATTATCGCTCCAACTCTGCCGCCATTGCCGAATCTGCCGCCGCCGGCAAAGAAGGATACTGACGATGAGCCACCAGAGTGGTTCGCGCTAGCACATTGCAACGCCCAAATTAAAGGGAGCGCGATTGTGTTTTTCGGAATGATCGGCCTTGTAGTGATCATTTCCATATTCGATATTCCAGAATCTGTCAGCCGCGTCATTGGAGCAGGTATGGCCGCTGGATTCATCGGAGTCGTGGTGGCTCTTCGAAGAGCATTTCGCGATAAGTCAGAGATCAAAAAGCACTACAGTGCCAAGAAGCAGCTGTAGTAAAACTACTTCGCCTCTTGCGGAAAGGAGAAATGCCCGATCTGCAAGAAGCCCCCGACTTTCTCCAGAGCGATCAATGGCAAAATCGTCTTTAGCGACGGAACCCATTCGTGGGGCAAAGAGAAGGATTAAAGAACTCCGCGTCGGCTGACCTCCGAGCTTACTAGTTTGGCGAACGGGGATTGGCTTTGCTTGAATCCGAGTCTAAAAGAAAGGCTTTAAATCCATGCACAAAAACAAATCCGAAAATCCGCCAAATATCCCAGTCTTCATACTGATTGGCGCAGCTGTGGTTGCGGGGATTGTCCTGCTGAAGTCGTGTGATCGTCAGCGGACGAGGCACGATATGGAACTGAAAGGGCTTGGCATGTTGGAAGCGAAGGGCTTCTCGGATGATCTGCCTAGTGAGGCTGGAATTGATTATTACTGCATGCAAGATGATCCATCGTATGCGAGTGAGGACTATCAGAATTTTTTCGCTCGGATAAAATCATACCAGCACGGATTTGGGGAGCTCCGTAAAAAGGGGCTCAGTGAAAGTGATATTAGAAAAATACCTGAAGAAACTTTGATGAAGGCGGCGCGGAGCGGTGATGCGGCGCTCGGTCAACTTGCTAAGCAGTACGATTAGGCGCAGAGCTGTTTCGGAAGTCCACCGGGATTCGGGGGCTAATCTTGTGGTCGAGCTTGTCAATTCGCCCGTTTTTTCGGGGGGGCTTTTGTAACTACTTCTAGTCATGCGCCTTTACCAGTTCAGCGGACGAGGATCGAATTTGGTATTATTTGGGCGGTTTCCACGGAAATGCCCATGGGTGCGTATTCCTTGTGACAGCCGGAACGAGAGGCAATCCCGCCCGCAAAAACCCGCTGTGAGTGAGTGGATGATGCGGTGGCGGGGCTGTGTGCCCCGTTTAGTTCGTTTTCAGCGCTGAGAGTCCACGCTTGGGGAGGCGCGAAAAGGGGGCGTTTGCAGCCACAGCACGGTCGAGCGTTGGCCTGACTTCTCATGCACCACGCCGGGGAGTCGGCAGGGATGTTCGGGGCGGCCGATGAGTCCGGCGTCGAGGCCAAACGCATTAGCGGTTACACGGAGGGATTCGAGAGCGTCGGGTGCCGGTGTCTTGAACCACGCGTGCAGGCTCTTGTTGCCCGTCCAGAGGATCGCGGCGAGCTGCCAATACTGCCCTTCACGCAGCCATCGTACGATGGCGAGCGAGCTAGGAACGTCGAGGCCGTCGAAGTCCAGGACGGTGAAGGGTGCGCCTGCCACTTTGCCCGCACAGCGAGAAACTGTCTCAGGATGCCACGTGGCGGGCGATACCATCGGGCCGCACCTTTCACCCTCGGGCGATTCGCTCCACGCTCTGGCGGTGCGCCAGCGGCTCGCATGGAGGGCGTCGCCGGATTGGTGAACCGCGCCCGTCCAAACGAGGTCGTCCGGGCCGAAAAGGGAGGCGATGAAATGCCGGGGATCGCTTTCGACAAGCTCGCAGTCGATTCGCTGGGGGCTGTTTTCCCAGACGTCCACCAGCTCCCATCGGTGGCGGGCGATGATGTCGTCGCGGTAGGTCTTCGTCGCGTCGATCAGGTTTGCCCTTTCGTTAGCCGTGGCTCGCTCTCTAGCGCGTTGCTCTCGCCAGCGGCGGTCTTCCTCGGGTTTCCGCCTGCCCTCGCTGGGAAGCCCGGCCAAGGCTTTAATGCGCCTGCGATGTTCGTTGTCGCCCGGCATGGCGGCGCACCCGAATTTTCCATCGGGGAAAATCACCAGATGATGGCCCCGGCGGTTCCGGCCTTCTTCGGCGCAAGCGGGGCAGCGGGCGATGATCTTGCTGCCTACCTGCCGGACCTTTTCGAGCCGGGTGAGGTCGAGGGAGCATTCAGCGGCAGCCATCGCTTGCTCTCCTTTCCATGCTCGGGATTTGTGTCCGTCCGTCCGATGATCTAGGGAAGACGGACGAACGGACGATTTCGAGAAGGGAAGGCGGGTCAATCCGTCCGCGCGAACGATACGCGGACGGATGGCGGACAAGGGATATTTTCATGCCCCGTTCTCCTTCCACCAGAGCTTTCCGTCGCCGTCGTCGACGATGTTCTCGGGGTATTGGCTCAGAATTTGGAACGCTTTGGTTCGCCTGCAAACGTTGGCATCCGTGAGCCGTTTGACGGCTTGCGATTTCGTTTCTCCCGCCATTCCCTGCAATGCGCTAGCAACCGCTGCAAACGCAACGCCGCGACCCTCGCTCCCATCGCCATTCAGGAAAGCGGCCATGTCAAAGCCGGGGTTAGGATCGAACCGCCCGCCTTGGCGATACCAAGCTGACGGTTCTCCTTCGTGCCCATTGTTGTTTTTGCAGCAGGTGAGCACTACGGCGGGGTCCGTTACATCCGGGCTGGCCGGTTCCAAAGCGAACACACAACGAGCGGCGCTCCCGATCTGGTAGCTGCCTGCCAGCTCATGGAGAAGGTCCCGGCCGTGCTTCCGCACCGCGTCGTTACTCTTCTTTCGCATGTGATGAACGATCAGCACGGCGGGCTTTTCCTCGGCCTGTTCCGGCATGCAGGCGAAAACGGCATCCAGCGCGCCACGGTAGTCCGCTTGCTTGTCGCCATCTGCCGCGCGGTTCCACGGGTCGATGATGACCAGCCCGGGCTTCCAGTCCCGAATGACTTCGGAAAGCGCCGAACGGAAACCGGCTTCTTGAAAAGCCAAGCCGTAGGGAGGTGGAGGCGTGATGCGTAGCCATTCGTCGAGGTCGCCTTCAGGCATCGCCTCTGAAAGCTCCGATTTCAGGCGGAACGGGCCGTTTTCACACTGGAGGATCAGGCTTCTGAAATTGGCATGCACGGGATGCCCAAGCCACGGTTTGCCGTTCGCTCCGGCAATGGCCAGTGCAAGCGCCGCACGGCTTTTTCCAACGCCCGGCCACCCTCCTAACACGGTAAGGTCGCCGCGCGTTAGATGGCAATCGCCCATCAGGATGAAGTCCTTAGGTGGATTGAAGTTCTTGAATTGGGAGGGCTTCCAGAGCGGCAGCCACTCGCGCTTCTTTTCACCCGTGCTTTCGCGCAGCGTCTCCGGGGTGATCGCCTTCGCCTCGGGAGGAGGTGAAGCCTCGGCTTGAACAGGGTGGGCGGTTGGGCTAGTTTCCGGGAGTCGGCTCTCAATCGACTCATTGGAAGAACTCGCCCCGGCTAGGGCGGGTTTTTTCGCGTTCAAGCCTCACCTCCTTCCGGCGTGGCTTGTTCAGCGTAGCTGTCCATCCACGCCAGAAGCGAAGGGATGTTCACCATGCGGATTCCTCGCACCGCGCCGCGCTTGCGGATCGAGGAGGTTTTGATCGCTCCGCCCGATATGTCGAAGTTCGAGTAGAGCGTGGATCGGCTGACGCTCGCAATCGAGCAAGCGGCCGGGATGCGCGCCCAATCGCTTTGGATGTTGGAGTGGGTCGGATGGGTGTTCTCGCTCGGATTCCGGCGAGCCGTCGGTTGGCCGTGACTTTGTGTATTCACGGTTGAGAAAATATACCGACGTGTTGTTTGAGTCGTTAGGAGGTGCGCTTCGTTCTTTTTCTATCCCCACCTTTGTCCTCGTGCGCTTCACGGAGTCCCTTGAGCCCATGCGGGGTGGTGTATTCTGCCAGCCCTGAAGATTGCTGCCATTTGAGTTTGTCCCATTCGCCAGCCCTGACGACTCTGAACTCCCACTTGATTTCGTCCTCCTCGCCAAAATCGAAGTGCGAGATATTGTCATAGACCACGAATTTCTCTCTCCCGCTCGGGAAAACTTCTCCCAAGAGTCTTTTCCCAGTGCCGCCAAGTTCGCATGTGGACAGACGATTTGCTTCCACATTGAGTTCCCTCTTTGAAGGAAGGCGTTCCTCTCGTCGAACAAAATACAAGAATGCGAAACAGACAATGGCGGCCGGGCTTCCCTTGTCCTGTCTGCTGCGCGGAATTTCCCGTCTCTTCGCTTCGGCTCCCAAGGCATAGCGAAGCTGGTTGCCTTCCTTCTCGGGGCTGAGGAGGATTTTTACCTTCTTCGCGAGTTCTTCGGCCGCGTTCAGTTGCACACGAACGGCTTCATCACGCGTCAAAAACTCCCTCGTCCCGTCTGCATTTCGTGGGCACCACGCCGCGATTTTGCTGAGGATGGTTCGGCAATGGCTCTCAAGCTCCTTCACGGAAGCCGACGGCTCTTTCTGAAAAGAACGAATCGCTTGCATCCGCTTTTTGACGTGCTGCGGCCGATCAAATTCGTCAACGAATGTTCTCCATCCGGGGTCTTGTTCGAGAAAGGGGTATTCCGAAAGCAAGCTGCCGGAATTTGTAAGCGGGTGGCTGCTCATAGCGCGGGGAGTTTGTGTGCGGCGGAACGCAAGGCTTCTTCGCCGACGTTGACGTAAATGGAATGAATGTCCGCGCTGTCGTGACCGATGAGCGCCATCGCGACGGATTGCGGCACGCCCGCTTCATGCAAGAGGGTGGCGGTGCTGCGGCGGAGGGAATGGAAGGAAAGGCCGTTGGTTTCGCGCTTCGAGCTGCGGCCTTTGCCGGTGGATTTGTGGGTCGTGACCTTGCGCAAGCCTGCCTTGGCGAGAATCGCTCCGAACTGGTTCGACAAGTGCCCCGTCTTGTTTTGCACCGTCACGATGGAGTGGGCGCTGGGGTGGATCGGCTGGGCGTCGTCAATCGGCCTCGGGAGCTTCGCGAGGTGATCGAGGAGGTCGGGGGGGAGGGGAATCGTCAACGGCTTGTCCGTCTTGGCCGTCACCAGTGAAATCGTCTTCCGGCGCAAATCGACGTTCTTCCAACAAAAGCGGGAGATGTCTCCGAGCCGCTGGCCGGTGTAGAGGCCGAAGAGCACCATGGAGCGCCATTCGTCGTTGCAATGCGCCAGCACGGCGCGGATTTCGTCCATGGTGAAGGGGCGGCGTTCGAGCACCTTCCGGTTCTTCACGGTTTTGACGAACTCGGTGGGATCGTCCACCAGCAACGCCCGATCCCGTGCGTCCCGGAAAAGCATTTTCAGGACTTTGACGTGGTGATTGACGGTCTTGGGTGCAAGGCGCTCCGCAAGGCTGTCCCGGAACGCTTCGACCTGTTCACGGGTGATTTCGCCGATTTCGTGGTCGGCCTTCTCCGCCAGAAAGGTGAGGAATTTTTCGCTCACTCCTTCGTAGAAATCGACGGTCTTGCTGACGACGGAGGTCTTCTTGCTCCGCAACCATTGCTCGACGTGAATCCGGAGGGTGATTTCGGGCATGTCCTCGCCCGTGATTTCGCGGTGTAGGCTGCAAATCGTTCTCCGCACCTGCCGCGCCGTGCGCTTGTTGCGGCCTGCGGCCTCGTATTCGTGGGCGATCTGCTCGGCCTTCCGCTTGTTGCGTTCGGTGTTCTCCAAGCCCGTGGAGCGAGTCCTGCGTGTTCCGGTAGCGTCACGAAAGCCCGCAAGCCAGTTGACCGTGTTCGGATTTTTGAAGACGAAAGCCATGGGTTATACCTGTGCTTATACCTTGGCCGGGAATGTGCGTCAACGTCCAGAGTCGTTTTTCCTTGTGGAGTAAGGGGTTCAAAGGATTTGCGTGGACGTGAAAAAACGCATTTTGGGAAACAGGGGTTCGACTCCCCTCGCCTCCACCAATTTCAAAAACAATCGCCCGCCGGAAGCGCTTCCGGCGGGCGATTTGGCTTACAAGCGGATGGCGCCCTTACAGGGGTGGGGGCGCGGCGGTGGATCAGGGCTTGAGGCCGGCAAGTTCGAGGAACTTGTCGAGGTTCATCGAAACCTGGATCTGCGGGCTGGTGCGGGTGACGTGCACCGCGTCGGAGTGGGTCGGGATCGCGCCGAACTTCAGGCCGAGGGCGGCGATTTTCGCCGGGACTTCCTCGCGGATTTCACCGGTGAGCAGATCCTTGGTGATGCGGATCTCGAAGCCCTTGCCGTGGAGCACGCGGTAGAACGCCTCTTCGCTCGGGGCGGCGGCATGGAAGGTGGCCGAGGAGGCGGGTTCGGCGGACTTGCGGGTGGCCGGTTTCGGGCTGGTGCGGCCGGCGTCTTTTTCGCCGGTGGCCGGGCAGACGCCGAACGAGGTGAGATATTTGCCGGAAATATAAACGGGCGAGTCACCGGCGCGGCGATAGCGCGGGGTATCCTCCAGCGTCCATTTGCACTTCGACTTCGTCAGGGATTGTTCGAGCGCTTCGGCGGTGGCTTCGAGGCCGTTCTTGGCACGCAGCTCGAGCACTTTCGCCAGCGTTTCGTCAGGGATGTTAAGCATACGCGGAGACGCATTCTCCGATTTTCCGGCTCTAGCAAGTCATTTTAACGAGGGAGGCGAAAATAGGGATTATTCCGGTGGGTGAAGATATGGTTCCGGAATAGAGTGCGATTTGCCGGCTGGTATTTATAAATGCACGATGTCGGTATCCGCCCGGCGGTCGTCCGTCCTCCCCGTGCATGTGCCTTGGCCGGGACGGTCCCGAGCAGGACCGTCCGACCAAGGCTTCCTCATGCACCCGGGAAAGGGGCGAAAGCGGCGTCAATCGAGCCCGAAGGCGCGGCGCAGTTCGGTCAGCGCTTCGTCCGGCATCGGCACCAGCGGGCCGAGCGGCAGGCTGAGTTGGAGCGCCTCGGTGGTGGCTTCCAGCACTTCGAGGCGGTCGAAGGCTTCGAGCAGGTTCCTGCCGACCACCAGCGCGCCTTCGTTCTGGATCAGCAGGACGGGGCAATCCTTGAGCGAAATCTTTTCCGCCAGCGCGGCGGCGTCGTTCACGATGTCGGCGAAGGGGACCTTCGGCGCGTCGAGCAGCAGCAGGTAGCTTTCGGGAATCGTGCGCGTGCTCAGCTCGGCCCGGGTCATGCAGTAGGCGCTGGCATGGGCGGGCTGGGCGAGGATGACCGCGCCGACATCGGGGTGGCGGGCGAGAATCTCGGCGTGCAGGCGGGCGGCGCGCGACGGCGTCTTGCCGGGCTCGCAGGCGAATCCTTTCGCCCGCACGAGGTTGTCGGGTTCCACTTCGAGGCGGTCGCGGCGATGCGGGGTGATCAGGTATTCGCCGTCGTCGAGGCGGGCGGAGAACGCGCCGGCGGTGCTGATGAGCAGGCGCTGCTCGTAGGCGCGGTGGACGAAGTCGCACATCTGGCCGCGAAGGTCTTTTTCAACGTTGGACGGCGGGGCGGCGGGGATCTCGCCGAAGCCGACGGGGGTGATCGCCAGCTGGGCCTCATCGAGCGTGGTGACGCCGCCGAGGCGGTTCGCCTTGATCAGCGTCTGGGCGACGAATTCGAGCGTTTCGAAGCGCTGGAAGGCGTCGTGCAGGTCGCTGCCGCCGATGACGACGCCGTGGTTTTCCAGCATCACGCAGTCGGCGCCGGTGGCGAAGGCGTCGGCGATGTTCTTGCCGAGTTGCTCGCTGCCGGGGCAGGCGTAGGGCGCGTAGGCGATCTTGCCGCAGACGGCGTGGGCGTGGCTTTGCACGCGCAGCTCGGGGATCAGGCGGCAGATGCTGTAGGCGACGAGCGCGCCGGGATGGGCGTGGACGATCGCCTTGATGTCCGGTCGGCGCTCGTAGATCTGGCGGTGGAAGGGAAACTCGGACGACGGTGGGTGCAGGCCTTCGACGGACCCGTCGGCCAGCACGCGGACGACGTCGGTGGGTTTCAGATTGCCCTTGTCGACCCGCGACGGGGTGATCCAGATGCTGCCGTCCGGATCGAGGATGGAAAGGTTGCCACCGGAGGTGGTGGTCATGTGATAGCGGTAGATCCGCAACATCGTCCGCACGAGTTCCTCGCGCGGGTGGAGCCAACTGGAATCCATGGCCGCAAGATGTCGTGACGGCCGCGTGCCGTCAAAGTGGCCGCATTCCGGGCGGAAAAAATGGCAGGATACGCCGCTCCGGTTCACGCGCCGGCATGGCGGCGGACGATGGCACCGAGCGTGGCGAGGCCGTTTTCGATCCGCGGGGTCCACGGGTGGCCGCAGCTCAGGCGCAGGCAGTTGCGGAAAAACCCCTGCGGCGAGAACATCGGGCCGGGGGCGAAGCTGACGCCGGCGGCGCGCGCTTCCTGATAGACCTGCATCGCGTCGACCTGCTCCGGCAGCTCCAGCCACAGGACCAGTCCGCCGGCGGGGTTGCTGACGCGGGTGCCTTCGGGAAACGCCTCGGCGACCTTCTCGCGGGCGCGGCAGATTTGCAGGCGGTAGGCCTCGCGTAGTTTCCGCAGGTGGCGGTCGTAGCCACCGGAGCGGAGGAATTCGGCCACGGTCATCGCGGGCAGGGCGGGGCCCCCGAGGTTGAACGCGTTTTTCAGCTCGATCAGCCGCGACTGGTGGCGGCCGCCGACGAGGTAGCCGACCCTCAGACCGGGCGAGAGGGTTTTCGAATACGATCCGCACAGCAGCACGCGGTCGTGGCGGTCGAGCGCCTTGAGGCAGGGCGGCCGCGGGCCGGCGTGCGGCAGGTCGCCGTAGATGTCGTCCTCGAGGATCGGGATGTCATGGAGGTCCGCGATGTCGAGCAGCCGGCGACGGCTTTCCTCGCTCATGAAGCTGCCCATGGGGTTCGAAAAATTCGGGATCACCAGCATGGCCGCGACCGCATAGCGCTTCACCGCGTCCTTCACCGCTTCGAGGTCGAGCCCGCCGGCGTTGGCCGGCACGGGGATGGCGCGGAGCTTGAGCGCGTGCAGTAGATTCAGCGTGCCGTAGTAGCTCGGCGATTCCACCAGCACCGCGTCGCCGGGTTTCGTGACGGCCATCAGCGCGAGATGGAGCGCCTCGCTGGCACCGAGGGTGACGAGGAACTCGTCCGGCTCGAAGGCGCAGCCCCAGTCGATCGAACGGCGGCTGAGTTCCTTCCGCAACGCCGGGCAACCGGGCGCGGGGTCGTAGCGGAAGCCGGTGGACGGCGACCGGCGCGCGACCGCGGCGTTGGTTCTCGCCAGCTTTTCCAACGGCAGCAGCGCGTCGGACGGCACGGCCGGACCGAACGGGACGAGCGTCGGGTCGTTCATTTCGCTCAAGCCGACGAAGGTCGCGGCGAAGGTTTCCAGCGTGGCCGTCGCGGCCTTGTGCGGCGGCTGCGAGGGTTCCGGCAGCGCCTTCGCCAGCCGGGCGGTGACGTAGAAACCGGATTTCGGGCGGGCCTCGATCAGCCGCCGGCTTTCCAGCAGCGTGTAGGCCTGCATCACGGTGGGCACGCTCACGCCTTGCTGGCGGCCGAACTGGCGCACGGAGGGAATCCGGTCGCCCGCCCGCAGCGAGCCGGACTCGATCAGGTGTTCGAGCCGTTCGGCGACGCGGAGGTAAAGCGGCGGTTCGGTGCTCGTGCTCATCGGGAACCAGCATCGTCGAGGGCCGGCGATCCCGCCATGTACAGGTCGCCGGATTTTCAAATTGTACAGAACAGATGATTTATAATCCTGTACAGGAAAGAAATCCATCCGCCTGTGGCTACCGGGCGAACGGTTCGCGGGCGATGCTCCGGGCATGATCGCGCTCCCGCTCATTCCCGGTTTCCGCACGAGGTTCGACCGCCACTCCGGCACGTGTGCCGAATGGACGGCCATCGCGCTCGCCAAGCGGCAAACGCTCGGCCGCGTGCTGGCCGCCGGGCAATCCGTGCAATGCCTGCGCGGGCGGCTGTGGCTCACCGCCGGGGCGCGCGACATCGTGCTGCGCGAAGGCGAGCGTTTCACCGCCGGAACCCGGACGCACCTGTTGATCGAGGCGCTGGAGGACTCGGTGGTGGGCGGCTGAGCTCAGAGATACGGATTGCCGGCGCGCTCCTCGGCGATG
>Ga0157376_10002065_pt1 | contig 13483 bp, 11 predicted proteins | sample M45metaG_FD_121801 | JGI IMG/M metagenome (GOLD analysis project Ga0157376, IMG submission 121801) | Miscanthus rhizosphere microbial communities from Kellogg Biological Station, Michigan, USA - M4-5 metaG | ecosystem: Host-associated > Plants > Roots > Rhizosphere > Soil | place: USA: Michigan... | reverse complement strand
CAAACTGTGCAGCGAGTACCAGGTAGATAAGCAGGATAGCAAAAACGAAAGCGAAGATTAAACTGGAACTGCTTTCTGCAAAATCGCGGCTCTGCCCTGCCAGTGCTGTACGGAATCCTTTTGGTAATACCTTAGCAGTAATACCATCCATTTCTTTGATGGCTTCTCCCAAACTTACGCCGGGTGCAGGCGTGGCGGAAATAGTAGCGCTGTATGACTGATTGTAACGGTACAAAGCAGGCGGACTTACACTCTCTTTCATACTTACCAGGTTATCCAAAGAAATCATTTCGCCAGCGGGAGATTTTAAAAACAGTGAATGCAGATCAGCCGGCGCTGCACGCTCCTGCCTGTCCAGCTGTCCAATTACTTCATACTGCCGGTCGTTATGAATAAAATATCCATACCTTCTTCCGCTGAGGGCCAGTTGCAATGTGCGGCCTATCTCCTGGGTACTGATACCTGATTGCGCAGCACGCTGCCGGTCGATGCTAATGCCTATTTCGGGACGGTCCACTTTAAAATCCGGGTTCTGAAAAACCAATTTTTTACTCTGGAAAACTTCACCCATCAGTTTCGGCATAACGTCCACCAGGCTTTGTAAATCCGGCGCCTGCACCACATATTCCAAAGGTTGATCACTTGAGAAACCCCCAATAGTTGGAATCTGGATAGGTATACATATTACGTTCCTGAATTTTTGTGATGCCATTACCAATTTCTGGTATACCTGTGTTTGCGTTAAACCGCTTTTCCTGTCTTTTGGATCTTTCAAAAAGATCCATTGAAAACCTCCGTTAACGGGTTGTACCAATGTACCTATGGAAGCGGCAATACCGGCATAGGTTCGGTTGCCATTCAAATCAGGAATAGAATCAGAGACATAATTGCTGATGGCTTTCATGGTTTCTTCCATACTTTCATAGGAAGTTCCTTCCGGTGCTATCACTGCCAGGCCCACCATGGAACGGTCTTCCAACGGCGCCAGTTCCGAAGGTAATTTGGGAGCCAGCAGATAGGCTACGCCAAATGATAAGAGCAACAACGCAAAGCCCAGCCACCTGAACCTGAAAAACGCACGCAATGTTTTTTCATAGCCATTGTTGAGTGCAATAAACCAGGGTTCGGTTTTCTTATACAGCCAGTTATGAGACGAGCCTGCTTTCAGCAAGTAAGCACTCATCATGGGCGATAGGGTTAGTGCTACAAATGCTGATATGAGTACAGAACCCGATACCACCACGGCAAACTCCCTGAATAGTTTTCCGGTGATGCCACCCAAAAATAAAATGGGTAAGAACACGGCTGCCAGCGTAATAGTGGTAGATATTACCGCAAAATAAATTTCATTTGATCCTTTTCGTGCAGCTTCCAGCGGCGTCATGCCCTGTTCTATTTTACTGTAAATATTTTCCAGCACCACTATAGCGTCATCCACCACCAGTCCAATAGCCAGTACCAAACCAAGCAATGTTAATACGTTGATGGAGAAATTGCCAATGTACATGATGAAGAAAGCAGAAACAATAGAAACTGGTATGGCCACCAGTGGAATAATGGTACTTCTCCAGTCGCGCAGAAATACAAATATGATAATAGCCACCAGGCCGAATGCCAGTATTAATGTCTCCCCCACTTCCGATAAAGAGTTGCGCACCGGAACGGTAAAATCTTTTCCAAGAGAAATAATATAATCTTTGGGAGCTGTTTTTACTATATCATCAAACCGTTTTCTGAATTCATCTACGATGGCCAATGAATTGGCGCCACGTTGCGGTTGCACACCTGTGCCAACACCATAGCGCGCGGTATTGCCTTCGCTCACTATCATCGCTGTTCTCTCATTTTGCGAAGACATAATAGCAGTACCAATATCTTTGAACCGAACAATGGCACCACCCTGCTCCCGCAGTATCATGTTATTAAAATCATCTTCTGTAACCAGTCTTCCCTGAGTACGCAATGTTACTTCCGTATTTTGTCCTTCAATGCGCCCGCTGGGTAAATCAACATTTTCGCGTTGCAATGCGGCCTGTACATCGGAAGGAGTAAGCTGGTAGGCAGCCAGTTTTACAGGATCCATCCGCAAGCGCATGGATCTTTTCCGGCCTGCGTAAGAATCTACCAGGCGCACGCCGGGTATAGATTGCAAACGCTCTTTGATATTGATGTTGACAAAATCTGTTACATCTTCCAGGCTTTTGGTATCGCTCTGCACGGTCAGGAACACCAGAAAATCTGGCGGGCCTGATTTTTCAACAATGGTTGGTTCAATATCGGCCGGCAATTGCTGGCGCGATTTGGATACCTTATCACGTACATCATTAGCCGCAGCTTCCAGGTCGGCGTTCAGGTTAAATTCAACAGTGATGATACTTACCTGTTCGCGCGACTGTGATGACATGGCGCGAATACCATTGGCTTCGGCCACTGCTTCTTCAAGCGGCTTGGTAACCTGTGAAGCAATAATATCTGCACTGGCGCCCGGATAAACGGTAGTAATGGTAACAATCGGTGAATCTGTTACCGGGTATTCTCTTGTTCCTAAAAATGTATAACCCACAATGCCAAACAATACCAGCAGCACCGACATTACGCCTGCCAGCACAGGGCGGGATATACTCACTTGTGAAATAGCACTCATTGTGTTTGATTTGGGGCTACAGGCCATTGGCCTTAGCCATTATTAATTTCCTTATTAAATCTTGCTGTTTTTCTATTAATCAACCAGACTGATTAACTGATCAACTAATTACTTCAACGTAACAAATTGCACGGATGCTCCGGGTACCAGTCTTAACAGGTTGCTGGTAATAACCGTATCACCGTTGTTCAGGCCATGCAATATTTCCACTGTGTACGGTCCGCGCTGGCCGATTTCTACCGGTGACAACTGAACGCTGTTATTTTTTACAGTATAAACATTGTATCCCCTTGAGGAAGGCATCAGCGCCTGCGAAGACACCATTAATGCATCTGCAGAAGAATGCAGGGCCAGGTGCAAACGGGCGCTTTGACCGGGCAGTAATACCCTGCCAGGATTGGTGCTGATGGCCCTCACCAGCAATGTCCTGGTATTCTGATCAAGCTTTGCTTCCCTGGCAATTACTTTAGCAGTGTATTGCTTTGCATCGGATGTTACGGTAAATTTTTGCTCGCTGCCCGTAGTTATTATCTGCGCATATTTTTCAGGTACCTGGAAATCCAGTTTCACTATGCTGTTGTCTTCTAAATTGGTAAGAATGGTATTTACTGAAACAACAGCGCCGGGATAAACGTGTACAATGCCCACCTGTCCGCTAAACGGCGCTTTAATGCGCGTTTTGCTGATGGTTACCTGCAGTTCCGCAATCTGGGCCTGCAGTACTTTAAGATTGGTAAATGCCTGGTCGTAATCCTGCTGTACTACAGCTTCATGTGCAATAAGATCACGCAGACGCTCTTCATTCAATGAAGCCAGTTTTTCCTGCTGACGAAATTTTTCTAATTGCGCCTGTAAATCAGCATTATCCAGTTCAAAAAGTAATTGACCGGTTTGTACATAAGCGCCTTCTTTTACATTTACCCGAACAATTTTGCGGGTAAGCTCGCTTACGATATCCACCTGCTGGTTGGCAGCCAGTGAACCGGTTATTTCCAGTTCTTCTTTTAAAGAGGCCGGTTTAATAATAATACCGTCTACTGGTGTTGCCTGAACAGCCGCTGGTGCTGCAGGTGATTTAGCCTTGTCATTTTCCCTGGCGCTTGCATAACAGCCGCTGATAAGCACAATCAAAGACAAATAAAGTGCGATTGCCGGAAAACGCCTGGAAATGGGTTGGTGTTTGGTTAATTTTTGCGTTGACATGATAATTGTTATTAGATTTATTCAAATAATTCAATAAATAAGTGCGAACTTCACGTGGCAGGATCGAAAAAGAAAACAAAAGTATAGATATATTTAAATAATTCAATAAATAATTTAAAAAAAATATCAGATTTTTAAAGTCTCCAGGAAACTGATATACTCATCCATCAATTTATTATTAAGGTAATAGCGCACATTGCGTCCTTGCTTATCAGATGTCACCAGTTCACTGTCCATTAATAATTTCAGGTGATGGGCTATAGATGGTTGGGCAAGATTAATCGTATTATTCAGGTCAACACAATAAAGACAAGACTTACTCTTCTTTATCTCTTTCAAAATCGTTAGACGGTTGGGATCCGCCAATGCTTTTGAAATCTTCTCCGCTTTTTTTGCGTCCATAAAAATTATTGTGACACAAATATATAATGGATTTATTGAAGTTTTTCAATAAATCAACAACCTTAACATTTTTTACAGGTTTCGTGATCACAGTCAATCTTCATCTGCGGCAAGTGGTCTGAAACCCGGGCGTCGCAACAGCTTCCAATAAACAATGCCTTTGCCTGATTAAAATGCCCCCGAAATTTTTCAAATCCGGGGGCTGTCATACACAATACTTATTTTCTATTTGCCCGGGTACCAGTTCCGCAGCCTTACTTCTATTTTCTGGCCCCCGGCATCTACCAGAGATTTAAATGTATTTACATCGCTCAAACCATCTTTACCGCGGTAATGGTAAGGATAAACAATAGTCGGTTTAAAAGCCAGCACCGCATCGGCTGCCTCTTTTACATCCATGGTATAAGGCAGGTTCATGCAAACAAAAGCCACATCAATATTTGTTAGCGAACGCATTTCAGGAATACCCTGTGTATCGCCCGAAATATAAATATTCTTGCCGCCGATGCCCAGTATATAGCCATTGCCGCGACCCTTTGTATGCATGGCGGTGGCACTCTCGGGAAGATTGTACATAGGGATGGCACTGATGGAAATCCCCGACTGCGTGCTTTCACCACCATTCTTGAGTACTACCACATGTGCTTTATCGGCTTCGGGCAATTTGTCTGCTACCACCTGCGGCACTACCAGTATGGTATTAGCAGTTTTAACAGCATCAATGGTTTTTATATCGAAATGGTCTCCATGGATATCGGTAATAATAATGATACCGGGAGGGGTAAGGCCCTTAAAATTATCCGCGCCGGAAGGATCCGCATAAATGGTGATGCCCTTCACCGTTAGTACAAGGCTGGCATGCTGTACCGGTTGTATGGTTAGCGCACCCATTTTGGTTTGAATAATATCTGGTGCCGCAAGCTGCGCATTGGCAAACTGTAATCCAACTGCAAATAATAAAGAAAGGATGAATGGTTTCATAATAATCTGTTTAAGTGTGCTAATTGCTGTCAAAGTTAGCGTTTGTTTTTTGCGAAAGGCCGCTTAGCAGGCATTTTGTTATTTATCAACCTGTTTCTGGTAGACCCTTACATAATCCACTTCAAACTTGTTTGGAAATTTTGTACGCGAAGGATCGCCACCATTTGCCCCGCCAATGGCAAGGTTCAGCAACATATAATGTGATTGTGTAAATGGATTAATACCTGTTCCGTCTTTGTTTACGAGTTTGCTTAGTTCAACACTGTTCATCAGTTGTTCATCAACATAAAGTTTTATGGAGTTCTCATCCCAGTCCATACGCCATATATGAAATTGTGAAGCCCATGCCGCACCACCCAATGAATCTGTTGGTTTTGTTTTGCTAAACCATTCTGCCTTGTTGGGCGTCTCTGTGCCACAGGCAATATTTGCCAATAGTTTACTGTTATAATATTCCATGATGTCTATCTCGCCATTGGAAGGCCATCTTCCGGCTACACCCAATGTCCACCATGCCGGCCACAAACCAGCGCTGATATCTATCCGGCCACGCATCACAAACCGGCCATACTTCCATATTTGTTTGCCCCTTGTGTTAATGCTTGAGGAAGTGTAGTGGATACTATCCCTTTTCTTTTTCCAGTCGTTGCTGCCGGCTTCGTAAACGGGATTGACTCTTGCTTCACGACGGCCTTCAATAATTAAGTACCCGTTTTTACAATAAGCATTTTCTGTTTGGTACCATTGCAGTTCCTGGTTGCGCACAAATCCATTTTCAAAACGCCAGTACGCGGTGTCAGGTGCACCATCTTTATTGAATTCGTCCTGCCAAACCAGTTTATACCCATCTGCCAGCGAATCCTTTTCCTGGCGGTTAGCTGGTGTTGCGCTTTTTTGTGTCTGACCATTGCAAACACAACCAAACATTAATCCTGCCAAAACGATTACTGACCATTTCATATGAATTTAGCTTTACTGATCTTATTTAATTACTTTTAAACAGCCTTGTTTGTTACTTGTTACCGGCCCGTAATAAATTTGTTTATAAATGCTAACCTGATTGCTGATTTATAAAACCCGCCAGATGAATAAAAGTATACTATCTGTTCTGATTCTTGTTGTTTTATCATTATTTATATATGGTACTGCCTATACGCAGAAAAAGCCACCCGTTTCCATCATATTCGACACAGATATGGGGCCAGATTATGATGATGTGGGCGCTATTGCTTTACTGCATGCCATGGCAGACAACGGCGAGTGCACCATACTGGCTACCATTGCCAGCAATCAGCATAAATATGTTGCGCCGGTATTAAATGCGCTGAATACGTATTTTAAACGGCCAGGCATTCCCGTTGGCGTGGTGGGCGGCAATGCAATAAACATTGCCTCTTTTCAAAAATGGGATTCATTACTGGCGGCAAACTACCCGCATACCATTCAATCTAACCAGCAGGCCGAAGATGCGCTGGTGCTTTACCGTAAGTTACTGGCCGCAGCACCCGATAAAAGCGTAACCATTGTAACAGTGGGCTTTCTTACCAATATGGCCAACCTGCTGCAATCTGGTCCGGATAAATATTCTCCAAAAAGTGGAAAAGACCTGATAAAACAGAAAGTAAAAATGCTGGTTAGTATGGCAGGCCGTTTTGATAATGACATGGGAAAATTTAAAGAGTTTAATGTGGTTAAAGATGCCGCAGCCTCTGTCACCGCATTTAATAACTGGCCGGTACCTGTTATGCTAAGCGGTTTTGAAATTGGCGCAAAAATATTTACGGGGCTGCCCATTGTAAACAACGCCGCCATACAACATTCGCCGGTGAAAGATGTGTTTGCACGCAGTATTCCGATGGACCCCAACGATAAAAATGGGCGCATGAGCTGGGACGAGACTGCTGTATTGGTAGCTGTAAGGGGGTATGAAAAGTATTTTGATGTGGTAAAAGGTAAAATCATCTGTAATGCTGATGGAAGCAATAGCTGGGATCCCACAGTCAACCATGATTTTTACCTGGTACAAAAAATGCCAAAGGATCAAATTGAGAAAGTGTTAAATGATCTGATTATGCACCAGCCAAAATAATAAGATGCATTGCAAAAGCTACTGCATGTTAATAGAGAAAGAATAGCCGGCATCAAACCCTGAGAAATCGGGCTGAATGCTTTGAGAAACCAGCTGCAAAAAATTTCCATAGCGTCTTAACTGCAGGTAATGAAATAATGGTTTATAAGCGATTGCTTTGTCGGCAGGCATATTTGCTTTCAAAGTCAGCGGTTGGTGCAAACCACCACCACCACCAATAACAAGGAAATTTTTTTGCTGGTAAACAAAATGTTCAAACGCATGGGCATGACCGGTGATGAAAAGCACGCATTTTTTTGCCCGTAAGAAAGCAGGAAGAAATTGATGCCTTACTTCTGCCGAAGGTTTCACCATATTGCTATTTGTAAATACAGGATGGTGGCAGCCGACTATTATACCCCTGATACCCGCATCGTGGTCCAGCGAGTCTATGATACTGAGATACCATCGTTGCTGCTGGTCAATTTCGCGGACAGATAGTTTGCTGAAGTTTGAATTCAGCAGTACCATGGCTATTGAGTCAATGATTTTCAGGTAGCCGGTACGCCGGTGCTCCGGAAATCTTTTGCTGAAATTTCTTTCCCCTCTTTTGTCCTTTACCATCACATCGTGATTACCCAATACTGCGTACACACCAATATGCTGTTGCTTTGCGCTGTCAAGAAACCTGTCGGCGCTGCGCCATTTCTTATTGCGGTATCCCAATGATACAATATCGCCCAGCATAAAGACAGCAGATGGCTTATCGCGCAGCACGGCGGCAAAAATCATTTCTGTCGCCCGTACATTTTGTGTGGGTTTAAGATAAATTTTTTCAACACCAAGGGGTTGTTGTGTGTCACTCACAAAATCGATGGGTGCAGCGGTAAGAGAATCTGGCTTAAGTGATTGCCCCTTCACCGGTGTGAAAAAAGTAACCATACAACTGATGATAAAAAGCCATTTCATATAACGTGTATTACCATTCAAGAAATTTCCATTCAAGCATCAGCTGGGCAGATAACCCATAATCTCTTGTTTGCGAAGCTTCTGTCCATTTTAATTCTGCGCCGATACCAAATCTTGAAGAAACCGGCTGTATATAATTTACTGATGCATTGAAGCCAAGACTTAATGCGTGTGATGCAACTTTTCCATCATAATTAAGGCGGGTAGTCATAAAATACGAACCCACTCCCGCAAAAACATTTAGCCGTTTGGTAATTGCCATCGACCAGACAAATAAAACGGGAATAGCCGCCAGGTTTACTGTTCCGGTCTTATTGCCATTTTTTAATTCATAAGAATAAAAATTGGCATAGCCGGATTCAAGACCGATGCGTAACCGGTGATCCGGATGCCACATGATCCGGAAAGTACCAATGGGATGATACCGTACAATAGCGGTGTTGATTCCTGTTCCCGAAGAGGAAGAACCTACTGAAGAAAAATAGGAAAACAAACCGCCGCCGGCATATAAAACAAAGGCATATTTTCCTTTCTGCTGCACGTTTACTTCTGTTGAATCTTTTGTGCTTTTAGCAGTGGTATCCTGCGCAGCCAGCTTTGTACTGCAAAATAGCAGAACGGGAAAAATGATATTTATCAATGGCTTATTGTTGTACATAATAGTAGAAAGCTATGTTTGAAGGATAATTAGACAGTATACCGTCAAAATGACCATCGCGCAAATATTGCTGAACAAATTCGGGAACATCCAGTGTCCACACAAAAGCCTGTTTACCGGCCGCATGCACTTTGGCTACTTCATCATTTTGTGTGCCCAGTGTAAAACGCGGCGCCCAGATTTCTGCATTTGTTTTGTCTACGTCCGCCAGGCTTAGCTCGCACAAATTAGGCGCAGCTCCAAAATCGGGCAATGCAAGAAAATGATCTGTAGCATCGGTTGTGGGAAGACCTATTACAATATTGAGCGTTCTGCCGGCAGCCACCGCCTTTTGCAAGTATTCTTTTTGCAGATCCCTCACTACCTGCAGGGAACCGGAATATTTAGTATCCATCCATACAAATTGCAAACCTGTCTGATAGACAACAGCGTCTAATGCTTCCCGTAAGATGGGTATTTTTTCTCCATGTATCAACCGCACAAAAGTGGAAAGCTGTGCATAGGAATAATTTTCAATTGGACCGATTAACCCACTTTTCTGTGTCTCGCGCAGGTTGAGTGTATTGTCGTGGTACAATATAGGTATACCGTCGCTGGTTAGCCGCACATCTATTTCTATACCCGTAGAACCAAATTCCGCCGTTTTCCTGATCATGGCTACTGAATTTTCGGATGCGGGTAATAAATCAGACGTTCTTCCACCAGAGCGGTGCGCCAGGATCTGGAAAGGACCTTTATGATATAATTTCCTGTTGTAAACAAGTACAATGGGGATAGCCGGAACGGTCTGTCCGTTGCCAAACACACCGCCGATGATTATGGAACCCGCAACAACAGAACCATTTGATGTTACCAGGTTAGCGCCCTGTGTGGCTGCCACCGTTAGCCGAACAATACCTGTTTCCACACCCGCCATTTTACGCCAGTAACCATTTAAGAGTATATCGCCGCCGGATCTTTTTCCTTCGCAAATGAGGTAGGCTATGTCTTTGCCGCTGAATACAGACAAGTGCCAGGTAGTATCAGTACCCGTAATAACATAGTTCCATTTTACTGCCACGCTGTCTCCAAAAACATCAGCGCCATTGGTTAGTTTATAAATACCCTCCATAGTGGTTCTTGATTGCGTGGAGAGTGTCAGCGGTGCAGCCAGTGTAAATGCATCCCAGTTATTATAATCGGGCACGGGCGCCTGGTATTCCTTTTTACAGGAAGAAAACAAAAACAATATTGCTATAATAAAAATCATTCTCATAAAATGAATCCAACGGTTATTTGAGGGTAAAAGATTTTACGATCTACACGGTAAAATAAAGACCAGGTCTGCCAGAAGAAATAGTTGTTGATGGCAGACAATGCCAGCGTTATATGTTTGTGGTGATAAAACGGTTGCTCAATGGCAATGGTAAAAGTCTCTCCGTTATAGAAAACGCGGCCGTAGGAAAGTTCTTCTTTTCCATTAAATGCTTTATACTGCAGGTTTACAGAAAACTGTGCCCTTAGTGTAATTAAGAGATCGTGTCTTGTTCTGTAACCCAGCGATGCATTGGGATAGGTAAGCCAGCCTGAGGCCCTGCTGTTGAATCCTTCCACGGTTAGAAAACCAAACCAATAGCCGATATCATTGCCCGCCGAAAAAAAAAGTTTGTCAGAAAAAGGTTGCACCCAATGAAGACCAGCCAAAAACTGGTTCTGAAGAATCTGCGCGTTGATTCTTCCTTCAGCAATCAAATGGCTGCTAACCCTTCGCAAAACGCGGTAATCAATAGCTGGTACACGAATGCGTACTTCTTCTGTTATGTCTTCTGGCGTGGTGATAAGAGAAAATCCAATGGAGGAACGCCATTTTTCTTTGTACATGGGATAGGGAAATATAATGGCCGCATGTTTTGATTCTGGCAAAGAATCCTGGGCCTGTACGGATAAACCGCAGCCAATCAAAAAAATAACAATAAAGACCGGAATAATACTATACCTGGGCGGCATGGATTTTTGGGGATTATAATGTTAGCCTTAATCACCATTCTGTTTGGATGTATATATCAATTTTATAACCAGTAATAAGAGTAGTAGAAATGTTTCTTATGAAGTTGAATAAAGCATAAAAAAGCCCCCGGCATTAAAAGACGCCGGGGGCAATTATTGTAATGTGGCAATTATTCTACACTAATTGATCATAAATTTATTTTAATGCCTGTTTCCCAACTCAAATAGTTCTGGTACATTTTTACAGGCGTGTCTTTATTAATGGAAGAAAGCGCCATTCTAAGCAATGGTCTTATACCAACCGATATTTTCCGGTTAATCATCCATTCGGCGCCCAAGCCAATTGAGCCATCTACATAGGCAGTTTTTAATCCCGCAATAACACTGGTTTCTTTTTCGTTGCCGGCCCAGCTACCAAGCCTGGTTTCGGATTTGCCTGAGGTTAAAAAGTTTACAGACAGGCCGATACCAGGTTTTAATAAAAAGCGGCCGCGCTGCCATACATAATTCAAAGAAAGCGGCACGCCAATATATGAAATGGAAGAACTGGAACCCATCACTTTTATGCTATCTCCTACAGCAGGTGACGGACCAGTTTTTGGGGTAATATAGGAATAGCCCGAAGAACAATTGAATTCGTATTGTGCATGACCGTTATTAACGGGCCTTGCATAGATTGTTTTGGGAGATATGATTGTTTTAGCAGAAGAAAATACTACACCCGATTGAAGAATGATGCTTTTTGTAAGGCCGTAGTTGATCAATATACCTGCACTGTATGAAGCGCCCTGGTGTTCTTCTCTTTCCGCTGCATTTTTATTCCGACCAGGGCCTGCCAGCAGATCGTCATTTTCCAAACGTGTGAAACTATGATTGGGCGATGCAAATGCCATTAATGAAACAGCATGTCTGTAAGGCGTCTTCTTTGGAAGAGCAGCCAGTGCTTTTAGCAGGCTGTCATTTTGTATGATATGGTCAGACAAAAGGCCACTGCCGTCAATGCGTGTAACATCACCGGGAGTTGCATATTCTATTGGCGCTATTAACAATGTTGGCTGATAAAGGCAGGCGCTAAGCAATGATGCCTGGCTGTTTTTATTATTGGTGGTAGCCAGTTGCCTGTTTACACCGCTAACAGTTGTATTGACATCCTGATTATCCTGCAAATAATTGTGATCTCCTTTTTTTGCTAATCCCTTTGTAATATGATCTTTTGTATTGGCGGCGATCATTTGATGGGATGCAGCACCATTTTGTTGAAGGATTAGCTTTCTTTTTGAATTTTTTTCGGAAGAAAGCTGCTGGCTGTTTGCCCTGATAGAAAACTGGTTGCCGGCTTTTCCTTTTTCTATCACAGCCAATTTATTGTTACTGGCATGCGTATCGGGCTGCGTATTTGCTGCGGCATTTATTTTAGCCGACGCTTTCTTGTTTGCAGCAACCGTGGATGTTTTCAGGGTGTTTTCGCCGGTTAGATCATTCGCGTCAGCAGTACTGTTTTCTTTTTTATTGATCGGTTTTTCAGTAACATGAGGGGCATCTGAAACAACTGGTTCTGTCTTATTCTCATTGTTGCTGCTGACAACTTTGTTAGCTATTACTTCTTTGCCGGCTACCGTTTCTTTGTTAGTTACTGATCCGGAAGAAGCGTCAGTGCCAGTGTTATTTTTTCCTGCAACGGTATGATTTTGTGTTACCGGATTATTTTTTGCGGGCTTAACAAAATAAAGCAGGTAAGCAACTCCTGAAAAAACAAATAACAGCAGCGCCAATGCCAGTCTTCTTAGCCGGAAATATTTTTCTTTAAAATGAAAGGCCTGTTTTTTATCCAGGTCATTATTTATTGTATCCCAAACACCGGGCGGCGCTGGTTCAAGATGCTCATCCAATGCATCTTTGAAAATTTTATCAATGTCTTGTAGATTTTTTTTCATGAATAAAGTTTTTTCAAATTATCTATCTTGCCTTCCCTGAGAATTTTATCCCTGAGCCATCGCCGCGCATCATGCAGGTTCGATTTGGAAGTACCTTCTGATATACTCAGCAATGAAGCAATTTCTTTGTGCTGATAACCTTCAAAAACATATAGGTTAAAGACCATTCTGTAAGCAGGCGGCAATTCCTGCACCATACCCAGCAATTCTTTGGCTGTGAGGCGGGTAACCACATCGTCCTCTTCCGGTACTGGTAGCTCTTCTGTCAGGTCGAGCGATACTACTGCATGCATTGAAGCACGTTTCCGGTAGCGCTGCAAGGCGGTGTTTACCATAATTTTCCTCACCCACCCTTCAAATGAGCCTTCATCGCGGTATTGATGGAGTGCGGAAAAAACTTTGATAAAACCTTCCTGGAGAATTTCCTCTGCTTCGTGCCCTGAACGGCTAAAGCGCAGGCAGACGTTGTACATCTTATCTGCAAAAGCATGATAAAGTGCATTCTGGGAAGAACGGTCTCCCTTCAGACAACTAGCGATGGTTTTACTAAAAATAGCAGATGGTTTATATTAACAAGTTAAGATGCCGGGCCAAACCGGATGGTTGGGTCAAAACAAGTACAACTAAAAAAAATATTT
>Ga0157376_10002064_pt1 | contig 13483 bp, 18 predicted proteins | sample M45metaG_FD_121801 | JGI IMG/M metagenome (GOLD analysis project Ga0157376, IMG submission 121801) | Miscanthus rhizosphere microbial communities from Kellogg Biological Station, Michigan, USA - M4-5 metaG | ecosystem: Host-associated > Plants > Roots > Rhizosphere > Soil | place: USA: Michigan... | reverse complement strand
CGTCACCGGCGTACCGGGCCTCGCGTGGGCCATCAAGATTTTTGGCGTCGCATACATGTTGTGGCTGGCGTTCAAGCTGGCTCGCACCGATTCGCTCGCCAGCGCCGACGCGTCGCGCTTGAACGTCACGTTTTCGCAAGGCGTCGGCCTGCAGTTCCTGAACATCAAGGCCTGGATGCTGGCGCTGACCCTCACGGCCGGCTGGGTCGTCAACGCCTCCGGCCATCCGGCGGACAACCCGGGCCAGCGCCTCGCGATCATCAGCGCGCTGATGATGGTGTTCGCCTTCACCAGCAATTTCCTCTACGCGCTGGTCGGCTCGCTGTTGCGCGAGTGGCTGGCGCAAGGATCGCGCTTGCGCTGGTTCAATCGCGCGCTGGCCTTGGTGCTGGCCGGCACTGCCGCCTGGATGGTGACCGCATGAGGGCGCAAGAAGTCAAAGGCCTGTGGCTCGGCCTGGCCGGCGTCACGATCTTCGCGCTCACGCTGCCGATGACGCGGCTTGCGGTCGGCACGCCCGACGCGCCGCAGATGTCGGGCGTCTTCATTGCGCTCGGCCGCGCCGTCGTCGCGGCTCTCCTGTCGGCGGCCTTCCTCGTCGCCACCCGTGCACCGCTGCCGCGCGGCCGCGAATGGACCGCGCTGGCGATCACGTCGGCCGGCGTCGTCTTCGGTTTTCCGCTGCTGACCTCGATCGCCATGCGGCATGTCGAGGCGGTGCATGCGAGCGTGATCGTCGGCGTGTTGCCGCTGGCCACGGCCGGCGTCGGCGCGTGGCTGCATCGCCAGCGCCCCTCGGCCGGTTTCTGGATTTGCGCGGCGCTCGGTAGCGCGCTCGTGGTCGCGTTCGCGATCTTGCGTTCCGGCCACGCGGGCTTCGCGATCGAGCCGGCCGATCTCCTGCTGCTGGCCGCGATGGCTTGCGCCGCCATCGGCTACGGCTGGGGCGCGCAACTGTCGCAGCGCATGCGCGCCGAACATGTGATCTGCTGGGCCTTGGTGATCGCGCTGCCGCTCACCGTGCCTTTCGCGGCGATGGCGCGCCCGCACTCGCCGCTGAATGCGACCGCGTGGTGGGGCTTTGCCTACGTCGCCGTGTTCTCGATGTGGCTCGGATTTTTTGCGTGGTACCGCGGGCTCGCGCTCGGCGGCACGGTTCGCGTGAGCCAGGTGCAACTGGTGCAGCCTTTCCTGGGAATGTTGTTCGCCGTCCCGCTGCTCGGCGAACGGCTCGACGCGCTGACGCTCGGTTTTGGCGTGGCCGTGATCGCCACCGTTTTCGTCGGCAAGAAAATGCCCGTGCGCGCCGCGGCTGCCTGAAGGAATTGCGATGCAGATGACCCAGATTCCGTTCAACACCGTCGACTGGTCCACGGTCGAGCCCCAGGAGCAATCCGCCGAGGCGGGGCGCGTGTTCTGGCGCACCCGGCAGTTCGGCGACATCCGCGTGCGGATGGTCGAGTACACGCCCGGCTACGTGTCCGATCACTGGTGCGTGAAGGGCCATGTGCTGCTGTGCCTCGCAGGCGAGCTGCACACCGAGTTGAAGGACGGCCGCAGTTTCACGCTGACGCCCGGCATGAGTTACCAGGTTGCGGACAACGCGGAGCCGCACCGTTCGACGTCGCCCAAAGGCGCGACGCTTTTCATCGTCGACTGACGAACCACCTTGGAGAACCCCATGAAACTCAACGACCTGCAGACCACCACGCGCTGGACGCTGGCCGGACGAGCCGGGAAGATGAATCCTTCCGTCATCCGCGAGATCCTGAAAGTGACGGAGCGCCCCGGCATCATCAGTTTCGCGGGCGGCCTGCCTTCGCCCAAGACGTTTCCGGTCAGCGAGTTCCGCTTCGCCTGCGAGAAGGTCCTGCGCGACGACGGCCCGGCCGCGCTGCAGTACGCGGCGAGCGAAGGCTACGGCCCGCTGCGCGAGATGGTCGCGGCGATGCTGCCGTGGAACGTCGATCCGGCGCGGGTGCTGATCACCACCGGTTCGCAGCAAGGCCTGGACCTCGTCGCCAAGGTGCTGATCGACACCGGTTCGCGCATCCTCGTGGAGACACCGACTTACCTCGGCGCGCTGCAGGCCTTCACACCGATGGAGCCGAAGGTCGTGAGCGTCGCCAGCGACGCCGAAGGCGTGGACGTCGACGACCTCGCCGCCAAGGCCGCGGCAACCGCGACGTCGGGCGCCGCGCGCTTCCTGTACGTGCTGCCGAATTTCCAGAACCCCACCGGCCGCACCATGACCGAAGCGCGCCGTGCCGCGCTCTCGCGCCGCGCCGCCGAGATCGGCCTGCCGCTGGTCGAGGACAACCCGTACGGCGACCTCTGGTTCGATGCGCCGCCACCTGCGCCGCTCACGGCGCGCGACCCGGAAGGCTGCATCTACCTCGGCTCGTTCTCCAAGGTGCTGGCACCCGGTCTGCGGCTGGGCTTCATCGTCGCGCCGAAAGCCGTGCACCCGAAGCTGCTGCAAGCCAAGCAGGCGGCCGACCTGCACAGCCCCGGCTTCAACCAGCGCATGGTGGCCGAGGTGATGAAGGACGGCTTCCTCGATCGCCACGTGCCGACCATCCGCGCGCTGTACAAGTCGCAGCGCGACGCGATGCTCGTCGCATTGAAGCGCGAGATGCAAGGCCTCGATGTGCAATGGAATACGCCCGATGGTGGCATGTTCCTCTGGGTGCGCCTGCCGCAAGGCATGACCGCGATCGAGCTGCTGCCCAAGGCCGTGGAAAAAGGCGTGGCCTTCGTGCCGGGCGCGCCCTTCTACGCCGGCGAGGCCGATCCGCGCTGCCTGCGCCTGTCGTTCGTCACCGCGACGGTGGAGCAGATCGACACCGGCATCGGCGCGCTGGCCGCCGCCATCCGCGCGATGGGATCGCAGGGCTGACGCGATGCTCAAGATCTGGGGCCGCCTGTCGTCGATCAATGTGCGCAAGGTCGTGCTGGCGGCGCGCTGGATGGGCCTCGAATTCGACCGCGTCGATGCCGGCCGCGAATACGGCATCGTGCGCACCCCCGAATACCTGGCCGCAATCCGAACGGCCTGGTCCCTTTGATGGAAGACGGCGATTTCCAGCTGTGGGAATCGAACGTGATCGTGCGTTACCTCTGCGCGAAGCACTCGCCGGGCGTGCTCTATCCGCAGGACCTGCGCGTGCGCTTCGACGCCGAGCGCTGGATGGACTGGCAGCAGACCACGCTCAATCCGGCGGGCCGCGAAGCGTTCGTGCAACTCATTCGCACGCCGGCCGACAAGCGCAACACCGATGCCGTCGCGCAGTCGGTCGAAGCGACCGAGCCCCTGCTGGACGTGCTCGACCGCCACCTCGCGCAGCGGCCGTTCATGGCGGGCGCGGCATTCACGATGGCCGATATCCCGATCGCCTGCGAGATACATCGCTGGCTCGGGTTGCCGATAGCCCACCCGCCGCGGCCGCGCCTGGACCGCTGGTACCGCAACATCCTGGGGCAGGCCGCGTCGCGCGGCGTGCTCGACCTCCCGCTTTCGTAAAGGGTTCGCCATGCAGCAGCGCAATTTCAATCAGGTCGATGTCTTCACGGCGCAGCCGTACCTCGGCAATCCGCTGGCCGTCGTGCTCGACGGCAGCGGCTTGAGCGACAAGGAGATGCAGCACTTCGCGCACTGGACCAATTTGTCCGAGACCACCTTCCTGGTGCCGCCGCAGGACGACAGCGCCGATTACCGCGTGCGCATCTTCACGCCGGGCGCCGAGCTGTCGTTCGCCGGCCATCCCACGCTCGGCAGCTGCCATGCATGGCTGGAAGCCGGCGGCAAACCGCGTCGCAGCGATTTCATCGTGCAGGAATGCAAGGTGGGCCTGGTGAAGCTGCGCCGCGATGGGCGGCGTCTTGCTTTCGCAGCACCGCCTCTGCAGCGCACTGCCCCCAGCCCCGCGGTGCTGGCCCAGGTGGCCGCCGCGCTCGGCCTGAAGTCCAGCCAGGTGGTCGCCGCGCAAATGCTCGACAACGGCACCGCGTGGCTTGGGTTCCTCATCGACGATGCGCAGGCGCTGCTGGCGCTGTCGCCCGACCATCTGGAACTCAAGCACCTCGGCTACAAGGTCGGTGTCGCCGCCATCCGCGCGGACGCGAACGCCGCCGGCCCGCACCTCGAAGTGCGCGGCTTCGCGGCGCCCGTGGGCATCGTCGAAGACCCGGTCACCGGCAGCCTCAACGCGAGCCTCGCGCAATGGCTGATCGGCGAAGGCCACATGCCGCAGCGCTACGTCGCCGCGCAAGGTGCCTGCCTCGGCCGTGCCGGGCGCGTGCACGTCGAGCGCGACGAGAGCGGGCAAGTGTGGATCGGCGGCGAGGCCGTGACGTGCATCGCAGGCAGCGTCCAGCTATGACACCCGTTTCGCGCGTCGACCACCTGGTTGTCGCAGCGCACTCGCTGGAGCAAGGCGCGCAGTGGTGCGAAGCCATGCTGGGCGTGACCTCGCTCGCCGGCTGCAAGCACCCGCTCATGGGCACGCACAACCGGGTCTTGCGCATCGCGAGCGAGCAGTACCCGCAGGCCTATCTCGAGATCATCGCGATCGACCCCGACGCGCCGGCGCCCCAACACAAGCGCTGGTTCGACCTGGACGATGCCGCGATGCGCGAAGCCCTGCGCGAGCAGCCGCGCCTGATCCATTTCGTCGCGCAAAGCGGCCATGCCGCAGCGTGCATCGACGCCCTCCACGGCCTGGCCATCGAGCGCGGGCCGCTCCTGGCGGCCGAGCGCGGCGCGCTGCGCTGGAAGATCAGCGTGCGCCCGGACGGCCAGCGCCTGTTCTACGGCGGACTGCCGACCTTGATCCAGTGGGACAGCGCGCACCCCGCCGATGCGATGCCCGAGTCGGGCGTCACGCTCAAGTCGGTGCGCGTGAGCCACCCGCGCTCGGCCGGCTTGCAAGAGGCGCATGCCGCGATCGGTTTGCAAGGCGTCGCGGTGGCCCAAGGCGTGCCCGACGTCGAGGCCACCTTGGCCACGCCGCGCGGCGATGTGGTGCTTCACTCGAAAGGCCTGTGATGCTGACCTGGAACGAACTCGGCTGGTTTGCCCTCGCGGCGCTGGCGCTGGTGCTCACGCCCGGGCCGAACATGATCTATTGCGTGTCGCGCACCTTGTGCCAGGGACGCCGCGCGGGCTTTGTTTCGCTGGCGGGCGTGCTGCTGGGCTTCCTGGTGCACCTGCTCGCCGCCGCATTGGGGCTCACCGCCTTGCTGATGGCGGTGCCGCTGGCCTTCGACGCAATCAAGCTCGCGGGCGCCGCTTACCTGCTGTGGCTGGCATGGCAGGCCGTGCGTCCGGGCGGCAGCGCGCCGTTCCAGGCGCGCGAGCTTCCCGCCGACCGGCCGGCCGTTCTTTTCCGCATGGGTTTTCTCACCAACTTGCTCAACCCGAAGGTGGCGATGTTCTACCTGTCGTTCTTTCCGCAATTCCTGCACCCGGACCACGGGCCGGTGCTGGTGCAGAGCCTGCAGCTCGGCGCGGTGCAGATCGGCGTCAGCGGCAGCGTCAACACGGCGATCGTGCTGGGCGCCGGCGCGATCACCGCGTTCCTCACGCGCAGCCGCGGCTGGCTGCGCGCGCAGCGCTGGGTGATGGGCGGCGTGCTGGGCGCGCTCGCCGTGCGCATCGCGTTCACCGAAAGAGGACCGGCATGATCTTCCCTTTCGAAGAGATCGAAGCCGCGCGGCAGGCCGTCTACGCGGCGATGCCGCCGACGCCCCAATACGCATGGCCCTTGTTGCGCGAGCGCCTGGGCATGACCGTATGGGTCAAGCACGAGAACCACACACCTGCCGGCGCCTTCAAGGTGCGCGGCGGGCTCACCTACTTCGCCGGGCTCGCGAAGTCGGGCCGTGCCAGGCGCGGCGTGATCACGGCCACGCGCGGCAACCACGGCCAATCGGTGGGCCTCGCCGCGCGCAAGTACGGCTTGCCCGCGACCATCGTCGTGCCGCACGGCAACTCGGTCGAGAAGAATGCCGCGATGCGGGCGCTCGGCGTCACGCTCCTCGAACACGGTGAGGATTTCCAGGCCTCGCGCGAATACGCCATGGAACAGGCGGCGCTGCGCGAGCTGCACATGGTGCCGTCCTTCCATCGCGACCTGATCAAGGGCGTGATGACGTATTGGCTCGAATTCTTCGAGAGCTTCGGCCGAGGCCAGGAGCCCGACGTGGTGTTCGTGCCCATCGGCCAAGGCTCGGGATTTTGCGCGGCCGCGGCGGCGCGGGCCTACACGGGCGCTCGCAGCAAGTTGGTCGGCGTCGTCTCCGCGCACGCCACGACCTATCTCGATTCGTTCCGCGCCCGCCGCGTCGTGGAGGCACCGGTGACCACGGAACTCGCCGACGGCATGGCCTGCCGCATCGCCGACGAGGAAGCGCTGCATGTCGTGCTGCGCGAAGCCGAAGACGTCGTCACCGTCACCGACGAGGAAGTGGCGCAGGCCATGCGAGTACTTTTCTCGGATACCCACAACGTCGCCGAAGGCGCCGGCGCCGCGGGACTCGCTGCCGCAATGCAGCAATCGGGGCGTTGGCAGGGCCGCAGCGTCGGCGTCGCGCTCACGGGCGGCAATGTCGACACCAGCGTGTTCGCGAAGGTCTTGTCGCCTGCGTAGCAACCGGTCGCGGGGGCGACTTCACGGGTGCGCGCCGAAAGCCAGAATGCGGCGATGGGAACACTCTACCTGGTGCGGCACGGCCAAGCATCCTTTGGCGCCGACGACTACGACCAGCTCAGCGACCTCGGCCACAAGCAGAGCGCGAAGCTGGGCGAATACTTCGCCCACAAGGGCATCCACTTCGACGGGCTGATCGCGGGCACCTTGCGCCGGCACAAGCAGACCCTCGAAGGCATCCTGCAAGGGATGAAGCGCGAGGGCGAACACCTCTCGTGGGACGGGCTGAACGAATACGACGCCGAAGCGGTGATCGCGAGCGTTCATCCGCACAAGCTGGAAAAACCGACGTCGCCCGAAACCTACCGGCATCACTTCCGCCTGCTGCGCGACGGCCTCGCGCAATGGATGGCGGGCGTGGTGAGCCCCAAGGGCATGCCGACGTACGACCAGTTCGTCGCGGGCGTCGCGGGTGCGCTCGATCATGTGCGCGCCAATCATTACGGCAAGAACGTGTTGATCGTGACCAGCGGGGGCCCGATCGCCACCGCCGTCGGCCACGTGCTGGGCACTTCGCCCGAAACCACGATCGACCTGAACCTGCGGATCCGCAACACGTCGGTCACCGAATTCGTCTTCACGCCGAAACGCCACAACCTGGTCTGCTTCAACGCGCTGCCGCACCTGGATCACCCCGATTACGCGCAGTGGGTCACGTACTCGTGAAGCTATCGTTTCGATAGCAAAGGCGATTCCCCACGCGAGCGATGCAACGGGTCGCTTGCTAAACTTCGGCGATGAACCCGGCCGCCCCCGAACCAGCGAAGCGCGATTGGCAGGTGATCTGCCTGTGCGCCGAATGGTGCGGCGTGTGCCGCGAGTGGCGCGGCATCTTCGCGCAGGCCGCGGCGGCCCATCCCGAAGTGCGCTTCGCGTGGGTCGACGTCGAAGACGAAGCCGATGCGATGGGCGACGTCGACATCGAGACCTTTCCCACTTTGCTGATCGCGCAGGGCCGCCATGCGCGCTTCTTCGGGCCGGTGCAACCCACGCTGGGCCACGTCACGCGCATGCTGATGGGCCTGCAAGCGGGCTCTGCAACAGCCCCCGCGCTGGCTGAAGCAGACGCCTTGCTGTCGCGCCTGGGCGCTGCTGTGCTACATAAACTGTAGCAACAAACCGTAACCCAGCAAGGCCACGTCCTACATCGGCCTCCATGTCTTCCTGACGAGCGCGGGCCGCGCATGCAAGCTCAATCGGGCTATGGGTGGCGCATTTGCTTTCCATAGTTTTTCCACTGCATTTTTTCAGGAGAACCGAGCATGGCATCGAATAATTCAGGCAATCAGGGCAAGGGCAGTTCCAACCGGGGCTTCGCCTCGATGGATCCGCAGCGCCAGCGCGAAATCGCGAGCGAAGGCGGCCGCGCCGCGCATGAGAAAGGCACGGCCCACGAGTTCACTTCGGAAGAGGCACGCGAGGCCGGCCGCAAGGGCGGCCAGGCGCGCAGCGAAAAGAACCGGATGAACGCCAGCAACAATATGGGCGGCAACAACAGCAGCAGCAGCGAGCGCTGAGCCTCCTTCGCTGCCAGGAGGGCGCTCGGTGCGCCCTTTTTTTATCCCGACTTCGCTTTCAGGCATGGCCTCTCGATCACGTCCCTTGCTGCACGAGCTTCCTTCGCAGGATGAGAAGGGCCACTGGCATGCGGTGATCGAGGCTGCCCAGGGCAGCCGCAACAAGCTCAAGTACGACCCCGGGCTGGGCGCGCTGACCCTGCATGCGGTGCTGCCGCTGGGCGCCTCGTTCCCGTATGACTTCGGCTTCGTCCCGTCGACCCAGGGTGACGATGGCGATCCGCTGGACGTCCTGGTGTTCATGGACGAAGCAGTGCCGCCCGGGACGGTGGTCCCCTGCCGGATCGTCGGTGTGATCGAGGCCGAGCAGAAAGAAAAGGGCGGCAAGCCGATGCGCAACGACCGCCTGCTGGCCGTCGCTGCCAAGACCCAGCGCTACGTGCATTGCAAGGAGGTGTCGGACCTGGCCGGCAACGTGCTGGACGAGATCGAACGCTTCTTCGTCTTCTACAACCGGCAAAAAGACGTAGTCTTCAAGCCGCTGGGCCGCCGCGGGCCTGCGCAGGCCAGGAAGCTGCTGGCGCAAGGCCAGCGGCTCTTCAGGAAAAACGAAAAAAGGAAAGGTTGAGGCTTACCACTCGCCGACCAGGCGAACGCGCTGGTCGAGATCGAGCGGGGTCAGGTCGCGCTCGAGCGGCGCCGGGGCGGGCTCCGCCTTGGGCACGGGCGCCGACAACAGGCGGCGCAGGACATCGGTGGCCGCGGCGTTGCGCAGCGGCTGTTGAGGCTTGATGGCGGCTGAGAATCGCATGGCGGCTCCTTTCTTGCCTCAAGTGTAGGAAGCCTCGCGATTCGCGCGTGTGACCAAACTCACAAGCGCGAAGAAAATCGCATCGACTGTGCGCCGCAGACAACACCTGCCGCGCACTTGATGTAGGGAATCAACGGCGGGCCGGGTGCTCCAGCTCGTCCTTGCTCATCGCGACGCGCGCGGCGATCTCTTCAGCGCCTTCACCGCGGCTGTTTGCGCGGCTTGCCCGTGGCGGAGCCGCCGCCTGCCGTGCCGCTGCCTTTCGACTGGCCCGAGCGGTCCGGTTGGGCCGGCGACGAGATGTCGCCCAGCGAGCTGGCGACCGAGACATCGTCTTCCGGGTCCTTGTCGGCGATGTCGCCCAGCGAGACGATGCCCACGAGCCGCTCGTCCTCGTCCACCACCGGCATGCGGCGGATCTGCGTCTCCGCCATCTGGGACAGCACTTCGTCGACGTCCTGGTATTCCTTGGCGCAGCGCACGTTGGTGCTCATCACGTCGGCCAGCCTGGTGCTGCGGATGTCGCGTTCCTGGGCGACGCCGCGCACGATGATGTCGCGGTCGGTCACCATGCCGACCAGCTTGTCGCCTTCGCACACCGGGATCACGCCGACATTGAGTTCGTCCATCGCTTGCGCCGCGCGGGCGACACTGTCGGAAGGCGACATGCTGCGCACGCCGCGCGTCATCACGTCTGCAACTGTGGTCATCTTGGGCTCCTTGGGTTAGACGCCGGCGCAACGCCGGCCCGTTCCCCAATCTAGCCGCGCCTCGCGCAGGCGCTGTCGGTGCGCCCACCGGCTGCCGGTAGGACGCCGCCGATGCGGGCCCGCTCAGAGAATCATCTGCGTGCAGCGGAACAGCGCGATCGTCTTGCCGGTGTCGCGCCGCCGGACCTGCGCGTCCCACACATGGGTCGTGCGCCCGAGGTGTTCCGCGCGCGCCTCGACCTCGATCACACCGTCCAGCGCCGTGCCCAGGTGGTTGCTCTTGAGCTCGATCGTCGTGAAGCCCTTGGCGCCCGGCGGCAGGTGCGCCGAGCAACCGTAGCCGCAGGCGGTGTCGGCCAGCGTGACGACGGTCCCCGCGTGCAGGAAGCCGTTCGGCGCCAGCAGGTCCTTGCGCACGTCGAGTTCGGCGCGCAGGAAGCCCTGGCTCACTTCGAGCACCTTGATGCCCATCAGGCCGGGCAGGTGGTCCTGGCCCAGGCCGTTGTAGAAAGCGACGTTGCGCTCGGGGATGTGCTGCGACATAAGTGCTTTTCCTCAGGAAGTTTGGAGTTCGGACCGCACCAGCGACGCGGCGATCTCGCCGGCCTCCAGCACGGCCTGGGTGCTGCGCGCCGCACGGGCCTGGACGAAGGCGCCTTGCAGCGCCGTCATGACGAAGCGGGCGAGAACCTTTCGCCGCGCGGGTGGAAGCGGCACCAGCGCGGCGGCAATGATGCCGGTCCACGACTCGAGCACCGCCTCGCAGACCGGCGCGAGTTCGGCGGAATCCTCGTCGATGTCCGCCACCGCGCCGGCCACCGCGCAGCCCAGCCGGAAGCCCTCGGCCTCCATGCCCTTGGCTGCGCGCTTGAACAGCCGCTTGATCTTCTGGTCGACGGGGCCGTCGGCGTCCATGACGGTTTCCATGTCCTGGCGGCGCAGCTCGCCGAAGCGCTCCAGCGCCTCGCGGGCGATCTGCAGCTTGCCGCCGGGGAAGTAGTGGTACAGCGAGCCCTTGGGCGCACCGCTGGCCGCGACCACCTGGTTCACGCCGGCGCCGGCCAGCCCGGAAGCGCGCAGCCCGCCGATGGCGGCATCGATCATGCGGTCGCGCGGGTGGTCGAGGAAGCGGGCATCCATCGGCGCGATTATATAGACTGGTCTAGATATCCGCCAAGCCTGCCCAAATCCCTTGTCATTGCGGGCTTGACCCGCAATCCAGTCCTCAGGTCGATGATTCAGGGCGCGGGCTTCGCCGCCAGCGTAGCCAGCGGCAGCGACGAGATTTCCTGCAGCAGCAGCGCGAGCTGCGTGCCGGCGGCATCGAGCAGTGCCTTGCCTTTTTCCGCGGTAGCGGCGGCCGCGTTGCCGGCGGCGCCCTGGACGTTGTAGTCCTGCATATGCCAGCCCAGCTTGGCGCTGCGGCCGTTGCCCAGCACGGGGTACTTGGCCGCCCGGTCCTGCGACGACGACTTGAAGTCGCGCGCCTGCGTCATCTCCACATGTTGCGGCCGCAGCGCGAGCATCAGCGAAGTTTCAATCTCGCCGGCATGCACGCCGAAGCGATGCTCATCCGCGCTGAATTGGTTCATCGCCGCTTCGCCGAGCGGCAGGTTCCACCAGCTGCAGCTGTAAACGATCAGTCCCGCGCGGCCCCGCAGTTCGCGCGCAACGATGTCCATCAGGCTCACCTGGCCGCCATGCGAATTGAGCAGCAGCAGCTTCTTCACGCCGGCCGCCGCCACGCATTGGCCCAACTCGATCCAGGTCGCGGCGAGGGTCGCGGAGGACAGCGTCAGCGTGCCGGGGAACGCCGCATGCTCGGGGCTGTAGCCGACTTGCTGCGTCGGCAGGAACAGCACGGGTGTTGCATCGGGCAGGCGCGGCAAGGCCGCAGCGATCACGCCGTCGACGATCGCCTGGTCCACTTCGAGCGGCAGGTGCGGTCCGTGCTGCTCGGTCGCGGCGACCGGCAGCACGGCGACCGTCGTCGCGGGATCGAGCTGCGCGAAATCGCGGCTGGTCAGGTGCGCCCAGAAGCGGGATTTGATGGCCATGGGCACATCTTAAAGCCGCCCTGTCATCCCGGGCTTGACCCGGCATCCAGGCCCGGGCGTTGAACAAGCGCCGTCTGGATTGCGGGTCAAGCCCGCAATGACAAGGCCGGGGACACATCCGCAATGCCACTTCTAGGACAAGGCGTGGAGCGCAGCGCGGACGATATGGGCGGCATCCACCCCGAAGAACTCGCGCAGCGCCGCGCGCGTGTCGCTGCGGCCGAAGCCGTCGGTGCCGAGCGTGAGGTAGCGGCGGCCCGCCGGGACGAAGGCACGCACGCTTTCCGGCACCGCCCGTACGTAGTCGCTGGCCGCGATCACGGGGCCGCCCGACCCCTGCAGCAGTTCGCGCAAATACGGCGCGGTGTGCGGTTCGCCGCGCAAGGCGCGCTGCTCGCAGCCGACGCCGTTGCGCGCCAGCTCGCTCCAGCTGGTCACGCTGACGACCTCGCAGGCCACGCCTTGCGACGCCAGTTGCTGCGCCGCCTTGATCACCTCGGTAAGGATCGCGCCCGAGCCCATCAGCGTCAGGCGCGGTGTGCCCTTGCCATAGGCCGCGAAGCGATACGCGCCGCGGATCACGCCGTCGTGCGCGCCTTCGGGCAGATCGGGCTGCGCGTAGTTCTCGTTCATCAGCGTGACGTAATAGAACACGTCTTGCTGCTCCACCAGCATCTCGCGCATGCCGTGATCGACGATCACCGCCATCTCGCCGGCAAAAGCCGGGTCGTAGGCCTTGCAGTTGGGGATCGTCGCCGCGACGAGATGGGAGGAGCCGTCCTGGTGCTGCAATCCCTCGCCGCCGAGCGTGGTACGCCCGGAAGTGGCGCCCAGCAGGAAGCCGCGCGAGCGCTGGTCGGCCGCGGCCCAGATCGCGTCGCCCACGCGCTGAAAGCCGAACATAGAGTAATAGATATAGAACGGCAGCATCGGAAAACCGTGCACGCTGTAGCTGGTGGCCGCGGCCGTCCAGCTGGCGATCGCGCCCGCTTCGCTGATCCCCTCTTCCAGGATCTGCCCGTCGAGCGCCTCGCGGTACGACAGCACCGAGCCGATGTCCTCCGGCTCATAGCGCTGGCCCACGCTGGAATAGATGCCCACCTGCTTGAACAAGTTGGCCATGCCGAAGGTGCGCGCCTCGTCGGCGACGATCGGCACGATGCGCGGGCCGAGCGCCTTGTCTTTCAGCAAGTTGCCGAGCAGGCGCACGAACGCCATCGTCGTCGACATCTCCTTGCCGGCGGCCGCCGTGGCGAACGTGGCGTATGAAGCCAGCGCCGGAATCGGCAAGGCTTGCGATGAAGGCAAGCGCTGCGGCATGTAGCCACCCAGCTTCTCGCGCCGCTCGTGCAGGTAGCGCATCTCCGGCGTCTGTGCATCCGGCCGGAAGAATTCGAGATTGCGCGCCTGTTCGTCGGAGATCGGCAGGTTGAAGCGGTTGCGGAACTCGATCAGCGCCGTCTCGTCCAGCTTCTTCTGGCTGTGCGTCGTCATCTTGCCCTGGCCGGCCGCGCCCATGCCGTAGCCCTTCTTGGTGTGCGCGAGGATCACCGTCGGGCCACCGGTGTAATTGGCCGCAGCCGCATACGCCGCGTGGATCTTCACCAGGTCGTGGCCGCCGCGCTTGAGGCGATCGATCTGTTCGTCGGTCATGCCCTGCGCGAGGCGCGCGAGTTCT
>Ga0157376_10002062_pt1 | contig 13484 bp, 15 predicted proteins | sample M45metaG_FD_121801 | JGI IMG/M metagenome (GOLD analysis project Ga0157376, IMG submission 121801) | Miscanthus rhizosphere microbial communities from Kellogg Biological Station, Michigan, USA - M4-5 metaG | ecosystem: Host-associated > Plants > Roots > Rhizosphere > Soil | place: USA: Michigan... | reverse complement strand
GGCCGTGGACCGGTCGCCGGAGTCGATGGTGTTCGACAACTTCGCCGCGATCCGGCTGGCCGATCAGCGGACGCTGATGGCGCCGGACCTGCGCGCGGCCGCGACGGGATCACACGCCTACGGGACCTCGGTCCGGCACTTCGAGACGCCGAACGGCGCCAGCACGCTGCTCGATCGCCTGCTCTACGCCGATATCAAGACCTACCTCGTCGAACTGCTGATGAAGCAGGACCAGATGAGCATGGCCGCCTCGATCGAGAGCCGGGTGCCGTTTCTCGATCACAAGCTGGTCGAGTTCGCGGCGTCGCTGCCCGACGAGTGGAAGCTCTCGGGGTGGACCACCAAGCGCGTGCTGCGCGAATCGATGAAAGGGCTGCTGCCGCGGTCCATCCTGAACCGGCCGAAGATGGGTTTCCCGGTGCCGTTCGGCCGCTGGACGCGATCGGGCTGGAACGCGGTCGTCCGCGATGTCCTGCTCGATCGGCGCTCGCGCGAGCGCGGGCTGATCGATCCGGCGGCGGTCGATCGGCTGCTGCGCGATCACGCGGAGGGCCGCACCGACGGCGGCGATCGAATCTGGAGCCTGCTGAACCTCGAGCTCTGGCACCGCACCTATATCGACAACGAAGGAGTGCAGACGCTGCCCCATGCGCATTCTGTGGCTGAAATCGGACCTGCTGCCGCCGCTTGATACCGGCGGCAAGCTCCGGACCTGGCACCTGCTGCGCCACCTCGCCCGGCGCCACCAGATCACGTACCTGGCGTTTGCGGAGCCAGGCCGCCCGGCGGCCGACGTGGACTTGATGCGCACGGTGGCGTCGCGCGTCGAGACCATCCCGCGCCGCGAGCCGCGCAAGGGCACGTGGCGGTTCTACGTGGATGCGGCCCTGCACCTGGTCGATCCTCTGCCCTACGCCGTCGGCAAGTACCGCTCGGGCGCGTACCGGCGCCGCCTGCGCCAGCTGCTCGCTGAAGAATCCTTCGATCTGGTGGTCTGCGACTTCCTGTTTCCCGCCGTCAACCTGCCGGAGACTCTTCCCTGCCCGGCGGTGATATTCACGCACAACGTCGAGTCCGAGATCTGGCGCCGCCACGCCTCGACCCAGTCAGGCGTCATCGCCAAGGTGTTGTACGGGGCTCAGCACCGCCGGATGCACCAATACGAAGCCCGCACGCTCCGGCGCTTCGATGCCGTGCTGGCGGTGTCGGACGCCGATCGGGAGACGTTCACGCGCCTCTACCCGGACGCCATCCGCGGGCCGGTTCACATCGTGCCGACCGGGGTGGACACCGACTTCTTCAAGCCCTCCGGCTCGCCGCCGCGCGCGACCCAGCTTGTTTTCACGGGCTCCATGGACTGGCTGCCGAACGAAGACGCCATGCGCTACTTCTGCCGGAGCATCCTGCCGCTGGTGCGCGCGGAGGAGCCCGAGGTGCGTCTGTCGATCGTCGGCCGCGCGCCGACGCCGGCGGTGCAGAGCCTCGCCGCCGAGTCCGGCGTCGAGGTCACCGGCCGCGTCGACGACGTGCGTCCGTTCATGGACCAGGCGGCCGTCTACATCGTGCCGTTGCGCATCGGCGGCGGCACCCGGCTCAAGATTTTCGAAGCCATGGCGATGGGCAAGGCGGTGGTCTCGACGACGGTCGGCGCCGAAGGCCTGCCGGTCGCCAACGGCGAGCATCTGCTGCTCGCCGACGAGCCGCGATCGTTCGCGCGCGCGATCGTCCGGCTGATCCGCGATCAGGATCAGCGCGAGCGGATCGGCGAGGCCGCGCGGGGCCTCGTGCTGGCCCGCTACGACTGGTCGGCGGTCGCCGGCGCACTCGAAGAACCGTTGATGCGAATCGCTCGGGGACAGGCTCGAGGCGATCGCGCGCATTCACTCGTTTCCGGCGCCGCTCCTGTCGAGGCTGGCGCCTCGAGCCAGGTGTCATGAACGTTTCGGTTTTCGGCCTCGGCTACGTCGGGTGCGTGTCGGCGGCATCGTTTGCCGGCGACGGCCACCACGTCATCGGCGTGGACGTCAATCAGGGCAAGGTGGACGCGGTCAACGCCGGGCGCAGCCCCATCGTCGAGCCAGGACTCGAAGAACTGCTCGCCCAGAACGTGGCCGATGGCCGCCTCCGCGCGACCACCGACACGGCGGCGGCGATCCGCGACACGGACGTCTCGCTGTTGTGTGTCGGCACGCCCAGCCGGCGGAACGGCAGCCTCGATCTCTCCTATCTCGAGCGCGTCGCAGAACAAGTCGGCCAGGCGATCAGAGACAAATCGACCTATCACGTCGTCGTCGTGCGGAGCACGGTCCTGCCGGGAACGACCCACGAGATGGTCATCCCCGTCCTCGAGAAGGCCTCCGGCAAGACCTACGGAGACGGCTTCGGCGTTTCGGTCAACCCGGAGTTCCTGCGCGAGGGCACGGCGCTGAAGGATTTCCGCAGGCCGCCCTTGACGCTCGTCGGGCACAACCACGCCGCTGACGCCACGGGGACGATCGGGCTGTACCGATCCGTGGAGGCCCCGCTCATCAGCACCAGCATCCGCGTCGCCGAGATGATGAAGTACACGAGCAACACCTGGCACGCGCTGAAGGTGGTCTTCGCCAACGAGATTGGCAACCTGTGCAAGAAGCTGAACGTGGACAGCCACGAGGTCATGGACATCTTCTGCCGCGACCAGAAGCTGAACCTCTCGTCCTACTACCTGAAGCCGGGGTTCGCGTTCGGCGGCTCCTGCCTGCCCAAGGACGTGCGCGCGCTGCAGTATCGCGCGCGCGAGCTGGACGTGGAGCTGCCGATGATCTCCCACATCCTGCCGAGCAACCAGCTGCAGATTCAGCACGCGCTCGACCAGGTGCTCGAGACGGGCAGGCGCTCGATCGGCCTGCTGGGGTTCAGCTTCAAGACGGGGACGGACGATCTGCGCGAAAGCCCGATGGTCATCCTCGCGGAGGCCCTGCTCGGCAAGGGCCTGTCGCTCAAGATCTACGACCGGAACGTGTCGACAGCGAGGCTCGTCGGCGCGAACAAGGAATACATCGAGACACAGATCCCGCATCTCTCCTCGCTCCTGTGCGACACGATCGCCGAGGTGGTGGACGGCTCAGAAGTCATCGTCGTCGGCAACCCGGATCCCGAGTTCGTGGAAGCGGTCGGCGGGTGCCGGAAAGACCAGATCGTGATCGACCTCGTACGCCTGCCGATTATTCCGTCGCTGCTCGAGGCTGACTACCGCGGCATCTGCTGGTGATGCGCACACTGCTCATCTGTCATGACGATGCCGATCTCGACCGCGACGGCCTCGCACGGTGGCTCGCGTCGTTCTCGACGCTCGCGGGGATCCTCGTCGTCCGCGAGCCCCGCCGCAGGCTGCGGCAGCGCGCCGCCCGGGAGATCCGGCGGGTGGGTGGCTGGCGCTTTCTGGATGTCCTCGCCTTCCGTCTGTATTACGCGCTGTTCCGGAGCCGGTCGGACCGGCGGATGCAGCATCGCCAGCTCGAGTGGCTGCGCGCCTCCTTCCCTGAATCGGGCAGCGCGCCCCAGCTGATCACCGATTCGCCGAACACCGCGGACGCCGAAGCCTTCGTTCGCGAGTGTCAGCCGACGCTCATGCTGGCGCGCTGCAAGATGCTGCTGCGCGAGCGGATCTTCTCCATCCCCGCGCTGGGCACCTACGCTCTCCACCCCGGCATCTGCCCGGAGTATCGGAACGCTCATGGGTGCTTCTGGGCGGCGGCGCTCGGAGATCGCGAGAACATCGGCACGACGCTCCTGCGCATCGATGCGGGCGTGGACACCGGGCCCGTGTTCGGGCACTTCAGGGTCGAGCCCGAGCCCGGCGAGTCACACGTCATCCTGCAGCATCGCGCCCTGCTCGATCATCTCGACGCGATTCGCGACACGCTGCTGTCGATCGAAAGCGGTCGCGCCGCGCCCATCGAGACCGGCGGCCGCCGATCGGCTACGTGGGGGCAGCCCTGGCTGACGGCCCTCATCAGGATGAATTTTCGCGAACGGCAGCGCGCGGGCGGACGATTGCACTCGGAGGGCAGCCGCTCGTGAACGCGCTGATGTACCACGACGTCGTTCCGGCGGGCGCCGAGGACACGAGCGGCTTCCCCGGCCGCGACGCGGCGCTCTACAAGGTGACGCCCGGACAGTTCGACGCGCACCTGGAGGCGATCCAGAAATCAGTGGGCGGCGCGGCGTCTTCAGGCTTCGTCGTCACCTTCGACGACGGCGGCGTGGCAGCGATGACGGCGGCGGACGTCCTGGAGCGGCGGGGACTCCGGGGCGACTTCTTCGTCACCGCCAACTACATCGGCAGGCCCGGGTTTTTGACACGGACGGCGCTACGGGAGCTCGCGGGCCGCGGTCATCGGATCGGCAGCCACTCGTGCTCGCACCCGCTCCGCATGGCCCACTGCGACTGGTCGCAGCTCATCCGGGAATGGGCGGACAGCCGTGCGGTCCTGAGCGACGTGCTGTCGGAGGACGTCTGCACCGGGTCCATACCCGGCGGAGACTTCGCACCCAGAGTGGCGAAGGCAGCGGCGGAGGCGGGGTATGTAAGATTGTTCACCTCCGAACCCACGTCGGAGGAGCGGCAGCTGGAGGGACTGACCCTGATCGGGCGGTTCGCCATCCGCCGCTGGACGAGCGCGCGCACTGCCGCCGCGCTCACGGCGGGAGAATTCCTTCCCTGCGCGCGCCAGGCGCTGCTCTGGAATGCCAGAAAACTCACAAAACGTCTGGGCGGCAGCCACTATCTGCGCCTGCGTCAACTGCTGCTCCAGCACGGCGATACGGTGAGGTGGGGCGATGAGTCCTGAGCGCGGGCATAAACCTGGTATGCAGCGTGCATTGACGGCGAACCATGTCCTCGTTTCGGGTTCTGTACACCTTGGCCGGCGCGACCACATCTATTGTCGTACCCACCGGACTGCTATTGTTGAGGCTGCTCTCAGGCTCGGCAGTTTCCATGCACGACGAGCTGTGGTTCAACGGCCTGACCTACGCGTACGTGTCGATCGCCTCCGCCATCGCGGTGACCAGCTTTGGCTACGCGATCGGCTGCCGCGCGGATGACCTGCGCACCCTCGCGACGACAGACCCGCTCACGAACCTCCTGAACCGCCGCGCGATCGAGAGCCGGCTCGAGTTCGAATGGGAGCGAGCCCGCCGGTATGGGCTGCCGCTCTCGCTCCTGATGATCGATCTGGACGGCTTCAAGCAGGTGAACGACCTCGCGGGCCACACGGCCGGCGATCGCGTTCTCCGAGGGGCCGCCACGGCGATTCTGAGCACGCTGCGCGGCAGCGATTACGGGGCGCGCTGGGGAGGCGACGAGTTCATGATCCTCGCGCCGCACACGAATCGACGGGCGGCCATCCAGTTGGCGGAGCGGGTCTCGCGGCGCATCGCCCAGCATGGGAATGATTCCCCCGTGACGACCGCATCGATCGGCATCGTCACGCTCGAGAACGGCACGTTTGAGGACGCGCCGTTTTCGCACCTGGTGGACGAAGCCGACCGCGCGCTCTACGCCGCGAAAGACCGATCACGCGGCGGCTTCGTCGCTCATTAGCTCACGAGCTGGCACTCCCGTTGCTGCAGCTGATGGGATGAACGCATACCTGGTAACAGGCGGCGCAGGTTTCATTGGGTCCCATCTAGCGGAAGAGCTGTCGGCGCGCGGACACCGTGTCCGGATCGTGGACAACCTTTCTACCGGCAAACGCGCCAACCTGGCGGCGGTGCCCTCCGCGGAGTTCATCGAAGGCGATCTGGCCGATCCGCAAGTGGCGGAGCGTGCGGTGGCCGGCATGGATTACGTCCTTCATCAGGCCGCCATCCCGTCGGTCCCCCGCTCGGTGAAAGACCCCGCGACCTCCAACCGCTCGAACATCACCGCCACGCTCAATGTGCTCGTCGCGGCCCGTGACGCCGGCGTCAAGCGGCTGGTCTACGCCGCGTCGTCCTCCGCCTATGGCAACACGGCGACGCTGCCGAAGCGCGAGGACATGCCGGCCAATCCCCTGTCCCCGTATGCGCTCCAGAAGTTCGTCGGCGAGCAGTACTGCCAGATGTTCACGAAGCTGTATGGGTTCTCCACGGTGAGCATCCGGTACTTCAATGTTTTCGGACCGCGGCAGGATCCCGGATCGCCGTATTCGGGGGTCATCTCGCTCTTCGCCGCGGCGCTGCTCGCTGGCCGCAGGCCGTCAATCCAGGGCGACGGCAGCCAGACGCGCGACTTCACCTACGTGGCGAATGTGGTGGACGGCGTGCTGCGTGCGTGCGAAGCCCCGGCCGCTGCCGGGGAGGTCATCAACGTGGCGACCGGTGGCCGCATCTCGCTGACGGATCTGCTGCTCGCGATGAACCGTCTCAACGGCACGCAAATCGAACCCACATATCAGGAAGCGCGAGCCGGGGACGTGCGCGACTCACAGGCCGACATCTCGAAGGCGCGAGCCATCCTGGGCTACGCGCCCCTCGTCTCACTCAGCGACGGCCTGAAGCTCACGCTCGACTGGTACAAGTCGGCCCGCCACGACCACACCCAGGCGCAAGCGTCCTGAAAAGCAAAAAAGAGGAGCAGCGGCACACGCCGCCGCTCCTCTTCTTCGGTCCTTGGGGTTAGCGTCTCGCCCGGGCGCTGTAGGGATCGGGCTGGCCGTCAGGCTGGCCCGGAGCCGGGCTGCTGACCGTGCCCGTCCGTGTGTCGCCCGCGCCCACCGGCTTTCCGGGACGGCGGGCCTTGCCTTTTTCGATTTCCTGGATCAAATACGGGACGAGCAGCAGCAGCGCGACGATGGTCGTGATGGCGATCGCCCACATTGTGGTTATTGACATTGGTTGGTCCTCCGGACGGCTACGATCGTTTTTTGGCGCGCTTCCTCGGTACCTTGGCGCCGGCCTGGCGCGCTTCGCTCAACCCGATGGCGATGGCCTGCTTGCGGCTCGTCACTTTCTTGCCGGAACCGCCTGAGCGCAGCGTGCCGCGCTTTCGTTCGTGCATCGCCCGTTCGACCTTCTTTGACGCCTTCTTCCCGTACTTCGCCATGTGCCGCCTCTCCTCTTGAGCCTGCTGCCGGAACTGCACGGCGAATGCCATGACGCACTGGCGCTGCCCTTGCACTCTTAAGGAAGGTGGTGGACTCTACATATAAGACCAACATCGGCGCTCTTGCCCTCGTATCTCATGAGCTCAGGACCCCGGCGTCCATCATGAGCGGCTACCTTCGGCTCCTCCAGCAGGACTCCGAAGGGCTCACACCACGACAGCGCAAGATGCTGGATGAAGCCGGGCGGGCGTGTGGCCGCGTGCTCGCGCTGCTCCAGGAAATCAGCGAGTTCGCAACGCTCGAGGGCAGCGATCCGGCCGCGGCCTCGATGAGCGTCCCTGTGTTCACCGTGTGCGACGAAGCCATGAAGGCCGCCGACGTAAAGACGGCCGGCGCAGAGCCTGCCGTCTTCACGATGGATCCGGGTGATCGCTCGGCGATCGTCGATGGCAACCCGGCCTGGCTGAAGCGCGCCTTTGGCGCGCTCATCGCGGCGGCCGCGCGCGAATACAGCACGGAACCGTTCGAATGTCACGGGTTCGTCAGCGACTCCAGCGGCGCCCGGCACGCCGTGATGGTGTGCGGTCCACGCGGCGTGTCCGCCAACCGCGAAGACCTCATCGCGCGACGCGGCGAGTTCGATCGCTGGCGCGGCGGGACGGGCCTGTCGCTACCGATAGCCTGCCGCATCATCGAAGCGCACGGGGGAAGTGTCTGGTCACCGGGAGGCGCGGACTCTCGCGCCAGCATCTGGAACCTGCCGATCGCATCGGCCTGATCTCTCAGCCAACCACATCCGTCTCTATCCCTCGTGTCGCACGCCGCTACCACTGCGCGACGTCGCGTACGTTTTTGCTACAAGCCAGACCGTGCGCGCCACGGCTCAGGTGGCGCGATCCGGCGATTTTCTTAGTAAGAACGCGTGTGCCAAGGTTCAGCCGTCCTTTGCACACTAAGGCGCTTCGTGGCCCGTTGTTTGCTGTCGAGGTGGCTATGTTCTTGACCACTTGCAGCCCTTCCGTGCACCCGCTTCCGATCATCTGATGGCCACCGAACTTGCGCGAGCGGCCATTTCTCACGACGGGCAGTTGTCGCCGCCCATCATCGCCATCGCAGACGACGACGCGTCGTTTGCCGAATATCTGAAAACGTTTCTGGAGATTCGCGGGTACCGCACGCGCACCTTCAGCCACGGCGAGGACCTCGTCGCCTCCGTACAGCGCGGTCAACTGCCCGATGTGATCTTGTTGGACGTGATGATGCCCGGCATGGACGGACTGGCCACACTGCGGCAGCTGAAGGCCGCCTGCAGCGATTGCCAGGTGATCATGCTGTCGGGCCGCGACCACGCGACGACGATCGTCGAGGCCATCAGCCTCGGCGCCGTGAACTACGTGGTGAAGCCGGACGATCCCGAGGGGCTCGGCGAGATTGCGCTCGAAGCGGCGATCAAGCAGGCGATCGAAAAGAACCGGCTGGTGACCGAGGTCTCGACGCTCCGGCGCCAGGTGACCGACGACGAAGCGCAGGCCTTCCTGATCTGGGGCACGAGTAAGGCGATGCGGCAGGTCGCGCTGATGGTCGATCGCGTCGCCGACAGCGATGTCACCGTCCTCATTCGCGGTGAAAGCGGCGTCGGGAAAGAGCTCGTCGCGCGCACCATTCACGATCGATCGCCGCGCCGGACGCGCCCGTTGGTGAAGGTCAATTGCGCAGCGCTTCCCGACGAACTACTGGAAAGCGAGCTGTTCGGCCACGAGAAGGGCTCGTTCACGGGAGCGTCGGCGCTGCGAATCGGCAAGTTCGAGCATGCCCATCAAAGCACGCTCATGCTCGACGAAATCGGCGAGATGAAACCGGGGCTCCAGGGCAAGCTGCTGCACGTGCTCCAGGATGGAGACTTCAGCCGTCTCGGCAGCAACAAGCGCGTCACCGCGGACGTGCGCGTCATCGCGGCGACCAACCGCGATCTCGAGTCGATGCTGCCGCGGGCCGAGTTCCGTGAGGATCTCTATTACCGGCTCCGGGTGATTGAGATCACGGTACCGCCGCTTCGCGAGCGGATCGACGAACTGCATCGTCTCTTCGACTACTTCGTGGACAAGTACGCGAGGCGGTACAACCGCAGCCAGCCGACGCTGTCTCCGTCGCTGCGCGAATCCATGGAGCGGTATCACTGGCCCGGCAACATCCGGGAGCTCGAAAACGTGGTGAAACGCTTCGTCATCCTGCAGGACGAGGCGCTGCTGCGGTTCGACCTGCTGACCGAGCGCCCACAGCCTACGCCGGAATCGTACCCGGCCGTCGACGACCCGCCGCCCGCCCGCGCGCAGCGCACGGGCCACGGTCCCGCGCAGACACTTCCCGAGCTCGCGAGAGCGGCCATGCTCCAGGCCGAGCGCGATCTGATCATCCCGACGCTGCACCGCGTCCACTGGAACCGGCGCAAGGCGGCGCCGCTCCTCGGCATCAGCTACAAAACGCTCCTCAACAAGATGAGGGAGCACGGCATCATCCAGGAGTAGAGCGCGCTTCGAGGCCGCGTCCGCGCAATCGGCGACGCGTTATCTCGGCGCGGCCGATCCCTCCAACGCGGGCTGCCTGAACCCCACGATGACGTAGGCGAGCGTCGGCGTGGGCGACCCGGCGATGCGGCCCGGACGAAACCGCCACTGGCGAAGCGCGGCCAGCGCGGCCTCGTCGAACGCCGGGCTCGATCGAAGAATCTTGTTCGCCGTGGGCTGGCCTCCCGTGTCGATCGTCGTCTCGATCATGACGAGGCCCGCGTCTCGGGCCCGCGGCGGAAAGAGCGGAGGCGTGGTCGAGAACGGAAACGGAGTCGAGTCGGACTCGTTGCCGACGTCGCGCGGCAGATCCCCGAGTGTCGGTCCGATCAACGCCGGCGCGAGGAACACGGCGGTCACGAGCACCGTGGACTCCATCGCCTTGAAGCGCGGCTGGCCAGGCGGTGGAGGCGGCTCGACTTCGATTTCGGCAGGAGAAAATCGCCACGTCTTCGTGGCCGCAATCAGCGCCTCGGTGTACGGACGCGTCGTGCGCAGCGTCCTCACTCCCCGCACTGCGCCTGCGCTCGTGACGTCCACTTCGAGCATGACCTCTCCACCACCGACGACCGTCGTCGGCGGAAGCGCCGGCAGCGTGCCGTCGAGGTACTTCGCCGGACGAAACGCCGGAGCTGCGGTCACCACGCCCCACGCAGCGGCGATCAGCAGCAGCGCGATCGCACCGATGGGCTGCGTTGTGCGCTCCGCGCGCGGAAGAGATTCGATCGCCATCGTCTGCTCCTACCTCAGCCTTGTTCTGTAAGGGTACACGAGTTGCACCAGTGTTCGAATGATGGATTCACCGACAACTGGAGGCACCGTGACCAAGGCGAGACGCGGTTTCGCTGTAATGGATCGTGACAAGCAGCGTGAGATCGCCAGCAAGGGCGGCCGTGCGGCTCATCTCAAGGGCACGGCACATCGCTGGACGGAAGAGGAGGCGAAGGAAGCAGGCCGCAAGGGCGGAGCTGCCAGCCATCGCAACGGCCATCGGACGGCCGTGCGCCTCAAGGACGACGCGCCGGAAGAGTTGGAGCCTGCCGTCGACGCGGCCACGGAAGAGCCGTCGCACGACGGGCCCGAGCACGACGGCCCCGCTGAAGAGACATCAACGATGAGGAATGGAGGATGAGATGCTGAGAGTGAAGTATCTCGGTGTGGTGTATGCGGCCGCGACACTCGCCGTGCTCGCGCCTGGAACGGTTTCTGCGCAGCCGTCGGACAAGCGGACGTTCTTTACGTTCAGCGGCAACGTGGAAATGCCAGGCGTCGCACTGCCGGCGGGAAGATACGAGTTCCGCATCGCCAACCCGGACAGCAGCCGAAATGTGATTCAGGTACGGAGCGGTGATGGCAAGAAGACGTTCGGCCTCTTCCAGACGCACAGCGCACAGCGCGTGACGGCGGCGGACGAAGCCGAAGTCCGATTCCTCGAAGCGGGGGCCGGCGCGCCGCCGGCGATCAAGACGTGGTGGTATCCGGGTGAACGCACTGGTTACGAGTTCGTGTATCCCAAGACGCAGGCCAGGCGCATCGCTCAGCGAACGCGGCAGCCCGTGCTGACGACGCGGAACGAAACGGCGACCACGCGCGACACAGAAAACAGCACGGAGCTGACACGCATCTCGCCGACCGGCAGCGAGAGCCAGGTGGGCGACAACGAAGCCGATGCGGATCCGGCGGGTTCGAGGCAGGCAGGTCAGCGTGCCGACAGCGGTTCGGTGCCGCCTCCGTCCCCGGCGCCCGTTGGCACCTCGGCGCGTGCGCGGACGCAGCTCCCGCGGACAGCGAGTGCTACACCGCTCGTTGCGCTGATGGGTCTGCTGCTGCTCACGGCGGCGGCGGTCATGCGCCAGCTCCGCAGGCGTATGCTGTAGGGACGATGGGCGAGCGCGGCTGGCCCCCCAGGCGCGCTCGCCCGTCTGTCGCCGATGATGTCCACAGCGTCGCCGCTCGTCGCTGCAGCCCTCGTGGTGCTGTGTCTCGTCCCTCGGGCCGTGGCGCAGGAAGGGCCCGTCTTCACCGCGGAATCATCGCTGGTCGTCCTCCACGTCACCGTCAAAGACAAGCAGAATCATTACGTCGGCGGCCTGTCGAAGGACGCCTTCGAAGTGTTCGAGAACGACAAGCCGCAGGAGGTGGCGCTGTTCACGGCTGAGGACGCGCCTGTCACCGTGGGGTTGCTCATCGACAACAGCGGGAGCATGCACAGTAACCGCGACCTGGTCCTCGCGGCCGCGACGGCGTTCGTCGAGCGGAGCAACCGCAGCGACGAAGTGTTCGGCTTGACGTTCAACGAGAACGTACAGGCCTCCCTGCCCCGCGACACACCGTTCACCAGCGACGCACAGGTCCTGCGGAGCGCCCTGGCCAACACGGTTGGCGCTCGGGGCCGGACGGCGCTCTACGACGCCATCGCGGACGGAATCGAGTATCTCAGCGCAGGACAATACGAGCGCAAGGTGCTGGTTGTCGTCAGCGACGGCGGCGACAACGCCAGCGAAACGACGTTCGAGGAACTCCTCGGCAAGGTGCGCGCATCGAACGTCGTGATTCACGCCGTGGGTCTCGTGGACCCTGTCGAATCGGAGTCGAACCCGAAGCGTCTCCGCCAGCTCGCGGAAGCGAGCGGCGGGCTCGTGTTCCGGCCCGATAACGCCCGGCAGGTGCGCGACGCCATCGAACGGGTGGCGCTCGATATCCGCAGCGCCTACACGATTGGTTACTCGCCGTCAGAAGCGCCGGGGGGTGGATTTCGCCGGATCCGCGCCGGCGTGCGCACGCCCGACGGCAAAAACGTCGTCGTGAGAACACGGGCGGGGTACATGGCCAGTCCTAAACGCACGGAGCGGCAGCATGGCGAGTGATGCGACCAGGAGACGGCTCACCGCAATCGAGCGTCTGCTGATCCTGGGAGCCGTCGTGTGTCTGTGTTGGTGCGGGTTCGTCGTCGTCCGCGCGTGGCGGTTTCAGTCGCGTGCGATTCCTGTCGCTTCCAGCACGCCAGCGCCAAGCGCCCCGTCCACCCAGGTCGAGGCACCCGTGGAAACGCCAGCCGGCCCAAGCGCCCTGCCGATAGGCGAGCCGATGGGCCGGATTGAGGTACCGCGCCTGCACGTGTCGGCGGCCGTCGCCAACGGCGACGATGACGGGACGCTGATGGTCGCGATCGGACACCTGCCGGACACACCCTTCCCGTTGGAAGCCGGCAACAGCGCCCTCGCCGGGCATCGCGATACGTTCTTCCGCCAGCTGCGGAACATCCGCGTGGGCGACGATATGCGCGTCACCACGCCCTACGGCGACTTCACATACCAGGTCTCGCGCACGCTGATCGTCACCCCTGAGGATCTGTCGGTGCTCGAGCCGACCGCAGACCCGACGCTGACGCTCATCACCTGCTATCCTTTCTCCTACGTCGGCCACGCGCCGAAGCGCTTCATTGTCCAGGCGGTGCGAGTGCCTGCCTTCTAGGACATAAGCAAATCGAAGGGATCTCCCGTCACCACCATCAGCCCGTTGGCCGGACAGCCCGCCGGAGCATCCACGCTCGTGGATGTCCAGGCGCTCGAATCCGCCTACTACGATCGGCAGCCGGAACCGTCGGTGCCGGCGCAGCGCGTCGTGTTCGGCACCTCCGGGCATCGCGGCTCTTCGTTCGATACCACGTTCAACGAGTGGCACATCTGCGCGATCGCTCAGGCGATCTGCGAGTACCGGACCGCGCATCAGATCGACGGGCCGCTGTTCGCGGGCGCGGACACGCACGCCCTGTCGCGGCCGGCGCTCGCGACCGCCGTCGAGGTGTTCGCGGCGAACGGCGTGCACGTCATGCTGTCCACCGGCGACG
>Ga0157376_10002061_pt1 | contig 13484 bp, 8 predicted proteins | sample M45metaG_FD_121801 | JGI IMG/M metagenome (GOLD analysis project Ga0157376, IMG submission 121801) | Miscanthus rhizosphere microbial communities from Kellogg Biological Station, Michigan, USA - M4-5 metaG | ecosystem: Host-associated > Plants > Roots > Rhizosphere > Soil | place: USA: Michigan... | reverse complement strand
GTCGCGGATCCGGTCGTAGTTATCGGCGTAGCTCTGCCAGGGCGTCTTGCTTTGCGGCAGGGTGGCCTGGGCCATGCCGGCCAGGATCGCGCACTCGGACCGTTGGTGCGGAGAGCCGGGCTCCTTCATCCCATAGGAGATGTGCACCATTGCCATTGAATCTTCGACGGTAACTCCTTGCTCGCCGCTTGCCTGATGATCCTTGTCCGTCCGAGCGAGACTCGGAAGTATCAGTGCCCGTTTGCCGTGTACGACATGGCTCCGGTTGAGTTTCGTGCTCACCTGCACCGTCAGCTCGCACTTCCGTAGCGCGTCCGCGGTATACGGAAGGTCCGGCGCAGCGAGCGCGAAGTTACCACCCAGCGCCACGAAGACCTTCACGCCGCCGCGTTGCATCGCCTCGATCGTCTCGACCGTACCCATACCGTGTTCGCGCGGTGGATGGATCCCGCAAGCCGCGGCGAGGCGGTCGAGGAACGCCGCGTCCGGACGATGGTCGATGCCGCAGGTCCGGTTGCCCTGCACGTTGCTGTGCCCGCGGACCGGGCACGGTCCTGCACCTTCGATGCCGATATTGCCACGCAGCAGCAGCACGTTGACGATCTCGCGCACCGTATCGACGCCGTGCTCGTGCTGCGTGAGGCCGAGACACCACGCGATGATCACCCGCTTCGACGCCAGATATGAGTCAGCGAGTTTCCGTATGTCCGGCTCCGTAACACCGGAGCCCTGGACGACATCGGACCACGCCGTGGATTCGACAACCTCGCGGTATTGATCAAAGCCGCGGGTGTGGTGTTCGATGAAGTCCGTGTCCAGCACGGCCGGGTCGTTCACCGCCGCCTCAAACACCGCTTTGGCGACTCCGCGCAGTAATGCCATGTCGCCACCAATCCGCACCTGCACGTTCATGGTCCCGATCTTAGTCGTGTGGAACGTGGCCATATCGACAAGCTCGTGCGGTACGATCGTTCGCCGCGAAGCTGGTTCGATCAACGGATTAATGTGGATGAGTTGAGCGCCGCGGCGCTCGGCCTCGGCAAGCCAGGTGAGCATCCGTGGAGCATTCGTGGCGGCATTGTCACCCATCAACCAGATTGCGTCGGCAATCGTCCAGTCACGCAGGTCCACGGTCCCTTTTCCAGTACCGAGCGCCGCCGTCATCGCCCGGCCACTCGCCTCGTGGCACATGTTCGAGCAGTCCGGCAGGTTGTTCGTGCCGAATTCGCGCACCCAAAGCTGGTACAGAAAGGTTGCCTCGTTACTGAGCCGGCCGGAGGTATAGAACGACGCCTGGTGTGGGCTCTCCAGAGCTCGGAGCGTGCCGCCGACGAGCGCGAATGCATTCTCCCAGGAGATCGGCTCGTACTTGTCGGTGTCGGGGTTATAACTCAGTGGCTCGGCAAGCCGCCCGACCACCTCCAGGTCGTAATCGCTCCATCCGGCCAGTTCGCTGACCGTGTGGAGCGCGAAGAAGTCGCGATTGGCCTTCGGTGCCGCAAGCTCCCACGTAACATGCTTAATGCCGTTTTCACAGATGTCGAGGCGTAGGCCGTCGGGATCGTCCGGCCAGGCACAACCCGGACAGTCGAAGCCGCCGTTCTCCTGGTTCATCACGAAGATCGCCCGAGCGCCCTCGACCGGCTCCGATGAGTGTTCGAGCACACTGGCTACGCTCCGCGCTGCGCCCCAGCCTGCGGCAGGATGTTCGTAATCATGCCGCGAATAGTCGTCCCCAGGCGCAGGGCCGCGGCCAAGTGCGGGCTCGCCCGGAATTGCACCGAGCATTCGCTGCTCCGCGTAGCGTGGGTCATCAGGCGGAGTTGCTAAAGCTCCCCCTCTCTTACGGTCCGATTCGTCTGAATGTCGTGACATTTCGTCTCCGATTTCCCGGGAGCGCTGAATGCGACCGCGACGGCAGCGTCAGCGGCGACCGTGCTGACTTCGTTCGATGCCATCGAATTGCCTGTTCTGAAAAAGACCCACCGGTCGCAATCACGATTTATTTTTTTGCTGGATTCGAGCGGGCTCATGAGATCAGGGTTTGGTGTTGGAACTTGGCTTGCATTGTCACAGGGGTGCCGGAAAATGCCATCTATGAATGAACCCCTACTGATCCCTTGCGGGAATTGCGGAGCCAACAACCGGGTGCCGGTGGAAAGACTTCAAAATGGACAGGAAGCAGTCTGCGGGCGCTGTAAGAAGGCTCTCCCCGTTCCGTCTCACTCGCATCCCTTGGCCGTAAGTGATGCTACGTTTGCGGAACAGGTGGAACGTTCGCCGTTGCCTGTGTTGCTCGACATGTGGGCGCCCTGGTGCGGCCCGTGCCGTATGCTTACGCCCGTACTGGAAGAACTGGCCAGGGAACTCGCCGGGCGGATTCGCGTGGCGAAGCTGAATGTGGATGATAACCCCGTCACCGCGAGACGCTTTCAGATTCAAAGCATTCCCGCGTTATTGCTGTTTCAAGATGGCCGGGAAATCGATCGCATCGTTGGGGCGCAACCCAAACATGAGATTCTGCGGCGCCTGCAATCGGTGCTCGCCAAATGAAGTTCGCGGCGTAGTAACCTACGCCGCGATTTTCAGCCGGTTCTCCACCTCTTCGATGCCTTCAATGTGCCATGCCAGCTCTTCCGCCTCGTCCGCATCCGCGGATGAATGAACGCTGCCCTCTAGCACGATGCCGGATTCCTGCACGCGAACCTGTATGCCGTGCGTGTCCAGTTCGGTATGTTGTAAAAAGGAGTCGGCCATCTTCCGCTTGATTTCGTCAGCGTTCAACCTCCTGCCAGTAAAACGCAAGTGGATGTGGTTGGTCACGCCGGCAATACCGGGCACGGCTGAGATGGCCCGCTCTGCCAGCTGCCGCTGCGAAAACTGCTCGATCTCACCACTCAGCAGTGCGCGGGAGTTCTGGACCGCGGCCCAGACATTGGGGGACAGCCCCGCCTCACGTAATCTCGAATTCGCCGTAAGCTCGAGTTCGCGATCGCGCCGGCGCGTGCTGGCCGTAATAAACCCCTTCGTAAGCGTAAAGGCTATCAGGCAGGCGGCAAACGACCCCATGAGGGAACTGAAGGGCACATTCAGGCCGGTTCTGGTGAAAAGCACGGGTCCCATAGTGCCGCCTATGAGCACCCCGCCAAATAGACCAGCAGCCGTGATCAGGCTATTGTAATGGGAATTAGTTTCCATATTGACATTGGGGCAATTTGCATGCCAGGACGGCGACCACGCGGTGCCACTCGCTTAACTCCGCCGAGTGTACGTTCTCCGCCATCTGCCGCCGAAACGCACCAGAAATGTCCATTTCGATTCCACCTGATCCACCAGCCATGTTGCACATCATACGCACTTCGCTGGTAGGAGAAGTGCAGCAATTCTGGTGAAGGGACAGCTCTGGCGCGCCCACTGTCCATGGCAAGGGGGATTGTTTATGACCGTGCAGATGATTCACGAAGTCGCCGGGTTGGAGAACTTGAAGGAGCTGGCCGCCGCCAAAGGGCCTTGCATTACGGCGATCGTCCCTCTGCCGAATCCAGCCGAGAGTAATACCCGCATCAAGAACGCCATTCGCAGGATTCAAAGGCAGTTAGCGGAACGCGGCCTTGATCCGAAAACCGCGTCGGACCTGATCGGCCCAATTGAAGCGCTGGCGGAGGACCTCACGAATCATGGCACATGGGCATATTCGCTCATTTTGTTCCGATCTAGCGGTTTGTTCCAGTACTACTTGCTGCACGGACGATTCCAGGAAGCACAGATGGTCCAGGACCGGTTCCAGGTACGGCCGTTGCTTCAGACGCTGGCCCACGAGACGCGTTTTCACCTGCTGGGCCTGAGCCGGCAGCAAGTGCGCCTGCTGCGTTGCACACTGAGCAAGGCCGAACCAGTAGCGCTCGATGCAAGGGTGCCGCAAAGCTTGGAGGCCTGGATGAACAGCCGTAAGCCGGATCACGTTCTGGCCAGCCGGTCAGCCGCAGGCCCGTCCGTCGGAAAAATGAAAGGGGTGGTGAGCGGTATGAGCGCGGACCGCGAGCGTGAAACCGAGTACCTTGCTCACTTCTTCAAAGAGGTCGATAGAGGCGTGATCGCCCATTTGCGCAACCAGAGCGGCCCGCTCGTGCTTGCCGGCGTGGATTACGAACTCGCGATCTACCGTCGCGTCAACAGCTACCGGCCCACGCTGGAACACGCGGTTTCCGGCTCTCCCGACGGCATACCCGACCGCACGCTGCACGAACGCGCCATGAAAATTGTGACCAGTACCTTTTCCGAGCCGCTGCAAAACGCCATCATCGAGATCCTCGAACACGCAGGCACACCGCACTCATCCACCGACCCGCGCACCATCGTGCAGGCCGCCTTTCAGGGCCGTGTGTCGGATCTTTTGATTTCCGCCAATGCCGCGTATTGGGGCGCCTGGAATCACCATACACAGGAGGTCGAGCCTCATAACCGGGTGGAGGAACTGCTCAACGCAGCAGCGTTGGAGACGGTGGCAAGCGGCGGCCACGCCTTCGTGCTGAACGAATCGGACATGCCGATCAAGGCCGCGGCTGCCGCCTTCTTCCGCTTTTGATGCTCGCTTCGAGCGGGACCCTGCCGGTCACGCACCGAAGATCGGATTGTCGAGTGTGCTCGTGCTGTCGGAGAACATCTCCTGCTCGACGCGCAGAGCCCGCAAAATACTGAGGTACGCATTCGACATCCGCGTTTCGCCCTCCCCACGCCAATAGAAGCCGTGCTTGAGGCCCATATTGCCGCCGCCTGCGATCAGCGTCGGCAGGTTGTGGGAGTTATGTGTCGTACTCGCGCCACTTCCATAGAGCACGATGGTGTTGTCGAGCACGCTACCATTGCGGTCCTGATAATTATTCAGGCGCTCCAGGAAGTGTGCGATCCGCTGGCTCAGGAACAGATCGTATTTGGCGAACTGCAACTGCCCTTCCTTGTCGGTGGCATGCGAGAGATTGTGGTGCGTCTTCGATAACCCGAGTTTGAGCGGGAACGTGTCGCTGATCCCCATGCCGTCTTCGCGATTCAGCATGAAGGTGATCGACCGGGTAATGTCGGCATCGAACGCCAACGCCATCAGGTCAAACATATTGCGGTAGTACTCGGCCGGATCTCCCTCATTGGTGATATCGAGATTCAGGTGCGAATAGTCCTGCTTCTTAAGTGGAACATCGATCCAGCGTTCGGAGGCGATCAGCCTCGATTCGACTTCGCCCAGCGAAGTCATATATTGATCCATGCGTTCCCGGTCGGTCTTGCCGAGCTGCTGGTCAAGCGAACGGGCGCTTTCGGCCACGGCGTCCACCAGTTTGATCCGCCGCTGCAATTTTTCGTGTTCGGCCTGCAATGACGTGTGGTCGGCGCGGAACAAACGGTCGAACACGCGGCGCGGATTATTCTCCGCCGGGATTGGCCGGCCGTCCAGGTTATACGAGATCGTGCCGGTCCGGGAGAGATAGCCTGTGCCGGCGTCGATGGAGAGCACCAGGGAAGGCTGCCGGCAATACTGCTTGGTGTGCTGCGCGATCACCTGATCGAGTCCCGCAGAGTTATAGGCGCCGGGCTTCGGATTCTGCAGCGGAGCCCCGGTGAGCCACATATCGGAGCAGGTGTGCGGGTCGGCTTTCGGGCCGTTCGGATGGTAGAGCCCTCCCATAAAGCTGAGCTTCTTCCGGAGTGGCGCGTACGGCTCAGTCGACTTGCCGAAGGCAAAGTCGCTATTCGCACCCGAGGCGGGAAACCAGCTCCACTCCGCCAGGCCGTGCTCGGCCATCGGGAGCGACATGCCGTTGGCGGTGTAGATCGCGCAGAAGCGGCGGGGAATCTGGGCGGTCACGTCGTCACCCATGGCGTCGAGAACGGGCAAAGCCAGCGCCATCCCTCCTATGCCTTTGAGGAATGCACGGCGGTCGAGACGAAGAGAGCGATTCATACAATCCTTTGAATTCTACTATTTTTCAAGGAACGCTTTGCTGTTCACCACATACCGGATCATGTCCTGCATGCGGTAACCGTTAGCCTTCAGTATTAAGCCATCCTGCTTCAGGTAGGCCAACTCGCTGTATGTCAGGGTCCGGCCGGTGGAATAAGTCGTCAGGTTTTTCAGAAAACTGAACGCCACCTGATCGATGCGGTCTTCGGCGAGATACCGCTTCAAATCTTCCGCTCCATTGATTTCGGTGTTATCGGGCAAAGTAGACTTCGCATCCACAGGCTGCGATTTCAGGCGTCCGCCCGCGTCGAATTGTTCGAAGGCAACTCCCCACGGGTCAATCTTGGCGTGACACTGCCGGCATGCGGGTTGATTGCGATGCTGTTCGATGCGTTGCCGCAGCGTGAGCCCGGTTGTGTCCTCTTTCAATACCGGAACATTGGGCGGCGGATCGGCCGGCGGTTCGGCGATAATCTTGCGCGCGAGCCACGCGCCGCGCTTCACAGGATTCGATTCCCGCCCGTCCGATAGACCAGCCATAATGGCCGCCTGCGTGAGCACTCCCCCCAACTCCGACCGGCCGTGTTTAATGGCGACGAAGCGGAACCCGCTATCGGGCTTTTCCGCCAGGTCATAGTAACTGGCTACAGCTTCGTTGGCCACCACGAAATCGGACTGAATCAGGTCACGGACGGGTAAGTTGTTCCGCATCAGGTACTGCACAAATTCAACCGGCTCCTGCTGCAGCTGGGCGCGCGCATCGCGCGTGAGCTTGGGATACCGTTTGCGGTCCGGTTCCAGCACCTGGAACTTATCAAGACTCAACCACTGAGAGGTAAACTCGCGAGTAAACCGGGAGAAGCGCGCATCCGCAATCATCCGGCTGACTTCGGAATCCAGCTGGGTTCGCAGGGTTCCGCTCGCGGCTAACTGCAGGGACTTTTGATCCGGCGGGCCGTTCCAAAGGAAATACGAGAGCTTCGAAGACAGCTCATAGCTATCAAGCGGTTCAGGCGCCGGCGTCTTACTCTTCTCCACCAACAGCAGAAACTGGGGTGACGTCAGCACCGCGAGCAGCGTGTCTTTGATACTCTCCTCGAAAGAGCGTCCGGAGGCCGACGATCTTTCGTAGACCGCCTGCAACCCGGCCTCTTCGGACGGAGTGACGGGGCGCCGGTAGGCGCGCGTCGCGAAACTGGCGACAATCTTGCGCGCATACGCCGGTAAGTCGCTCTTGCGCTCGAAATCCACGAAGATGTTGCGATGCGCCGGCGGCGGCCACGCGTCGTAATAGGGGCCTTCGAATTCCACGGACCGGATGAGCAGGCGCGGAATGTCCCGCCCGTCCGTGTATTCACTGCGGACGCCTATTTCACGCACGCCCGCGAGATAGTTGACGTTGTCCTTTTCCACCGACGGGCTGGGGAAATTGCGGATTGCCCCCTCAAAGACATATCGCGAGAGCTTTTCACCGCCCACGTCCTGCGCCGTTCCGACGGGGACCAACGAGCTGCCGCAATCGCGGCGCAGCCCGAGATGCACCCCGAGCCTGGGCGACCGCTTCTCAAACGCCAGGAAACGTTTCCCCACTTCGTTACCGGCCGGAAGGGGCGTGAACACCACCCGATCCATTTCCTTCGCGCCTGAGCTTTGAATACCGAGAGCCAGCGGCCCCGCCTCGAGGCGGACCACCAGGAAGGCAGGCTGCGCCAACGCTCCTGAAAATTGACGCCCACCCAGTGCCAGCGTCACCGTCGGCTTACGTTCCGAATTCGGCTGCACGAACTGCTTTCCGGGTTGCACCAGAGCTTGAATTTCGGCCTCATCGAGCGGGCGGTTGTACAGTCGGACATCCGCCAATTCACCTTGAAACGGCGCCGCCCCTGGAATGTGCCCCAGTTGAAGGTCCGCCTTCGTGTCGTCGAATTGTGCCGAGCCTGTGGACGCTCTCGCCACCAGATTGCCATTCACGTAAAGCCGGGTTTCGTTCATGCCGCGGCGCACCACGGCAGCGACATGCTGCCAGGTGTTAGCGCGGATGGCCCCCGGCGGAGACGACACAGTCGCGTTCGCCTGTGGGTCGCGTCCCGCCGTCTCAAACCGCAGCGCGCCCCTGTTGCCGAAGGTTCCCAGATACCAGCCGAGCATACGGTCCGACGCGCCAAGACTGACAATACCCTCCGCCTGCACCCGGCCCGGGTGAATCCAGGCGGACACCGAGAAGTCGCCTTCGCCGACGTGCGTCGCGTCGTCGGTTGGAATCTTGTCGCGCGGAACCACGAACGAGTCGGCGCTGCCGTTCAGCGACACCGCCTTGCCCAGGGGAGAATCCACCAGCTTCGCCTGTCCCTCCAGACGCCCGGCGGCAACCGTGTCCAAGGGCCAGGGGCCGGCCAGGCCGTTGTGCAGACGTGAGGAATCCGCCGGCAGCAACGCCTGCTCCGGTCCGTAGATGTCGACCTGGTATACGCCTGCGTGTGGAATGGTGACGCTGCCCGGACTCTTCGTGTCCTTCCAAACCACAGCGCTCGAAGTCTGTGGGGGTGTACCGGGATCCAACAGCAGCCCATCGTTGTACTTCGAGGCCATGACGGTCACGCGGAAGCGGCCGTCGTCTGGCAATTCACGCAGCGAAATTTTGAAGTTCGCTTTTGGCCCGTACGTCCCGTCGGCTCCAAAAATCTCGTCGTTGGGAATCGCCGGGCGCAGCAGGAGGCCCTGCGGGACCACGTTATAGGGGTCGCCCTTGGGATAGCCTTTGCTGCCCCGCATATCGGCAAACACCGCATGGTAGATGCTGTCGTACTCCCGCCACCCGCGGACCGTGTCGTTTCCCCGATAGCCTTCGATGAATCGGTACTTCGTGCGCATGAAGAACGGGTCAAAGGCAAATGGCTTGGTGGGCGTCAACTGCGTCACCAGGAAGTCGGGATTCTCGAGCAGCATGCTGTCCGCGCCGAGCACCAGCTTTTCGGGAAGGGGCGCCGGATTGATGCCCGCGCCGAGGTCCACCCGGAAGTTCTGTATGGAGGGCTTGCGTTTGGGATCGACGATGGAACGGTCCAGCGCTGCTTCGGCGATCTCAAAATAGGCTTCGGTCAACAAGGGCGACAGTTGCAGGGTGTCCTTATTGTTCACGAAACCGTCTTTGGAGATCGCGTCGGGCGGAAGACTCGCAGTCAGATCGTCGTCGAGTGACAGCAATTCTCGGATCGTGTTCCGATACTGTGCCACGGTCAGGCGCCGGACTAGTCCGTTCTTCGGAGCCGGACGCAAGCGGGCAATTTCCAAAGCGTTTCCAATCCACTCAACAATGCGCTGGCGCTCCGCGCTGGAAGGCTGCGGCATGCCTTTCGGCGGCATGGTTCCCCCACGGACACGGTTCCGGATGGCTTCCCAAGCCTGTATATGGCGGTCCTCGAGTTTGGCGTCGAGCTGGTCAACCCGTATGCCCGCCGTACCCGTCTCCGAGTTGTGGCACCCGATACAGTTTTGCTGAAAGAATGGCTTTACGTATTGCTCGAACGACGCATCGAGTGACGCTGGGCCCGCGGCTGCCTGAGCCAGCAGAAAACGCGCCGTAACCGCGATTCCCGCGACGGAAAGCAAACTCAAAGCCAGGACTGATTGCAGCCGAATCCGATATCTGGAGTGCACAGATCGAATATCCAATCTCAATACTATACCGCTAAATTACGCTTAACGGCGGCGTCCTCCATTACAATCCGAAGCAGTTCGGCCACGCTCCACGCCTGCGCCATACAACCGCCGCTGCGATGCGGCGCGTCACCGTCAAATACTTCGGGGATCTGCCCCACACCCTCTTCGCCGATGTACCTCCGCAATTCCGCCAGCCAGCGTGACGCCTGTTCGACAGCGTGCTCCGATCTCCCATGAACCCTAAAGTGAGCGTTGAGAAACGGCCCGATCAGCCACGGCCAAACCGTGCCCTGATGATACGCACCGTCACGGCTTAAAGCGTTCCCCTCGTACCGTCCGCGGTATTGCGGGTCGGAGGGCGCCAGCGTGCGCAGCCCGTAAGGCGTCAGGAGGTGCGTTTCAACCGTCGCCACCACGCTCTTCGCCTGATCGCCCGACAGCATGTTATGAAACACGCTGACCGCGAAAATCTGGTTGGGACGAATCGACGCGTCGCGCCGGCTGCCATCCACAACGTCGTACAGGCAATCCGCGGACTCGTTCCAGAACAACCGGATGAAACTTTCGCGAGCGCGATCGGCCAGATCCTTATAGTGTGCCTCGCCCGATAGCTCTTCCATTACGCGAAGCGCGTTGTACCAGAGCGCCTGGATTTCGACCGGTTTCCCGATCCGCGGAGTGACCACCCAATCGCCCACCTTGGCGTCCATCCAGGTAAGTTGGACTCCCGCCTCACCGGCCTGCAGCAGTGCGTCACTGTCTACATGAATTCCGTATCGCGTGCCGCGTTCGTGCCACGCGATGATATCCGCCAGCACCGGGTATAGCCGGGCGCGAACAAACTCGTCGTCGCGGGTGTGCGCCGCGAACGCACGCACAGCTTCGAAATACCAGAGGGTCGCGTCAACCGTGTTGTACTCCGGCGATTCGCCCGCGTCCGGAAATCGATTGGGCAACATCCCGCGATCCACCGCGTCGGCGAATGCCAGCAGAATTCCGCGGGCCTGGTCGTACCGCCCCGTGGAGAGCGCCAGCCCGGGCAGCGAGATCATCGTATCGCGGCCCCAATCGCTGAACCAGGGATAGCCTGCGATGATCGTGCTGCCCTCGCCGCGCCGGACGATGAACTGGTCGGCGGCCTGCACCAGCACCTGCGCGAAGGAATCGCCACCGGGCGCTTGGGCGGCGATGTTCTTCCTTCGCTGGATCTCCGAAACGCGGAATTCGTGGACGTCCTCCACAGCTCGTGGCTCCGTCGAGGCCACCACCGACGCATGAGGCTCAGTGGTCAGGTCTAAGGTCATAACCAGCGGATTGAAGAGATCCTCCCGGAAATCGAGGCCGCGCTCCTGTTCGATGGTGTATTCGAAGTTGCGATACCACTCGCCCGTCCGCCGAATGTCACCCGGTGTGTGCGCGAGGTGAAGGCTCGGGCAGCCCGCATACGGCGAACACGTAACGCGTCCCGGCGCGATCGCGAGCGAACCATCGATCGCGCCATTCTCATGGGTCGTGCTGTGATAGTCGCGAAACGCAATCAGCGGACTCAATTCGAGCGTACAGACACCTTGCGTAACTCCTCGCAACTCATACTGGATCACGGTCGTATTTTCCCCGTGAACCATGAACACCGACTTCTCAAGTTCCACCCCTGCCACTTCGTACACGAAGACGGGGAATGGATCCTGCCGAAACTGCTTGAGATAAAGGTATCCCTCGGGATGAATCGTTCCCGGGTAGCGATTGGTGGAGAGCTCGAAACGCCAGCCGTCGATGACCAGCGTCTCTTCCAACTTCGAGAGCAGAACCATCCGCCCTACCGGAGGCTTCGTGGCGGCAACCAGAAGGCCGTGATACCGCCGCGTGTTCAGGCAGGGAAGCGTCGACGAAGCGAAGCCGCCGATGCCATTGGTCTCCAGCCACTCTCGTCGTGAAGCGATCTCGAGAGCTCTGCAAACGGACTCATCGAATTGAATCACAGCGATGCGCGAACCGCCCGTCCCGGCGTCGCACTCGTCAGCTTGCCGTCCCGAACCACGAACGTGCCACCGACGATTACGTACCGGATGCCGTCCGATGGGACCTTTCCCCGTTCAAACGTGGACCGGTCGCGGACCGTCGCCGGATCGAAGATCGTCACGTCGGCGTCTGCGCCCTCCTGAATCCGTCCTTTCTTCTTCATCGCTGGAACGCGCGCCTCGAGGCGCTGGGCCGGAGCGAGTGTCATCTTACGCAGCGCCTCCGGGATCGTCATCAATTTTTTGTCCCGAACGTAGACGCCAAGTATGCGGGAAAACGTTCCGGCACTCCGCGGATGACTGGTGCCGGTCTCGAACCCGAAGCCGTCGCTCGCGATCATCGGCAGCGGGTCGTGGACGCTGTACTCGATCATGTCCTCCGTGTTGGTAAACGTAATGACGTTTCCGCCCTGCTTGCGATACTTCAGAAAGCTCGCACGCGTCAGCCGCTCGCCGGTAGCCATCCATTGCAGGCTCTGGTAGGCGGACTCCGGGCGGTCCATCCAATCATCGAAGCTGGCCGATTCAATTCGTGTGCAACCGGCGATGTACGGATACATTTCGGTGGTCACATCCAGCCCCCGGCCGCGCGCCTCACGCAGAATCTGCAGCATCTGCGGCGCCCGATTGCGCGAGCTTGAGTTGATGTGGACCACCTGCAGCGGAGCGCCCGTGACAGCCGCCGCCGAGATAACCTCCTCGAGCCCGGCCTCCGGTTCCGAAGTCGTCCCGGTCGACCCGCCCCGCAGATGGACATGGCATGAGGCGCGATACTTCGCCGCCAACCGGAACATTTCGAGAATCTCCCAACGGCTCGCGGCCGGCGTGTAGACCATTCCGAAACCCGCAGCCACCGCGCCCTGCCGGAATCCCGCTTCCATCAAGCGCTTCATCTCTTCAATCTGTTCGGGCGTGGACGGTTGATGAGCGCCGACGCCGGAAGGCAGAAAATCGCCGGGATCCTTCATCACTTTCATACGGACCTGTATGTGGCCAATCGAGACGCCATGGTTGATCGCCGACTTCCCTTCCCTCTCCGCATACCAGGCCGCCACATCAGCCGTCCCCACTTCGAGTTCGAAGCTGCTGGTGACGCCGTCGCGCGCCTGAAACGTGTAGGCCTCGAAGTCCTGCCCATGCTCGTGCAGGTCGATGAAGCCCGGCGCCACCACCAGGCCGCGTGCGTCGACTACCGTGCGGCCTTCCAGTGCTGTCGTCGAAATCGCGCCGATTCTTCCTCCGCGGATCCCCACCCAGCGCACAGCGTCCAGTCCGCTCTCCGGATCGACCACCCGCCCGTTCCCGATGACGACGTCCCACGTCTGCGCGGAAAGTGTTCCGGCAAGCAACAGCAGTAAGAGCAACATAGGGCGATTGTACACATTGAGCGAGCAACGAAGGAAAAGTCATAGAATCGATTCGCGGGGAGATTCATGGTGACGAGACGAGAAGTCATGCAGGGAGCGGTGGCGGCCGCGGCGGGCTCGGCATTCCGCGCTTCGGCGCAACTCGCTGCCGAGCCCGGCTGGTTCGACAAACCGATGCGCTGGGCGCAGCTCAACAGCACCGAAGACGATGCCGCCGAAATGGACATCCCTTTCTGGCTGGATTATTTCCAGCGTATCCACGCGGATGCCCTCTGCATCACCGCCGGCGGCGTGGTGGCCTTCTACCCTACGAAGATCAAATATCACCGGCCCAGCCGGTGGCTCCAACGCCGCCCGGACTACTTCCGCCAGGTAGTGGACGGCTGCCGCAAGCTCGGCATACACGTGGTAGCTCGAACCGATCCGCACGCCACCTACGAAGACGTCTACCGCGACCATCCGGATTGGATCGCCGTGGATGCCGCG
>Ga0157376_10002059_pt1 | contig 13496 bp, 12 predicted proteins | sample M45metaG_FD_121801 | JGI IMG/M metagenome (GOLD analysis project Ga0157376, IMG submission 121801) | Miscanthus rhizosphere microbial communities from Kellogg Biological Station, Michigan, USA - M4-5 metaG | ecosystem: Host-associated > Plants > Roots > Rhizosphere > Soil | place: USA: Michigan... | reverse complement strand
TTCCTCATCAACGAGGGCGGGGAGAACCTGCTGGAAAGCGGGAAGGTCCGCTACATCGGGGTGGACGTTGGCGAGAAGTCGCCATTCTGGCTGCACGTGGTGGCGCACGGGCGCCCAGGGCACGGGTCGCGGCCCATTCCGGACTCGGCGCCAAACCGGCTGGTGAAGGCGCTTAATCGGATCATCGCCTATCGCACGCCCTTCAAGGTGCTGCCGGTGGTCGAAGAATTTCTCCGCGACATGGCGCCCTACGAGTCTCCAGGTCGTGCCAAGCAATTTCGCAACATCAAGCAGGCGCTGCTCGACAAGAATTTTCAGGATCAGGTGGAACACGACGAGTCGTTGAACTTCCTGCTGCGCGACACGATTTCGCTCACAATGCTTGGCGGCTCGGAGCAGACCAACGTCATCCCGCCGGAAGCCTGGGCCAACCTGGATGTGCGGCTGCTGCCCGGAGAAGATCCGAAGGAATTTCTGGCGACGATTCGGAAGGTGGTAGCTGACCCGGACGTCACTGTGGAGCCCCAGCCAGGAGAGTTTCGCGCGGCGAATTACTCGCCGACCAACACCGCGCTGTTCGAGGCTGTGCGCAAAGTCGGACAGCGATATTTTCCGGGTACTCCGGTAGTCCCGCGGCTCACCAGCGGGTACACCGAGAATCAGCGCTATCGTCCACTTGGGATCGAAGCCTACGGATTCAATCCCTTCACCGCCACCGACGAAGAAGGCAGCACTGAGCACGGCAACGACGAGCGCATACGTTTAGAGGAAGTGAGACAAAAACCCACGATTCTCTACGACGTGGTGGCGACGGTGGCGGGAGCGAGGTAGAGAGTGTTTGCAACTTCCCGCCGTGGTCAATTCTCTCGGGCGTCAGCTGGAACTTCCCGGTCACGACCCTCGTATATCCAGAAGTCGTTCGCGTCGGTGCTGCTGCGAACCACCAGTCTCTATCGTGCGGAACCCCTGGCTACCCCTTATCGCCGCCTGGTTGGTGTGCCTCCTAGGTAGTCTTGCGCCTGCGCAATCCTCGAGAATTGAAAATGCGGATGGCCTTCCTTCCGACGCGGAAATCCGGAAACTATTGGAGGATCGCGTTCGTGCTCTGGCGGGTGACGAAGACGGAATTGGCATTGTAGTCGGCGTCATCGGACCACAGGGTCGGCGAGTCGTGGCTTATGGGCACCGGAATCAAGGCGACGCTCACGTTGTGGACGGGAGCACCGTTTTTAAGATCGGTTCGGTAACGAAGGTTTTCACGGCGCTCTTGCTTGCGGAGATGGTTGAGAAGGGCGAAGTCAGTCTCACTTCGCCGGTCTCCAAGTATTTGGCGGGTGGCTTGCGAGTGCCCGAGCACAATGGCCATCCGATCACGATGGCCGACCTCGCGACGCACACGTCGGGGCTGCCGTTTATGCCTGCCGTGGTGCCGGTATACCAGGATCCGGCTGCGGCCAATACTTCCAAGGCTGAACTCGACGACTTCCTTGCGCACTACGAATTGAAAACCGATCCCGGAGCCGACTGGGAATACTCCAACGTTGGTTACTGGCTGTTGGGAGAAGCGCTGGCCTCTCGCGCTGGATTGAGCTACGAGAGCCTTGTGCGGAAGCGGATACTCGATCCGTTGAGATTGACGCACACCGGTTTCGAATGTTCGGCGGAGATGAAGCGTCAACTGGCCACCGGGCACAATGCTGTCCTTCAACCCGCACCGCCCTTCGCCGCTTACTCAATCTATGGTGCAATGCCGGCAGCTGGCGGCCTGCTTTCCTCTGTTGATGACATGCTGACATTCCTCGCCGCGACCATGCGCTACGATCGCTCTGTTCTGTCTGCGAGCATTGACGCCACGCTTCGCACTCGGCGTCCCATTGAAGATGGCGAAGAGCAGGCGCTCGGGTGGACGCTCGTGGGCAAGGGCGTCGGGCAATTCGTGATGCACGACGGCTTCACCTGGGGATACGCGAGCGCGATGGCTTGGGATACACACCGTCGAGTTGGCGTGGTCTTGCTGTCGAACCAACTCACCGGCGTGAGTGATATCGCACGGCACATACTGCAGCCGTCGACACCGCTCGAACACCCCTCTTCGGCGAAACACGAAGAGATCGCGATGGACTCGGCGTCACTGCGTCGCTACGTTGGAGAGTACGAAGTCCCGGACGAAGGCGTGTTTCGTGTCCAGCAAGAAAATAGCTTTCTTACGATCCAGGTGCCCGTAGGCTGGGGGCTACCGAAATATCGCTTACGCCCAGAGACTCAGCGCGACTTTTTTGTGGCTGACTTGCCGATCCGAGTGACGTTCCAGCTCAACGAGAAAGGAAGTGTCGACGGATTGCTGTTCTATCCCCCGCGGGGACAACACGCGCTGCCCGCGAAGCGAAGAGGATATGCCCAGTAAGAAATGCCGCAAACGCACCCACGCTTTTTCATACCATGTCGCACATTGAGGCGATATGAACCGCTCGGCAGTCCCGACCAACTTTGGCCGGGTTTGTCTGTTGACGCCCGGTAATCTCCAGTCCTACTTTCTCCCGCATGACTAAGAGCGAATATCTCACCGAGTATGACGGCATCGCTAAAACCATCCAGATGTATATCGACGGAAGCCGTCAGGGTAAAAGTGCCCTGATGCGTCCCGCGTTCCATCCAGACGCGTCGTTCTTTGGCTACGCCGGGGAGCAACTCGCGGCCGGTACGCAGTTTCTCTTTGACTGGATCGACAAGAACGGTCCCGCGCCTGACATTGAACCGCGCATGATCAGCGTGGACATTCTTGATTCAATCGCGGTCGTTCGGCTGGAAGTTGCTGGCTGGTCGGGCAACCTGGCTGGCTCAGGAGTGCGTATGTCTGACTTGTTCACTCTCCTGAAGACGCCGAGCGGGTGGAAGATCATCCAGAAGGCGTTTCACTGGCACGCAGCCGAGCGTAGCCGGGCGGCATAACTCTGGTATAGACTTCCGCGCGGGGTTTGGGAGATGGCTGAGCGGAACACCCCACGGAAAACTCTGGAGTCGTGGAAGCAGATCGCAGCCTACCTGGATCGAAGCGAACGCACGGTGCGGCGCTGGGAGGCGAGCGAGGGACTTCCCGTCCACCGGCGCGAACACGAAAAGCAAGATACGGTGTTCGCCTACAGTCACGAGATCGAGGCGTGGAGTCGATCCCGCACGAAGTGTCCGGGCATAACCGCATCCGATCTTGCTGAGACCGTCTCAACTGCCAAGCCGCCGGCGAACGGCTATCTCCTCGAACATGACGCCATCACGCGCACTATGCACTGCTATATCGCGGGTGCCCGTGCAGGCGACAGTGAACTCATGCGCCCCGCTTTTCAACCTACCGCAACTATCTCTGGGTACTGCCAAGGCGTGGAATACAGCGGATCGGTGCAGCATGTGTTCCATTGGATCGACCAGAACGGGCCCGCCCCGAATATCAGTCCGCGCTTCGCACGTATCGAGATTATCGAGACCATCGCGGTCGTTCATCTGGAGGTCCAGCACTGGTCCGGCAAGTTAGCCGGAGCCGACACGCGCGCTTCCGACGTCTTCACATTGCTCAAGTGCGATGGCGAGTGGAAGATCACGCATAAGCTTTTCCACTGGCACGCTTCCTGATCTTCGCGATCGTCAATTTTCCTGTGCGATGTGCTTCTCGTACTGTTCGTAGATGAACGTATCCGTCATTCCCGCGATGTAGTCGCAGACCACGCGCGGCAGAGGCTCGCCCTCGGCTTTTTCCTGGTAAGGATGCGGTAAAGCTTCGGGGTGCTCCATCCAATACTCGAACAGTGATCCGACGATAATCTCCGCGTCGTCTTTTTCTTCATCCAGCGAAGGGCTGAAGTAGAGATTCTCATAGAGGAACTGCTTTGTCTCTCGACGCTCCGCTTCCACTTCCGGGCTCAGCATCACCAGGCGCTGGCCGTGCTGGCGCACGTCCTCGACCGAACGCACCCCTGTCTCCGCAATCATCCGCTGCGTGTTGCGAATCAGGTCACCCACAAAGCGGTCGAGCATGCCCTTCTGAGCTTCGTTGAACTTCAGCTTGTTCATGGCATCGGGATAAAGCTTCTCGACTTCTTCGAAGTACTTCTCAAACACCGGAACATTTTCGCGGATGTCCTCGAGTGCTAGCAGTCGAGCCTCGTAGCCGTCGTCGAGATCCGCGGTGCAGTAGGCGATTTCATCCGCGACGTCGATGAGTTGTGCTTCAAGCGGCGGTCGCTGATCCAGGAGATACTCCGCCAGTTCTGGGAATTGCGCTGGGTCATAGTCTCGCGAGTGTTTGATGATGCCCTCGCGAACTTCAAAGGTCAGGTTCAGGCCGCGGAAGGCCGCGTAGCGAATCTCGAAATCTTCCACAATGCGCAATGCGTGCAGGTTGTGATCGAAGTAGAAGCCACGGTTGCGCATGGCAGCGTCGAGCGCTTTTTCGCCGGCGTGCCCAAAGGGCGGATGTCCGATGTCATGAACTAGAGCGAGCGCCTCGACCAGATCGATATTCAATCCAAGCTGGGCGGCGATGGTGCGCGAGATCTGCGCGACTTCGATGGTGTGCGTGAGGCGGTTACGAAAATGGTCGGATTGCCGGCGCGTGAAGACTTGTGTCTTGGCCTCCAGGCGGCGAAACGCCCTCGAATGCACCACGCGGTCGCGATCCCGCTGGAAGTCATTGCGGTAGGGATGGGCAGGCTCGGGAACCCGGCGTCCGCGGGAACGTTCCACCCGGATCGCGTAATCGGCGAGCATAGCCGAAGTCTAGCAGGTTCGAATGCAGGCCCGGGTATCCTCGGAGGCTCAGCGAAGCTTCAAGCGCAATTCGCCCGTAGGCTCGAAGCCCATGGACTCATACAGCACGCGCCCATCGTCGCTGGCGTGCAGCGAGACATAATTGAACCCGGCGTCGCGGCACCAATCGATCATGGATTGCATTACCTTGCGACCAATGCCCCGCCGCCGGAATTCAGGATAGACGTACACATTCAAGATCGATGCTTCGTGGCAATGCGGGAAATGCGGACGACTCAAACGAGGTGTAATGATCACCACCCCGCCTCCGACCACGATGCCATCTTCCGTTGTTGCGAGCCACGAATGCAGCGTGCCAACCGCCATGGCGCTACGCAGGTAGGGCTCGCTGCTGGTCACCATCGCATCCAGGCCGGCCGGATCCGTGTGTCCCATGTCGTGATACATGCCGCGACGCTGGCGAAGAATCTCGGCCACGTCCGCAAGTGTGCCTGGGCGAATCCGGAATTCGTTTTCTGCGTTCATCGAGACCCGCATTCATCCTCGCAGAAAAACAAAAGGCACAGCAAAAGCCGTGCCTGCATGAGTGAACTTGAAAGGGGAGCTACTTCATTTCTTCCTTCGCCAGCTTCACTTTGGCGGATTCAAGTTTCTTCTGAGTGCTGGCCAGCGAATCGGTGTCAACCTCTGCGGCGACGGTCCGATTCCACTCGTTCAACGCTCTCTCCCAGTGCGTTGCCGCCAGCTTCAGGCGCCCCGTCTTGGCATACAGATCCCCAAGATGATCCTGCACCGTAGGATCGCTGGCCATCTTTTGCGACGCCCGCGTGAGCTGTTCTTCGGCCTGATCGTATTTGCCTTGCCGGAAATAGGCCCAGCCCAGCGAATCGAGGTATGCGCCGTTCGCCGGATCCAGATCAACCGCCTTCTTGATCATCGAGATGGCTTCATCCAGTTTTGTGCCGTTATCCGCCAGCATGTAGCCGAGATAATTCAGCGTCATGGCATTTTGCGGGTCGCTGGCCAACACCTTGCGGAACATCTGCTCAGCCAGGTCAAACTTCTTCTGGCGTTCGTACGACGAGCCGCGCAAGAAATCGACATACTCCTTGTCATCGGCCTTGGTGGAGAGCTCCTCCGCCTTTTGCAGCGCTGCCTGCGCATCATCAAAGCGTTTGAGCCGCGTGTACATCTGGCCGAGCGTGATGTATACCTCGCGATCGTCTGGACCGCCTTTCAGCAGCGACTTCACATCTTCGATTGCCTGGTCCGACTGGCCGGAGTCGGCGAGTTGCGACGCGTACACCATGCGAAGACCTTTGTCGTTGGGAAGCTTCTGGTGGGCTTCCTTGGCGACCGCCGTGGCTTGCTGCCACTGCTTGGACTCGCGATACGTGTCGATCATCTGCTGGTAGCCGCGCACCGCATTCTCATCGCCGAGCGCGAGCATCTTGCGGAAGGTATCGACAGCCTGCGTGTAGCTCTGCTCGTCACGGTAGACGGTTCCCAGACGTTCCAGGAAGACCGCGCGATTGTTCTTTTCGCCCTGGCTATAGGTGCCGTCCTTCTTTTCAGTCTTATCAAGCAGATCCTGCAGAACCTTGGCGGCCTCGTCGTAGCGCCCCTGCGCCTGATAAACGGCGGCGATGTTGTAGGGCACTTCAATCGAGTCCTGCACCATGGACTCGGCTTTCTTCAAGTTCTCCAGCGCCAAGTCGAACTTGCCGTTGCGCCGGTAGATCTCCGCCATCTTCAAGTACGTCTGCGCATCTTCCGGATTCGCGTCGGCGATGACCTTGTACTGCTCGAGTGCCGCATCGGTCTGGCCGTCGTTTAGCAGGTTTTGTGCAAGCCCGCGGATTGCATCCAGATTGTCGCGATCCAGTTCGATCGCATGGCGGTAGGCGTCGATCGCTTCCTTGTACTGCTTTTGCTGTTCGTAGGTGTATCCAAGAGCGGAATACAACTTCGCCGACCGCGACGCATCCGGCACCGCACTCAATACCTGCACCGCGCGCGTGGCATCGCCTTCTTCGTTATAGAGGTAGGCAAGCGTCGTCACAGCTTCTTCGGAATCGGGCTGCAGCTTTACGGCGGTCTTGAATTCTCCTTCTGCCTTCTGGAGTTCGTTGTCGAGCCGGTACAGGCGGCCCAGGAGCAGGTGATCGTCAACATTGTCGGGTTCAATCTTGATGATCTGCTCATACTGCTCAATCGCGAGCTTCAGCACACTGTTCGACGAGCTGTTGCTGGATCCCTGCGTGTCTCCCAGCGAGCGCAAGTAGATCCGTCCAAGCAGTTTGTGCGCTTCCAGGTTATTGGGATCGCGCTTGAGAATGTCTTGTGCTTCCATCACGGCATCGCGGATGCGGCCTGTGCGCGCGTACAACTCGGCAAGCGCTGAGGTCAGGTATTCAGAGGATGGGTCAGCATCAATGGCGAGCCGGTATTCGTCGATCGCTTTATTCGCAAGCTCGCTGCGCCCGTAAACGGCTACCTGCTCTTCGTACATGTGAGCCAGCGCGTAGTGATAATACGCAGCGCCTTTGTCCACTTTGCGTGGCGCGTTCGCGGCCGGCTTTGACTCGGGCGCGGGCGTCTTGCTTTCCGGAGCGGGGCTGGGGTTCTGCGCGATCCCGGCCGTGGTGGCAGCCAGAACCACAGAAAAAGCGACAACGAATTTCTTCATGGAATACCTTTAGAACTCCGACTCTAGCTCGTTAGATGCCTGCCGGGCCACCTAGGTGCCCTAATTGTACCCGTTCCCATCCGGTCGCGGCCCGGGAAAAAGCACGGATTTGTTCCCGGCGGTAACCTTGCCCAACAAGGAAAACACCTTACGCTTAGATAACTTTACAAAGCACTTGTTGCGGGCTTTTTGTCTTTGCGTTTCCGCACGTCGCTGGCGTGGGACCATGCCAAATTTCAATGCCGGAAGTGCCGTACCCCTGTAAAGATCATCGCCAGATTGTGCCGGTCGGCCGCCTCAATGACTTCCTGATCGCGCACCGAGCCTCCCGGCTGGATAATGGCCGTTGCTCCGGCCTTGGCAATCTCCTCGACCCCGTCGGGAAAGGGGAAAAATGCGTCCGAGGCGGCCACTGTACCCTTCAACGGCAATTGCGCCTTCATGGCTCCAATCTTGCACGAGTCCACCCGACTCATCTGACCCGCTCCCACCCCGACCGTTTGCCCGTCGCGCGAGTACACGATAGCGTTTGACTTCACGTGCTTGCAGACCTTCCACGCGAACAACAACGCCCGCTTTTCTTCCGGCGTGGGCGCGCGCTTGGTCACCACTTTCAGGTCGGCCTCGGTCAGCGGGCGAACGTCCGCATCTTGTACCAGCATGCCGCCCGATACCTTCTTTAACACCCACTTCTCATCGGCCTGTACGACCTCCACCAGCCGAAGATTTTTCTTCGCAGCAAACTTTGCCTTCGCGGCTTCATCGAAGCCGGGCGCCGCGATCACTTCCAGGAACAGCTTTGCCATCTCTTCTGCTGCGGCACCATCAATTACGCGATTCACGCCAATCACGCCGCCGAACGCCGAGACCGGATCACACTCCAGAGCGCGTTTGTAGGCTTCGAGAAGCGTCTTTCCGTTGGCCGTACCGCACGGGTTGGTGTGCTTGATGATGGCCACCACCGGCTCTTCGAACTCCTGCGCCAGGTCCCACGCCGCTTGCAGATCCACGATGTTGTTGAAGGAAAGTTCCTTTCCTTGCAACTGATGTCCATTGGCCACGCCCTTGCCGGAGTTATCGGAGTACATGGCGGCTTTCTGGTGTGGGTTCTCTCCGTAACGCAGATCGGTAATTTTGCGAAACGATAAGCGCAAATTGTTCGGGAATCCCTCTTCGAACTGAACCGAGCCGTGGCCCTCGCCACCAACCCGTTCGAGTGTTGAAGCAATCGCGGAATCGTACGCTGAGGTAGTTGCGAATGCCTTCCTTGCGAGTTGCCACTTCGTCGCGGCCGAAAGCTCGCCGCCGGATTTCGCCATCTCTTCTGCAATTGCGTTGTAGTCGTCAGGCGAAGTCACTACCGCCACATCCTGATAATTCTTCGCTGCCGACCGGATCATGGATGGTCCGCCGATATCGATGTTCTCGATCAGCTCATCCAGGTGTACGCCCGCCTTCGCCGCCGTTTTCTCGAATGCGTAGAGGTTCACCACCACCATATCGGTCGGCTGAATCCCATGCTCGGCGACCGCGGCCCGATGCCCCGAATCTGCGCGCCGGTGCAGAATGCCTCCGTGCACTTTAGGATGGAGGGTCTTCACGCGCCCATCGAGCATCTCCGGAAATCCGGTCAGATCCGAAATATCTTTCACGGGAATGCCGGCGTCGCGCAGCAACTTCGCGGTCCCGCCCGTAGAAATCAGTTCCACGCCCAGTCCACTCAATTTGCGGGCAAACTCCATCAACCCGGTCTTATCAGTGACACTAAGAATGGCCCGCTGTACCTTCATGAATCCGCCTCACTTGCTACAGGAGATTTGCACCAGAGAAGGGCAACCGAAAATTGTACCAGTTGCGCGGGAGGCGGACTCCCCTCCGCAATGCAACGCACACCTTTGTGTTTGGTAACGCGTTGAGATATTCAGCGAAGCAGATCGACCGGAAGTGACTTGCGAATCAGAATGCGTGGAAGTTGCTGATCACGCTTTGGCTTTCGCCTTCAGCTTGACCTGCCCGTCTTGCAACTCGACCGAGTACTCGACGGCCTGGCAGCCGTACTGTTTACGAATCTGGTCGGTCTTCTTCTTCACGAACGTGGAGAACGAATCGAGATTGCCCGAAACCGACTCTCCCGATTTCTTCTTCGCCGCCACGAGTGCGTTATAAAGCCGCTCAACTTGTTCAGTAGGAGCATTGGCATCCGAGATGGCCATCGAAAAAGAATTCGGCTCACCGGCCCCGTGGTTCACGCCATACACCGGATGATGTTGCGGCGTGTGTTCCGCCTCCCGCACCCCTTGCACGGAAAGCAACGCATCCTGCGGACGGCGGTAACCTTCTTCCCGGATGCGCATTTTCTTCCGCCACAGGTCGCTGTAAATCGCGTAGCGCTGCGCCATTTCGTTGTAGCGGAAGCGCTGCGCGAAGTTCATGCGCGATCCATCGGAATATTTGCGCAGCGTGGCGAGAACCTTCCACTCCATGTCGGTGGGCGGCCGCTTGGTCGGATTGTTGAAGTAGACTTCGTACTCGATCTTCAGCCGCCGCAGCAGCGAGTCGAGGTGAGTCAATTCTTCATCAACGGTCACGCGAAGGACCTCAGCTGTCCCGAGTGTAGGAGCAATTCTCATCGCGGGGCAGATACCAGCCGGTCACGATCCGCGTGGTACGAAAGTAATCAAGGGCGGCTTCTGGCTACTAGCTCTTAGCTGCTAGCTCCAGCGGGTCCGACGACTGATGGATCTGAAACAAATAGGGTTGGTGGGGAAGACCTTTTGAAGTGAGAATGGCTCGTTGACCTTAAAAATTATGGAGAACGTCTGCTCTGGCTACGAGAAAAGAGCTAAAAGCTAGAGGCTTGCAGCTAAAAGCTCCTGCTATCTCGCCGCGCTCGACGCCATTTTCTTCACCATCGCCAGCACCAGCTTGCGGTCGCTGTCGTTCAGGCTTGTGGCATAGCGGCGAATCTGGCTGAGAAAACGCACTTCGTCTTCGGAGAGTTGGGGCAGGCCCTTCGACCCGTTGGTGTGTCCGGAATCGGAAAAGAACTGCGAGAGCGGCAACTCCATGGCGCCGGCAATCTTCGACAGCGTGTCGAGGGACGGAATCGTGTGCCCGTTTTCCACCCGCGAAAGGTAGCAGCGCAGCAGCCCCGTGCGCTTCTCGATGTCGCCCTGCGACATTCCCTTTTGCAGGCGGTAATTGCGAATAGTTTCGCCGATGTTCATACAGGCAAGATCACGATTCAGACTGAGTGAAGTTGGACTGCATAGTAACCAGAGGAATACCTTCTGGCAAGTAGAAATTGTCGTTTCGCAAAACCATTCTGGACGTGCGCGTTGCCTCGAAACCCTGAACCGCCGCGGCAATTCCAGCGCTGCGCGCCGTGTCGTTAGTGCTTCAAATGCGCCGCCAGAAACGCCACCGTGCGCTGCCAAGCATCTGCCGCATCTTCGGCACGGTATCCATTCTTGTTGTTCGGGTTCTCAAAAGCGTGCCCTGCGTCAGGATAGATCTTCACCTCGACGCTCTTTCCCAACTCCTTCAACTGCGCTGCGAATTTTTCGACGGAGTCCGGCGGAATCCCTTGGTCCTTTGCTCCGAAAAGTCCGAGGATCGGCGCGTTGATCTTCTTCAACTCGGCAGGATCGGTCGCCAGATGTCCGTAATTGATAACCGTTGCCGCTAGCTTCGGCTCCTCCAGCGCAACGTCCAGCGAATATCCGCCGCCCATGCACCATCCAATCGAGCCGATGCGGTCCGCATTCACGTTCTTCTGGCTCTTCAGGTAATCGAATGCCGCAGCCAGATCCCGTTTCGAACGATCCTCGGGAACGCCCCGCATCAACTGGTGCGCAGTATCCGGATTGTCCGCCACTTTTCCGCGATACAGATCCACCGCCAGCGCCACATAGCCCTGCTCCGCCAATTTCGATGCCTGCTCCTTCACCCAATCATTCAATCCCCACCATTCATGGATCACGATAATGGCTGGGAACGGTCCCGCTCCGGAGGGTGTGTACACCAACCCTTTCACGGTCTCATCGCCGCTCTTGTAAGAGACTTCCTTGCCCGTGGCCGCCATGCTGCTCACCCCCAAAAGCAGAACGCAGAAGAAGAACACCCCAATCAGACGCATCGCTTTCATCGCTTCCTCCTCGATCGACGGCTGGTCTCAGACGCCTTCCCTGCCCGCCCGTGAACCTTACAGCATCAATTCCATGTACAGCGTGCTCGCCATCGGATTCTCCCGATACGGTGCAATCTCCACGAACCCCAGTTTTCGATAAAGCGCAACGGCATCCGCCATGCTCGCGGCCACCGTGTCGAGCCGCATGCGAGTGTACCCGATCCCTCGCGCCTCTGTGATGATCCGCTCTGCCAGCACGCGTCCCAGTCGCTTACCACGGAACGCCGCACGCACATAGAGCCGCTTCATCTCGCAAGTGCCTTCGCCGATCGCATGCAGCGCGACGCAACCGGCAAACTCCTGTCCGCTGCGTGCCAACAAAAGCCTTCCTGCAGGAAGCGCGTACTCGCCCGGCAACGCCGCGAGCTCCTTATCGAAGTTCTGGAAACACAGGCTGAAATTGAGAGACTGCGCGTATTCCAGAAACAGTTCCCGCGCCGCTTCGATCTCCGCTGGCGACAATGCCTGAGCAATTACAAATTCTGTACGAGTACCCGTGCTCACGTTCATGCCCTCATTGCACAACTCGCTCGAGGCTCGAAGCTCGCAGCTTCTTCACCCCATCAACATGCCGCCATTCACATTCAACACGTGGCCCGTGATGTAGCTTGCTTCCTCCGACGCCAGAAAGCGCACCGCATTCGCCACGTCGTCCACCGTTCCAATCCGTCCCAGCGGGATCATCTTCAGCGCGGTTTCCTTCAGGTCCTGCGCCAGCCCCTCCGTCATCGCCGTTTCGATGAATCCGGGCGCCACCGCGTTGGAAGTGATACCGCGTGAACCGACCTCTCGCGCCACCGCCATCGTGAATCCGATCAGACCCGCTTTCGACGACGCGTAATTCGCCTGCCCGGCCTGCCCCATCTGCCCGAATATGCTGGTCACGTTGATGATGCGTCCCCAGCGCTGCTTCAGCATCGAGCTAATTACCTGCTGGGTCGCGAGATACGCGGAGGTCAGGTTGGTGTTCATCACCGCGTCCCAATCGGCGCGTTTCATGCGCATCAACAGGGTGTCCTTGGTGATGCCCGCGTTGTTCACCAGGATGTCGACCTTGCCGAACTTCGCGATGGCCGCCTTCACACCCGCCTTGATTTGTTCCTCATCATTGACGTCCATGGCAAACGCGGCCGCCTGCCCGCCTGCAGCGGTAATCTGGCCGACGAGTTCTTCGAGCTTCTGTTGATTGCGCGCCGCCACCGCCACGGCGGCTCCCGCCTCCGCAAGTTTGCGCGCACATCCGTGCCCAATGCCCTGCGATGCGCCGGTGACGAGCGCAACGCGACCTGAAAGACTCATGGATCACTCCTCTTGAAAAGAAGACTGGAAATTATAAATGTCGCGCGCCGGTTTGCTTAGGCGCGCACGTCTGCGATGCTGGTCTGGAAGTGGTGTATCCCCAGAACATTCACGACGTTGGACATCTTCTTCGAAAAAGCCGGATGAACCGAAAGAGGTCTTATTTCGCGTGCTCCAGCAAGAACCGCCGAGCATTCTCCGGCGCCTCAAACAAATCCTGATCGTGCCCCGCGTCCGGATAAAAGTGCGATTCGACCTGACTGCCTGCACGTTGCATCAACTCGCGGCCGTTATTCTCCGGCACAATCGAGTCTTCAAGGCCGTAGTTCACCTGCGTGGCCGGCAAGCTGTTTGTGAAGTACAGCGGCGAACTGGCGATCATCCTGCGTCGCACATCAGCCAAGCTTTCCTTCCCATCCACAGCGTAACGCAGGAAGTTGTAAACGTACTGTCCGCCTCCTTCATTGATCTTGGAGTGATAGCGCAGCGCGTCTTCTGCAACCTGTTGTTGCGTCCAGCCTGCGGGCGCCATGAGTTCGAACCAGTCGGTAGGCGCAGCCC
>Ga0157376_10002058_pt1 | contig 13498 bp, 11 predicted proteins | sample M45metaG_FD_121801 | JGI IMG/M metagenome (GOLD analysis project Ga0157376, IMG submission 121801) | Miscanthus rhizosphere microbial communities from Kellogg Biological Station, Michigan, USA - M4-5 metaG | ecosystem: Host-associated > Plants > Roots > Rhizosphere > Soil | place: USA: Michigan... | reverse complement strand
GGTGCCGCAACTTACTTCTCTTTGGATGTGGTCACAAACTGCCGCATCTCTCGCCGTTCTTTTTCCAACTGCGCATCTTCCGAGCGTTTTAGCTCTTTGTACAGTTTCATTTGCTGCTCAGCTTTTTCTGATTGCCCGGCGCGGCGATAAGCCAGACTCAATTGATAATGCCCCGCACTCGATTGGGAATTCGCCGCTACGCCCTGTTCAAATGTTCGCAGCGCCGCATCTTTTTCGCCCTGCGCGTTATACAACATTCCCAGATGCACGTAAACTTCGCCATGAGTCGGGTCAAGCGCCAGCGCTTTCTTGAAATATGCTTCCGCGCGGCCGAATTCGTCGCCGTGGCCAATTTGCCGCCCCTGCTTCCATAGCAAAAAGCCATAGTAGTCGTTGGCCAGCGGATTTTGCGGCTGCAGCGTCACAAAGCGCCGCAGCTTTTCGTCGCTGCAGCCGAGCACGCCGGTAGATGCTATTTCCATTCGACCCAGAAATAAGTAAGGTTGTGCGTCCGCAGGATTGAGGTCGGAAGCCTCACACATATTCGCGGCCGCCTCGGCAAATTGTCCATTCGCGTAGTACGCCGCTCCCAACCCCGCCCTCATGCGCTCCGACTTGGGGTGCTGCAGGGCGCCCTTGTGAAAAACTTCCACCGCGGCAATTCCTCCTCGATGCAGCAACAGTTCCGACCCCCAGGCGAAATAATTTCCCTCGCTGGGATCGAGCTTTACCGCTCTCTCGTATTCGTTCACCGCGGCCAAGGGATCGCCGCCCTTTTCGTGGGCATCGCCGAGCAGTCGATGTGAATTCGCTTCACTCGCGGCCGCAGATTTTGGCGCCGCTGCACCTGGCTTTAGCGACGCAGTTTCTTTCGCCAGTGATTCGCTGGTACGAACATAGGCGTCCGAACCGTGCAATCCGACGTTGCTCCAATCGGTCACACCTGCCACCGTAAAATTAGGCTCGTCGGAGAACTGCATTCGGCCCGCCGCCGACTGTTTGGTCAAAACCATGTCCACATGCTTGGTCTCGCCGTTGGCAAGTTCAACCGACTGCACCGCCGCAGCCGCAAATCCATTCTGTGAAGCTCGCAGCTCATATCGGCCAGCCCTCGTAACGGTCAAAGCATACTTGCCGCCGGCATCAGTGCGAACTTCAAGGCCCGGGCCTTGCTGCGAATCATGTAGTTGCACCAAGGCGTCCCCAATCGGCTCGCCTGTGGCGGTGCAAACTTTGCCTTCTAAACGGGCGCCTTGCCCGGCAGTATCCGCAACATTTTGCGCGACGGCCAAAGAGGCGAAAGCCGCCCACGCCAACGTGAGGAGTGAGAAAACCCGGAGCATCTTGCGGCCGATTGAAATCACATCTCGCATTCTATCGCCAAATCACGTCGCGCATGGACTTCCGCCTCAAACCATGCATCATGCGATTTGGGAATCCGTCAGCGATAAGAGAGAATTGCATTTCGGTTTTTCATGACCAACACTCCTTCGCTCACAACCCGCGTGCTGCTCGTCTTCACCAGCGTCTGGTTTATCGCGGCCGCAGCGCTAGGCACGCGCTTAGCATTTACCTGGGACCAGCAGCGAAAGATTCCGCATCAGGCGTTGGCCACGGTGCCTTTCGATCAGGAAGCCGGCAACATCGCCTTCGCACTGTCGCAGGGCCACGGTTTCAGCAATCTCTTCCGGCAAAACACCGGACCAACCGCATGGCTTGCTCCCGTCTATCCGCTGCTTTTGTCATTTATTTTCCGCGTCTTCGGCGGATTCACGTTGAGCAGTTTTTTTGCAGGGGCTATTTTGAACGCACTCTTATCCGCAGCAGTCATCTTCCCACTTTTTGCTATCGCTGGCCGGGTGAGCGGCCGCACCGTAGCAATCGTGAGCAGTTGGCTGTGGGTTTTTCTTCCCGCAGGCATTCTGATGCCGTTCGAGTGGATCTGGGATACCTCGCTCTCAGTTTTTCTGGCCACGCTTCTTGTATGGCTGACCCTGAAAATTGCCGAGTCCCCTAAGCTTTCAGTCTGGATTTCCTACGGCGCGCTGTGGGCCCTGGTGCTGCTTACCAATCCGACGCTGGGAATCGCGCTGCCCTTTCTCCTCATATGGGCAGCGCTGCGCGCGAACCAACAGCTAGAATTGCCGTGGCGCATTCCGGCGGTGACCGTCGCAGTGATTGTCGCCTGCTGTCTTCCTTGGACCGTCCGCAACTACAACGCATTCCACAAACTCATTCCCATTCGCTCCAATTTCGCGTTCGAGCTATGGATCGGCAACAACGACATTTTCGACGAACATGCCGTCGGCGGAATTCAGCGCATCACCCGCTACGAAGAAACGCGCAAGTACGCTCAACTGGGCGAGACCGCCTACCTCGCTGAAAAATCCGCCGCAGCGAAAACTTTCATCACCCACAAACCGGCACTTTTCTTTCAGCTAACCGGCCGCCGAATTGTCGCCACCTCCTTCGGCACCAATCATCCGCTCGCGGATTTTCGCCGCACGGATTCCTGGTTGGTGCGCGTGATCCTTCTCGGCAATTTGCTTTTGGCTGTGGGCACATTGCTGGCCATCTGGTTTTTGCTAAGAACCCGCAACCCGCTAACGTTTCCAATCGCCGCGCTACCCGTACTTTATCCGCTGGTCTATTACCTCACGCACACTTCGCAGCGCTACCGGCATCCCATCGATCCGCTGCTGGTCTTGCTGACGACCGTGGCCATCGCTGCCTGCTGCTCAAGAAAGTACCGAACTGCGCGCTCTAAAACCGATTTAACTCTGCCGTTTTCTCCCGCCGCGCAGTAGAATGTGCGGCGGTAAGTTACCAACAAGGAGCATCTCCATGCGCCGTTTCGCACTCATGCTGGCTGTCTGCGCGCTGTCATGCATCACTCTGCTCGCGCAACAAAATCTTTCCACGCACTGGGAAGAACTCACCGCCGACGATTTTCGCCACGCCGTCGAGCAAGCCAAAGGCACCTGTATCCTGCCCATCGGCATTCTGGAAAAGCACGGGCCGCATCTTCCGCTCGGCACCGATCTCTTAAACGTCCGCTACGCGGCGTTACATGCTGCTGAAAAGGAGTACGCCGTGGTTTTTCCCGAGTATTACTTCGGCCAAATTTTTGAAGCCAAGCACGAGCCCGGGACCATCGCCTACAGCCGAAGCATTCAGCTGAATCTTTTGCAGGAAACCACCGACGAAATGGCGCGCAATGGCTGCAAAAAAGTGCTCATCGTCAATGGCCATGGCGGCAACGAAAGCCTTCTACCTTACTTTGCGCAAAGTCAGCTTGATAAGCCGCACGACTACGTCGTCTACATTCAATGGGGCGCGAATCACGAAAAGGACAATCCGCTGCACAAAGACAAGATCGACATGCACGCCGGACAATCGGAAACTTCCAACACCATGATTTCGCACCCCGACTTGGTGCACATGGACCGCGCTGCACAGGAATCCGGTGCCGATCAGAAGCACGATCCGCTTCCAGAAACGGTTTACACCGGCATCTGGTGGTACGCGCGTTTTCCCGATCACTATTCCGGCGATGGCTCCATCGCCAGCAGAGAACTCGGCGAAGCGGGCATGCGTCTCTGGATTTCCACAATCGCAGAAGCGATTCGCGCGGTAAAAGCCGACGGCAACAGCTTGCGCTTGCAAAACGAATTCTACGAAAAGAGTCCGCATCCGCTGGAAACCAAGCAGTAGCGGAATCACTCAGGCACAAATGACCGCGTCGCCGATACTCATTGGCCGGCTGCGACGATGGCGCAATTATTTTTTCAGAGGGGAATGACTCAGCGACTTATCGCGCGCGGCGAAGCTGTTCCAGCCAGCGTTCCAGCACCGGCTGATGCTTTTCTTCCACGTCCAAAAATTCGACGCCCATTCCGATGCGCGGCTTCACGATTCGAACCACGATCAGCGCCTGCAGTGACTCATCCTTGCGCGTCAAGGTGAGCCGCGCCCGGCTATTCAGGGTCAGCGGCTTGCTGGTACAGACAAAGCAACCACCCATGGAAAGGTCCGAAGTCACTCCAGCGGCCGAGGCGCCAGACTCCAGGTCAATGCATTCCGCATCCGCGGCAAACGGATGGCGAATCGCATAGCGACGATCACGGATCGCAACTCCTCGCGATCCGGCCTTGTTCAGGTGTTCGTCCATATAAATTAGGTTGTTCACGGCGGCTGAGGTCCGTACGGGCAAACTGGTGGCCGTTCGTTCCTTTGCGACTGCCTCTAGTTTAGGGGGATTCTGGCTCCGCAAAGCGGTCCTTCGCACAAAAAAGGCCAAAGAGATAATACTCGCCGCGCAACACTCTCGCCGGCTTCCGGTTATTAGTGGCTACGACAATCGCCGCGCCGGCCCGCGCTTTAGCCGCTCTGGCGCTTGTTAAACTCACTACCAGGCGGTGCGTCTCCCTTCATGGAAACCTTACGCACAGAGGGCTTGCGGCAAAGCGACCGCGTCAATTTCCGCATGCCCGTTGAAGCGTCCTGGACGGAGGGCGACGGCATTGTTCGCCGCGTTGTCGTGCAAACTCTGCTGGTCAGCCGCAACGGCGGCGTCATTCGCATGGACGAAAAACTCTCCACCGGCCAGGAAATTTCGCTGCGCCGGCCGCTTGGTGGCGACATGGTCAAGACGGTCCGCGCCCGCGTAGTCGCCGAAATCGATCGCGAACCCGAAGGCTTCCTCTACGCATTGCACATTTTGGAGCCGCGCGCCGATTTCTGGGATATCGAATTCCCCTCCCCGCGCAAAGCCGAAGAAGCCCTCGCCCGACTTCTAATGGAATGCAGTTTTTGCCAGCGCCGTGAAGTGGTTTATCTCAACGAACTCGAATTGAAAACGTTCGAATCACGCAAGTGCGTGGCCCGTATCTGCAAGATTTGTGACGCTCCTTCGGTGTGGATCGAGGCACTCTCCGAATTTGCAGCAACCGATCCGCTCACCGTCCGCCCGGCAAAACCCGAAGACGAGCGCATCCTTCCGCGCAGAAATCGCAGCCGCATCAAAGCTCGCGTGCTAGCCTGCATTCGCCGACGTGGTTTTCAGGAAGAAGTCGCCGTCTGCGAGGATCTTTCCAAAGGCGGCATCGCCTTCCGCAGCCGCAATCAATATCCCGAAGGCACCCGCGTCGAAATCGCTGTGCCGTTCACTCCCGGCAGCGGCGCAATTTTCGTACCCATCCGCATCGTCTTCTCGCAGCCGATTCCTTCCGCCGGCCTTTTCCGCCACGGCGCCGCCTACCTCAAAGCCCCCGAGTAAGCACGCGGAAAAAATCACTACCGGCTGGTAGCCCGCCCAGAGTGCGCAGTTCCTCGACGACCAGCAGATCAATTCACCACCTGATCGTTTCGAATGAACCCCCAATCTCAGCCGCCTGCCGTCCAGTAGTCGTCGATTTTTATGAGCAGTTCTTCTCTGTCTTTGTTCGTCCCGCGTCACAATTTCCCAGCAACTCCGCGCAATCCTCTGATATAAACCTTCTCGAACCAGTTCGCCAATTCCAGGGGACTCCAAGCATGGCCGCCAGCGCCGCAAAAGCAATCGTCGCCGCAGGACTCACCTGCGGCGTCATGGACATCACCGCCGCCCTCGTGGTTTACGGAATCATGGGCGCCAAACCGCTGCGCCTGCTACAAGGAATCGCCGCCGGAATTCTCGGACCCCAAGCTTACAATGGCGGCGTACCCACCGCGCTCCTCGGCTTGTTCCTGCATTTCGTCATCGCTTTCGGCGCCGCCACCGTCTTCTTCTTCGCCAGCCGCAGCCTCGGCTTTCTCACCGAGAAAGCCGTCGTCTCTGGCGTCCTTTACGGCATCGCCGTCTATTTCTTCATGAGCCGCGTCGTCGTTCCGCTCTCCCATGCCGCCCGCTTCAAGTACTCCCTTAAAACGATGCTCATCGGCATCATCATTCACATCTTCTGCGTCGGGATCCCCATCTCGCTCAACATCCGCAAGTACGGCCGCTAGGCGAGACTCCTCCTTTGTCCGCTTTTCAACCCCCTTGTCTTGGGCCGATCTTTCGCCTTTCAGGCCATGTCGGACAACCCGGCTCTTTGCTCACCCTCACTTAGACTCTTCGTTGGCCCAACACTCCCAAACGATTTTCGCACTTTCCGCGCCGCGCATGGTTATCTTATAAGATAGCTACTAATATTAGTATACGAATAGGTCATAATGATTCATAGCTGGTGCTAATCCGCTGTGCCCTCCCCCACAGCGATCAGCTAATTCGGAGCCTCTTAAACCACATACACGCTGCGGGCCATATTCCCATACGCCGTATCAAGCCTTCTGCTTTCTGCTCTACGGCTTCGCTATCCGCACACCAACGCTCACCCGAGGTGCCTGCATCAACCGCGGCAAGAGAAAGTGAAAAAACTTCTCGGAATCCGACTCCAGACACGCCGAAGCGTTCGGCGCGCCGGGGGTCGTCCGCGTAAATCCTTTTTCATCGACGATGATGTGAAACTCGGTCACCGGACACAACTCCGGCTGCACTACATAGGCCATGGCCATCACGTCGAACAGCGTCGCGGTCGGCGCGCGATTTCGCTCTACCCACTGGTAGTACAGCGCCGCCAGCGAATTGCTCAGCGGCGTTCCGGCGCTGAAAAGTATGTTGCGCTTCACTTCATCCAGCATCAGTTGCGTCGAATCCAGCGGCATCATGAAAATCGGTACGCCACTGGCAAACAATTTCTCTGCCGCGGCCACATCGCTGTAAATGTTGTACTCCGGCATCGGCCCGCGGTCCGGCACATACCCCAAATCGCCATACCCGCGCTTGATCGAGCCGCCCATCAGCACCACGCGTTTGAGTTTCTTGAACGCTAGAGAATCTCGATCAATTGCCCCGCCAACATTGGTCAGCGGACCAATCGCCACCAGCGTGATCTCGCCGGGAGCCTTTCGCGCCTGCTCCAGCAGAAAATCCACCGCGTCAATCTTCTTCTCAACTGGCGCGCCATCTCTGGCCCAGCGCGCTTGCGAAAAATTAGCGTTGCTTTTGGTGGTAATCCCGAGCGCAATTGGAATTCCCGTCGAACCATTTTCTTTCAGAAAGCGCTGCACCAGCTGCGCTCGCAATTCCGTGTCTCCCCAGGCCGTCGAAATTCCCACTATCTCCACTTCCGGACTGCGCAAAGCCAGCGCCAGCGCAAACACATCATCGATGTCGTCGCCAATATCCGTATCCAGAATGATTTTGGTTTTTGCGGCGCCGGCAACGGGCGCTTGCTGGGCGAAACTCGCTATCGGCAGAAATATTTGTCCGGCCGTCCAGACCATCATCACCAGCAGAACATTGTTCAAAATCCACAATTTAGGCTCCCCATCAATTCGACTTCGCGGCCCGAGCATATCGGGGAAAATATTTACGGTTCCTCCGGCGCCGATGGTGCATCAGGCTCGCTTGCGGCCACGCCGGGAGTGGGTTGCAGCGCCCCGTAAGACTGCGATCCAGTCGAGCTGCGCGCCCGCTCTGCGGCCACATTCAACCGGGCGAAAATGGCCCGCTCCGCAAGTGCTTTTTCCGGCAGGTTTTGCCGCGCATAGGCTCGCGCCAGTTGAAAATGAACTTCGGCGCTGCCTGGAGACAACTTCGCTGCCTGCTGCAATTCTCGAACCGCGGAATCGGTCTCGCCCAATTCCAGGTGTACTCGGCCAAGAGCGTAATGTGCTGCCGCCGAGGAAGGTGCTATTTCCACAGCGCGTTTTGCAGGAGCCATCGCTCCCATTAACTCGTGCCGCTGCAAATGTACCGAAGCCAATTCAATCCACGGCAATTCACTTTGTTGAGAAATACGGGCCTCCGCTTCAAATTGCACCACCGCTTCCTCAAACATCGATAACGAAGACAACGCGGAACCGTACACATAGTGAAGAAACGGAACCGTCGGATAATCGCGGATCAACTCTTTCATTTTCGGCAGCGCCAGATCATATTTGCTGCCTGCCAACAACATTGCCACCTCCCCTGTGCGCTGCACCAGCGGTCGCTGCGCCTGAGGAACTTCAGCAGGCAACTGGGGGATGCGCAAAAATGCTATTCCCAGTGCAAAGGCAATCTCGTCCGCCAAAGCCCCCGGGCCCGCCTCTGCGGAAAGAATTCGGTTGGCGCGTCCAAATTCCGATTTGCGGTTCAAGAGAATCGCCAGGTGGTATCGAGCGATCCGCAACGAGTCCGGCGAAGCTCCCAGCCCCAGCTCTTCGCCGCGTTGCAAATGGATCAGCGAATTCTCGTAATCTCCGGTTGCAAATTCGCTCAGCCCTAGCACGCCCCACCCGGTCCCGGAGTTGGGGTTTTTCTCCAGCCAGACTTTCAGTGCGCCAGTGGCCGAGGGAAATTGTCGCGTCGAGTAATACAACATCGCCAGGTTCCAGCGCCCTTCATTCCAGTCCGGACGGACTTGCAGAGCTTTTTCGTAGAGCGGAATCGCCGCACTTGGATTGCCAGATTGTTGCGCGATCGCAGCTTGCTGCACCAAGGCCTCAAACGAATCCATAGCTCCCGTTGTCCGGCCGGAATTTGTGGCGACCGCAATCCCGGCAGCACCGCGCGCCAGAAACGCCGTCAACTGCACGTCTCTTTCAGTCGCTGCAATTGGCTTTGGCAGTAGGGCTTCCACAGCGGCTCGTTCTTTTGCGGCCGCCGCCGGATTCTGCATTGCGTCGTAGCACCGTGCCAGAATTTCGTGCGCAACCGGCTTGTCCAGATTCTCAGCAACGATGGTTTGCATCGCCGCCAACCCATCGGCCTTTTTCCCGGTGAGTAGTTGCAACTGCAAATCGCCCGCTGTCGAAACAATCGCGTCGCGTGACGGATCAATTTCTTGCCCCACCAGCGGCACTCGCAGTAACAGCAGTCCCAGCGCCGTGCGCACCTGCTCCGCGACTGGAGGCGAGACGAATTGTGGAACCAATAATTTTTGGGCCTGTGCAAAATCATGCGAACGAATCAGCAGCAACGCTAGGTGGAATCTGGCGACACGATCGATTTCGGGGTCGTCGGCATTGCCAACAGCAATTCCCTTTTCGAGGTGCGTCTGCGCGGCGGAATAATCCTTCAGTTCGTATTCTGAGAGGCCCAGAAAACTCCAAGCCGCTCCTAGCTGTGGAGAAAGGTCGGTTACCTTCTTCATGGCCCTGGCGGCATCGGTAAATCTGTCGCTGTCATAAGATAGCGTGCCAAGATACCACCAGCCTTCCGTCCAACTGGAATTCAGCGCCACTGCTTTCTGGTACCAGCTAATTGCCTCGTCTCGTTTGCCGCTTTCTCTTGCAGCAGCCGCAGCAACCGCGGCGGAATTGAAATCGGCGGTGTTCTGCAGGGCGAACAGTGGCAACACAAAAAAGAATGCGCAATAAGCCAGGACAACTACGCAGCGCAGCGAGGAGAAACGAGAGTTCATGGCCATGTTTCGCAGCAATGGGCGTTGAATAGCAGACTAACACAGCGCTGCGGAAGTGCGCAGAATGCCGCGAAAGCCGTGATATTGTGATCCGATGTGGGTACCCGGCGGCCTTCGACAAATCTTCTGGCAAGATCTTTCCCGGCGAAAACTCCTCGGCCAATTCCTTCGAGCCGGCGGCAGCTTGGCACTCGCTCCGCTTTCCTGGACGAAAGGTTTATTGCACGGCGCGGCGCCGACCGCGCCGCCCTGGTTCGAAGAAATTCCTGCTGCAAAAAGTGGGATTCACTGGACCCATACTGCGGGAAAATCCGCGATGAAATATCTGCCGGAAACCAGCGGTGCTGGCTGCGCTTTTTTTGATTACGACAACGATGGGTGGATGGACATCTATCTAGTGAACAGCGGCAAAACGGATTTCTACACACCGGCGCAGCCGATTCGCAACGCTCTATATCGCAATAATCGCGACGGAACTTTCACCGACGTGACCGAAAAGGCGAGAGTCAGTGGCGGTGGCTACGGGATGGGAGTTGCAGCCGGGGACTACGACGGCGACGGAAATAGTGATCTCTACGTCACGCAGTACGGGCGAAACATTTTGTACCACAACAACGGCGACGGAACTTTCAGTGACGTCACCGAAAAAGCAGGAGTGGCCGCAGCAGGCTGGAGTTCCAGCGCGGTGTGGTTTGATTACGACCAAGACGGAAAGCTGGACCTTTTCGTTTGCCAATTCGCGGAGTTCGATCCGGCAACCGGTTGCGGTGTGGAGCGCGACGGCACGCGGCATTACTGCATTCCCAGAATTTTCAAGCCGCGGCCCAGCTGGCTGTTTCACAACAACGGCGACGGAACCTTTACGGATGTCAGCAAGGAGTCGGGCATTTCCGAACATTTGGGAAAAGCCTGGGGCGCGGTGGCAACCGATATTAATAACGACGGGCGAATGGATTTGTTCGTAGCCAATGACACCTTGGCGAATTTCCTTTTTCAGAATTCCGGCAATGGAAAGTTTACCGAAATTGGATTGGCTGCGGATGTAGCCTACAGCGCCGAGGGCCGGGCGCGATCCGGCATGGGTGTGGATTCGGCGGACTATGACCAAGACGGCTGGATGGATCTGTTCGTTGCAAACATCGACCACGAGATTTTCTCGCTGTACGACAACAAGCACGACGGGACGTTCGACGATGTTGCCGTTCCGGCGGGAATCGGAATGTCCACGCGCTGGATGAGCGGCTGGGGTCTAAAGTTTTTCGACTACGACAACGACGGGAATCTCGATCTGTTTCTTTCCAACGGATTTCCGGATGACCTGGTGGAGGAATATTCCAAGCAAGTGACCTACCACGAGCCGCTACTTCTATTTCACCGAGAAGGAGCTGGATTCAAAGATGTGAGCGCACAAGCCGGGCCGGTCTTCGCAAAATCATTCAGCGCCCGCGGCCTGGCCATCGGAGATTTCGACAACGATGGCACTGTGGATGTGCTGATTTCCAATAACGATGGCCCGCCAGTGCTGCTGCGAAACAATCGAGGAAGAAACGGAAACTGGTTGGGCCTGAAATTGATTGGGACCAAAGCAAATCGCGACGCGGTCGGCGCGCGCGTAAACTATCGAGCCGGTGACCTGAAACGCAGCAGAATGAAAGTGGGAGGCGGGAGCTTCTTGTCGTCGCATGATCCCCGGATGGTGCTGGGAATCGGCGCGAGAAAGAAAATTGACTGGATCGAAATAAAATGGCCGCAGCCCAGCGGCCTGATGCAAAAGGTTTTCAATTTGCCGCTGAACCGCTACATCGCAATCGAAGAGGGAAAAGACGGTTGGCGATAGCCGCCGCTCCGAAAGCGAACAGTTCAAATACCCTTTTGACGAGAGACGGCTAGATCGAAGCTGGAACACTACTGCGCTCGCCGCGGCGACGGACTAGATGGTGCATGGCGATGTTCAGGAAAATGGGGCCGCAACTGGTTTCAATGGAAAGAACCATGGCTTCGGTATCGCGGGTTCCAGCCAAGCCTTCGTCGTTCATGTGGATTTCCGGCGGAAACACTTTGAAGCGATAGCCCTGGTCGTTCAGCAGGGTTACCGAATTTCCGATGACCATGTTGGCCAGTTCGCAAACGGTTTCGCGGACGGTTTGTTCGCTGTCAGTGACCTCCGTGCTGGTAAGAATGCCGGCCACTTTCAACGCCACTTCCGGCGAAAGATCCAGAATGATGCGACCTTCGATGTCGCCCTTGATAACGATCAGTGCGGCGACACCTTTGCGGCGATAGGCTTCTTCGTCCATGGTGAGGTCGCCGATGGTGGTCGGTCCTTGCAGCGACTCGGCAAAAACCGCGTCGGCGGCATTGATGAACGGCTGGATCAATTCCATTCTCATGGACGCGACTCCCCCACCAGAGTGGCGGGCGCGCCGGCCAGGGCGGGCTCGTCACTCAGGACGTAGCGAAGAATTTCGTGCAGCACTTCGGGCTTCACTGGTTTCTGGACAAAATGTTTCGCGCCTTTTTGCAGCGCGGCCAGAATATTTTCCTGGTAGCCGACGGACGAGACCATTACGATCCGCGCCTCGGGATGCTGGCGGACGATGCGTTCCACCGCTTCAATGCCTTCCATCTGCGGCATGGTGATGTCCATGAGCACGATGTCCGGCTTGGTGCGGTTAAATTCGGCGATGGCGGTGAGGCCGTCGCCGGCTTCTCCGGCAACTTCCCCGCCGAAAAGCTCCACCATCTTGATGATGTTCTTCCGCGCGAAGACCGAGTCGTCCACGACCAGATATCGGACGGGCTGGTTGTCTTTCCTTAACAGAGCGGCGAACTGTGGCATAACCTTCTCCTTGTTGAGCTGGAATCGACTTGCGCAAATTCCAAGCCCCGATCCTGAATCTCCGTTCAAGAACGATTGGTGGATGCAGGGATCCTTTCGGATTTTTCGTTCTTGTCGGACTTGTCGTCCCGGTCCTGCTTTTCGGAACGATCGAACTCTTCGTTGCGCTCGTAACCGAACTGCGAAACGAGATAAGAGCCGATAGCGTCGAGCGGCAAAATACGCCCGACATAACCTTTTACGATTGCGGCGCGCGGCATTCCGGGAACCACGCAAGTGTCTTCACTTTGCGCGAGCGTGATTCCTCCGGCAGCTTTAAGTGCGCCCAGACCTTCCGCGCCATCTTCGCCCATGCCAGTCATCAAAACGCCGACGGTCATCGGACCAAATTCTTGGGCCACGGAATGAAACAGAACATCCACCGACGGACGGTGACCATTGACGTGCGGCGCGTCGGTAAGAACGGCCATATCGCCGCGTGGCATGCGACGCACCATCATGTGACGATTGCCGGGGCAGATGAGCACGCGACCAGCAACCAGCAGATCGCCGGACTTGGCTTCCTGCACATCGAGGGCGCAACATTCGTCGAGGCGGCGGGCGAACATTTCGGTGAAACCTTCTGGCATATGCTGCACCACCAGCATGCTGCCTGGAAAATCCGCGGGGATTTGCGAGAGGACAAATTGCAAAGCGTTTGGTCCGCCAGTGGAAACGCCGATGGCGATAATGCGACTGGGCGCGGCTGGCGCGCGACCGATTTTCTTTTCGAATTTTGGTGACTCGGCAACCGTGGTTGCCGGACGGCGGCCGGTAGCGCGTTTGGCAACCTTGATTTTGTCGATGAGCTGAGTGGCGATGGCGTCGAGATGCCCGGACGAAGCTTCTTTCGGCTTGGCCACGAAATCGATTGCGCCTAATGCCAGAGCCTTGAAAGTGGCGTAAGCGCCTTCTTTGGAATGGGTGCTGACCAAGATTACCGGCAGAGGAGCGCGGCGCATAATCAGGCGAAGAGTTTCCATGCCGTCCATGCGCGGCATTTCCAGATCGAGGGTGACCACATCGGGACGGAGCTCTTCGATCTTTTTCAATGCGAAAGCACCGTCCATGGCCGTGCCGACGACGTCGATCATCGGATCGCGGGCAAGGATATTGGGAATCAGTTTCCGCATCAGCGCGGAATCATCGACGACGAGAACTCGAACGCGATCGCTCATGCGATGGCCTC
>Ga0157376_10002057_pt1 | contig 13499 bp, 12 predicted proteins | sample M45metaG_FD_121801 | JGI IMG/M metagenome (GOLD analysis project Ga0157376, IMG submission 121801) | Miscanthus rhizosphere microbial communities from Kellogg Biological Station, Michigan, USA - M4-5 metaG | ecosystem: Host-associated > Plants > Roots > Rhizosphere > Soil | place: USA: Michigan... | reverse complement strand
GGCCCGACCGGCGTCGGCAAGACCGAGCTCGCGAAGCAGCTCGCGCGCTATCTGTTCGGCGATGCCGAACGGCTCGTCCGCGTCGACATGAGCGAGATCACGACCGGCGCCGCGATCGCGCGCTTGATCACGCCCTCGCCCGCCGGCACGTCGCTCGCGGATCGGATCCGCCGCCAGCCGCTCTCGGTCGTGCTGTTCGACGAGATCGAGAAGGCCGCGGACGCCGCGTTCGATCTACTGCTCGGCGTGCTCGGCGAAGGCCGGTTGACCGATGCGTTCGGCCGGCTCGTCGACTTCCGGATGTCGCTGATCGTGATGACGACGAACCTCGGCGCCGCCGATCCGAAGCCCGCCGGGTTCTCGTCGGATCCCGACGCGCCGTCGGACCCATCCGGTGCGATCAAGAACTTCTTCCGGCCCGAGCTGCTCGGTCGGCTCGATGCCGTGATCGCGTTCCGTCCGCTCCCGCCGCCCGCGCTCGAAGCGATCGTCGATCTCGAGCTCGGAAAATTGCGCGCTCGTCCCGGCTTCGTCGCGCGCAACCTTCGCGTCGAGCTGTCAGCTCGCGCACGGTCGCGACTCGCAGAGCTCGGTCACGATGCGAAGCTCGGCGCGCGTCCGCTCCGTCGCACGATCGAGGATCTGATCGTGGCCCCGCTTGCCGAACGCATGGCGCGCGATCCGGCGTGGCGAGACGTCACCGTGCGCATCGGTGTGTCCGGTGAGCCAAGTGACATCGTGGTCTGAACCGTAGGAACGATCTCAGTTTTGTCCGCAACTACGCGAATTTACGTCGTGTCAATGCCGTAAGAGACCCGACGAACGCCCGGCGATTGTTGAGGCTTGATACAATTTGCACGTGACCGACCCCAAGCGCGTGCTGTGGTATCTGCGCAAAGTTCCGCTGCTCGCCGACCTCGGTCCGGATGCGATTGCTCGGATGGCCGAGCGAGTCGAGCTCCGGGAGGCGCGGCGTCGCGACGTGATCTATCTCCCGGGCGATCCAGGTCGCTCGCTGTTCCTCGTCCACGGTGGCCGGATCAAGGTCTCCAAGGTGACGCGCGACGGAAAATCACTGACGCTCGCCTATCACGGGCCCGGCGAGCTGTTCGGCGATAGCTGCCTGCTCGACGGTGGGCCGCGGACCGAGATGGCCGAGGCGGTCGAGAACGCGCTGCTCTCCGAGATCGATCGGATCCACTACGAGGAGCTGATGCACTCTCATCCGCAGCTCGGCCTCGCGATGACGCGCCTCATGATCGTGCGCCGCCGCGAGCTCGAGAACAAGGTCGAGGCGCTCGTGTTCCGCGACGTGTCGAGCAAGCTCGCCGAGCTGCTCGTCAAGCTCGCCGGCGAATACGGTGTCGACGATGCCCGCGGCACGCTCGTCGCGTTGAAGATCACGCACCAGGAGCTCGCGAACCTGATCGGATCGACGCGCGAGACCGTGTCGCTCACGCTCTCGCAGTTCAAGCGCCGCCGCCTGATCGCGACCGAGGGCCGCAAGGTGATCATCAGCGACACCGAAGCGCTCCGCGCGCTGTACTAGGCAACAGCGCGATTAGCGCGCGTCGAGCATGTCGAACGCGAGTGCGAGCGCACGCTGCATCGAGATCGGGCGCGCGATGCCCTTGCCGGCGATGTCGTATGCGGTGCCGTGGTCGGGCGAGGTGCGGATGATCGGAAGCCCGAGCGTGACGTTGACCGACTCGTCGAAGTCGATCAGCTTGACCGGGATGAGCCCCTGGTCGTGATACATCGCAACGAGCGCGTCGTAGCGGCCGTGCAAGAGGTCGCGAAATGCAGCGTCGGGAACGAGCGGCCCCGATAGCACCGCGTTGCCGCACCGCTCCTCGAGCGCGGGCGCGATGATGTCCGCATCCTCGTCGCCGAGCAGGCCATCTTCGCCCGCGTGCGGGTTGAGCCCGACGACGCCGATCCGCGGCGCGCTCAACCGGAAGTCACCGATCAGCGATTCGGCGACGAGCTCGATCACGCGGCGCACGCGATCGGTCGTCAGCTCGAGCACGACCTCGACGAGCGGCCTGTGCACGGTCGCGAGCGCGATCTTCAGCTTCGGGCCGACGAAGAACATCGCGACGTCGCTCGCGCCGAGCCGGTCGGCGAGCATCTCGGTATGGCCGAGGTACTGGAAGCCACCGCGCCGCGCCCACGTCTTCGAGATCGGTGCGGTGACGAGCGCCGCGTGCTCGCCGCGCTTTGCCGCCTCGACCGCCGCGCGGAGATAGCCGACCTGCGCGACACCGCAGGCCTCGTCGGGCTTGCCGGGCACCGCGCGATCGCCTTCGCCGGATCCGAGGATCGGCACGTCGGGGAGCGCGAGCCCGAGGCGATGGGCCGCCGCCTCGAGCGGGACGCGATCGCCGTAGACCGTGCAGCGGGCCAGCCGGGACGGTGTCGCCGCCGCGAGTGTCGCCACCACGATCTCGGGGCCGATTCCAGCTGGATCGCCGAGTGTGATGCCGACCGAGGACGTGACGCCCTTCACGTCCTCAGGCTACCACTTGCTCGTTTTCTAGGTTCGTCCATCCTTGTAGACATGAGGGCGCTCGCGATCGTCGTTCTGGCCGGGTGTGCCGGCGCCGAGGCGATGACGCTACCGCCCCAACCCGCGGCGCCCGTGACCATGGCCGTAGAGCCGGTCCACGACCTCGGCCTCATCCCCGGCGAATCGATGGCGTTCGAGGTCCACCTCAGCGGCATGGTCGCCGGCGAAGCCCAGCTCGCGGTCGGCGAGATCGGCCAGTACGAAGGTCATCGCGCGATCGTCGTCAAGTCGCGCGCCGCGACCGCCGGTGCGGCACGCCTCGTCAAGGACATCGTCGACGAGGCGACCACGACGATCGACGCCGATACCGGCCGCCCGCTGCTGCTCGACACCAGCGTCGTGATGAACGAGAAGACGTCGACCGCGCAGGCGACGTTCACCGGCTCGAAGGCCGATGTCACGTACACCAAGCCCGACGATCCGAAGCCCCACACGTATCACGTCGATTTCGGCAAGGTCACCGTGTTCGACTCCCACTCCGCGATGGCGCAGCTCCGCGGCTGGCGCGCGGCGGTAAACGCGACCAAGCAGGTCTACGTCGTCGGCGGGCGCCGGCTGTGGCGCGTCGATCTGACGTTCGTCGGCAGCGAGACCGTCGGCTCGGCGCTCGGCAATCGCAAGACCGTCCACCTCCGCGGCGCCGCGTTCCACGCGAAGGCGAACCTCCAGATCGAGGCCGGCAACGCGACGCGCACGTTCGACGTGTGGATCTCCGACGACGCGGATCGCGTCCCGATCAAGATGACCGCGCACACCGAGCTCGGTGACGTCGCGATGGACCTGACCGAGTACAACCGGCCCTGAACAGTGATTGATGTACTGGTGGAGGTCGTCGATCAGCTGGCGCTGATCGTTGACGAACCACGCCGTGAGATCGCCGGCCGACACGATGCCGACGAGCTTGCCGCCCTCGACGACGGGCAAGTGGCGCACGCGGAGATCCGTCGAGAGCGCCATCGCGACCGCGATCGTGTCCTGCGGCAGGATCGTGATCACGTCGCTCGTCATCACCGCCTCGATCGTGGTGAGTTGCGGATCGCAGCCCGTGCCGAGCACCCGCACGAGCAGGTCTCGCTCCGTGATGATGCCGACGACCTTGTTATCGTCGACCACGACGAGCGCACCGATGTGGTTCGCGTTCATCCGGTGAACGGCCGTGATGACGAGCTCGTCGGGTCGCGCGACCACGACGTGCGGTTTCTTACCGAGTAGGAGATCGCGGATCAGCATGATGGGCTCCTTGGGTTAGCGGCATCGCGAAGGCGAGCAGCTCGTCGATATCGAACGGTTTCGAGAACAGCGTCGCGCCGAGGCTCGCGGCTTCGTTCCGCGTTTCCTCGTCGCCGAAGGCAGTGATCAAGATGACCGGAGTGTCGTGGCGCTCCATCACGCGCAGTGCGGCGATGCCGGTCATCCCGGGCATCCGCACGTCTGAAACGATCAGGTCGAACGCGTGCGTGCGCAGCTCGTCGAGCAGGCCGTCACCCGAGCTGGCTTCCGTGATCTGAGCCCCGCGCTTGCGAAATGCCTCGGCGAGGATCCGGCGGACCTCGCAGTCGTCGTCAGCGAGCAACACTTCAACACCCATGCGAGCTAGGACTGCACGAACGGGACCAGCGAATTCGGCCTGTTTCGGCCGATCCACGTCGCAAACTGCGACATCAGGTCTTCGCGTAACGATCGAGCTTGCGATACAGCGTCGCGCGATCGAGGCCGAGCACCCGCGCCGCGAGCGTCTTGGAGCCCTGCACGCTCTCGAGCACGCGCAGGATGTAGCGGCGCTCGACCTCTTCGAGCGGCACCATCTCGCTCGGATCATCGGCCGCGACGACGACGACGTGCGAAGCCTGATAGCTGCGCACCCGTTCCGGGAGGTCGTCGACGGAGAGCTCGTCGAACTCGGTCAGCGTGACCGCGCGCTCGATGCAGTTGCGCAGCTCGCGCACGTTGCCGGGCCACGAGTACGCGACCAGGCATTTCGCCACGGCCGCCGACATGCCCGCGACCGGCGTCTTGGTCTTCGCCGCGAGCTCGGTGATGAAGTGCTGAGCGAGCGCGAGGACGTCACCGCTGCGCATCCGCAGGGACGGCATGACGACGTTGATCACGTTGACGCGGTAGTAGAGATCCTGGCGGAATCGGCCCTCTTCGATCGCGGTCTCGAGATCGCGGTTCGTGGTCGCGATCACGCGGACGTCGAACGGGATCTCCGACGTACCGCCGATCGGGCGCGCCTCGCGCTCCTCGAGCGCGCGCAGCAGCTTCGGCTGGAGGTCGAGCGGCATGTCGCCCAGCTCGTCGAGCAGCAGCGTGCCGCCGTTCGCCTGGTGGAGAAGGCCCGTACGCGCCATCCGGGCATCGGTGAACGCGCCCTTCGCGTGGCCGAACAACTCGGCCTCGAGCAGCGACTCGGGCATCGCGGCGCAGTTGATCGCGACGAACGGCCCGTGCTTGCGGGCGCTGCGCTCGTGGATCGCGCGCGCGACGACCTCCTTGCCCGTGCCGCTCTCGCCGGTGACGAGGACGCTCGAATCGGACTGGGCGACCCGGCCGAGCAGCGCGCGCAGCTTGCGGATCTGCTCCGACGTCCCGATCAGCCCCCCGAAATCGGACTCCTCGCCGTGCCGCAGCCGCAACCGGCGGACCTCCTGGTTGAGCCGGCGATGCTGGATCGCGCGATCGATCGCGATCACCAACGCCTCGTCCTCGAACGGCTTTGACAGGAAGTCGTACGCGCCCGCGCGAATCGCGGCGACCGCGGTCTCCATGCTACCGAACGCCGTGATCACGACGACCGGGACGTCGTTGCGGTTCGCGACGATCCGCTCGCACAGCTCGAGCCCGTTGACCGCCGGCATCTGGAGGTCGACGACGATGACCTCGACGTCCTCGGTCTCGAGCACCGCGAGCGCCTCGGCCGCGGCGGTCCGCCACGCCACCGTGTAGCCGCGCCGGCGCAGCTGGGTCGCGGCCCACTCGCAGACCTCGCGCTCGTCATCGACGAACAGGACGCGCGCGGTCACGCTGGCCTGCACGGGAAGTTGATCGAGAACTTCGCGCCCTGACCGTATTCGCTCTCCACCGTGATCCAGCCACCGTTGTCGCGAACCAGCCCGTGCGCGACCGCGAGGCCGAGGCCGGTGCCCTCACCGACGTCCTTGGTCGTGAAGAACGGCTCGAACACCCTGCCCTGGTCCTTGTTCTCGATGCCCGGGCCGTCGTCGATCACTGCGAGGCTCGTGACGTCCGCGCGGCGGTGAAATTCAACGGCGATCGCGACATGCCCACCGGTCTGGACCGCCTGCAGCGCGTTCATCACGAGGTTCGTCAGCGCCTGCTGCACTTGCTGCGGATCGACCCGGATCGCGTGGCGCTCGCTGACCGCGAGCTCGAACGCGACCGCCTTCTTCTTCGCGATCGGCTCGAGCATGCGATGGACGTCGCGCGCGATCGTCTCGAGGTCGGTCGTGGCGCGCTGCGGCGGCTGGCGGCGCGCGAACCCGAGGAGGCCGCTGATGATACCGGCCATCCGGCGCGATTGTTCGAGGATCAGCTTCCCCGCCTCGCGAGCCTCGCCGTCGACCGTCTCGCCGGTCGCGATCATCTTCGCGCGGCCCGCGATCACCTGGAGCGGCGAGCCGAGCTCGTGGGCGACGCCCGCCGCGAGCTGGCCGACGGTCGCGAGCCGGTTCGAGTGCTGGAGCTGTTCGGTGCGCTCGACGTGCGCCGCCATCTGGTCGGCGAGCGCCTTGCTGCGCCGGATGATAACGTTGACGACCGCGACGACGAACGCGGTCATCACGAGCTCGCTGACCAGCTCGCGCGGCGTCGTCGGAAACCCGCCGGCCTCGACGAGCTGCAGCAACACCGGCACCGCCGCGAGCAAGTACAGCCAGCCGAGGTGATCGGATCTGCGCAGCTGCGGGCGATGGGGGAAGGGAGTCTGGGTCACGCAACCCTCGCGATGAAGATCGTGGCACGCAATCGACCGCAATACATCGACAGAATCGCGGTCAACGCGAGCGCTGGAGCCGGCCCAGCAACGTCGACGCCCGGGTGCACCCGAGCTCGGAGTGATGAAGTGCCGCGTGGCGGTGCGCTGCGGCCGCGACCCGACGCGCGCGCTGTGGGTCTCCCAGCCCTTGATACAGCGCCGCCAGCGTGAGCAGGACGCGCCACAGTGGCGGTGGTGCGGCCCGCGAGACCTGCCCCGAGTCGTCGGCGAACGAGTCGACCACGTGCTCGAGCTCCTGGACCGCGCTCGCGATCCGGTGCTCGCCGACGAGGAGCCGCGCGAGCTCGAGCGAGGTCACCACGACCTCGTCGGTCGCTCCGCGCACGATCGCGCCCTTTAGCTTGTCTCGCAGGACGCGGACGCGATCGTGCGCGGTCGGCCGCGTTCCCTCTGCGAGGCGCGCGGGCCGCGGTAGATCGCGGGTCGGTGCCTCGGTGGAGAACGCGTCGGGCATCGTCCACTGCTGGACATGGTCATCGTAGGCGGGCGTCGCCGCGACGAGCGCTCGCGAGAACGCCGCCGCGGTCGCGAACCGATCCTGCGGCTCTTTCTCGAGCGCGCGCATCACGACGCGCTCGAGCGACCGCGGGATGATCCGATCGGGCCGGCGCAGCGACGGCGGCATCACGTGCTCGTCGAGGTGGCGCTCGACGGTCGCGCGCGGCGACGCACCGCTGAACGGCGTGCTGCCGGTCAGCATCTCGTAGAGGATCACGCCGACCGCGTAGAGGTCGGACGCGGCCACCGCGCCCTCGCCGCGGATCACCTCCGGCGCCATGTACTCGGGCGTGCCCGACATCAGCCGGCGACCGCGCTCGTCGCACGCCGGGCTCGGCGCCGGATGATCGACGCGATGGATCGACGCGAGCCCGAAGTCGATGATCTTCGCGGTCTCCTCGGGCAGGGCGGTGATGAGGATGTTGTCGCTCTTGATATCGGCGTGAACGACGCCGGCGCGATGCGCCGCATCGAGACCCGCGAGGATCTGGATGCCGAGCCGCGCCGCGCGGCGCAGCGAGAACGCGCCCTGCTCCCGGATCATCACGCCGAGCGAGACGCCCTCGATCTTCTCCATCACGACGAACGGTGATGTCGCGTCCTCGGCGCTGCAGTCCTGCACCGCGACGACATTGACGTGCGAGATGAACCGAGCCGCGATCGCCTCGGTCCTGATTCGCCGCGCGGCATCTCGGTCCGCGGCGTCGTGGACCATCTTGATCGCGACGGTCCGGCCACCGAGCTCGGCCTCGAACACCACACCCATGCCCCCATGGCCTAGCGGCGAGCGCAGAATGTATGCGCCCGCCACGACATCCCCCACCCGAGGCACCCGTGACATGCACTGTCTAACAGCACACGGTGTGCCGTGATCGGGAGTGAGAGGTCAGTGCAGCTCGGTCGAGATGCGCGCGCGCTCGAGACGATCGAGTGCCGTGATCACCTCGTGCAGCCTGTGAAGACGCGGTCCGAGCTGCGCGACCACGTGCGCCTCCCACAATCCCGCTGCGAGCATTCCATCCTCGAGCTCTCTGCAGTCCTGCTCTCGATCGGCCGCCTCGATCGCGTCGTGAAACTTTTCAACCAGGCGGTCACGCCTGCGGAGCAGATGATGTCGAAGGCGCTCGCGTGACGTCATGCACGCTCGCGATGCATCACACGTTCCTCACCGGCGAATCCGCCGGTCCGCGCGTTTTGCAGCGAGATTGGACGCGAAAAACTACGTACTCCTCGTCGGTGAGGTGGCAATTTGCGTCACGTCGCAAAATGCGACGAGCGACGGGCTCTCGTCAGCGCAATTTTTTCGCAGGCTCTTCGAGAGGCGCGTCGATCGATCCCGCGACCAGATGCGTATCGTCCGCGGTGATCGGCCTCCCGGGCGTGAGGATCATGATCTCCGGATCCGATCGATCGGGAGACAGATCGCCGCCGAGATCGACGCCGACATCGGGAGTGCGCTCGTTCGTGCGTTCGCTCGTCGGCTCGTTCAGGGGCTCCTCGACCTCGAGCTCGACGAACCGCTCGATCGAGATCTCGGGCTCGCTCTGATCGCCGATCGCGCGCGGCTTGGCCATGCTCGCGATCTGGCTCGGGCCCTTCTCGATCGTCGGCGGCTCTTCGGCCTCCATCACGACCTCGCGCTCGTCGATCGGTGCGGGCAGCGGCAACTTCGCCGGGCGCGCGGGCGGGCGCAGCGCGCCACCGGGGCCATCGAGCGTCGACCTCACCGCCTCGCGCGACAGACCGTCGAACGCTTCGTCGAGCAGATCGTTCGCGAGCCCGGTTTCGCTCTTCGGCACGATCAGCCGTTCGCCGGGCGAAGCACCGCGTGGCATCGCGCGCGGCGCGATCGCGGGACCGTTCTTCGTATCGGTGCGCGGCATCGCGACTGGAATCGCATCGCCATCGCCGAGATCACTATCCGGCACGGTGCTCGCGCGATCCTGCGGCGAGCGCTCGTCGATCACGGTGCTCGCGCGATCGCTCATCGGCGGCGGAATCGTCGGCTCGCGCCCGGTCATGATCGGCGGAATCGTCGCGGCCGTGCCGATGCCGACCATCCCCATCGGCGCGGTCGGCCTGCCGGTCGGGGGCGTCGGATTCTTGCCGAGGCGCGGTGCGGACGCCTTCGGCACCGACGGAATCGCGGCGGCGAGGCTCGGCGGATGCGACGGCTCGGATCGACGGCCCGGCATCACGGCGCGCATGTTCGGATCGGTCGGCGCGTTCTCGAGCCCGGCGACGTTCTCGCCGATCACGATGCGCGGCGCGACGGTGGCCACGGGCGTGCGCGAACGCCGCGTCGCGATCTCGGCGGCGAGCGCCGCGAGCAAGATCTCGCCGAGCTCCGCGTCGTCTTCACAGACCTCGTGGAAGTCGTCGCAGCGCAGCGCGAGCGCGCGGACATCGCTGACGGCGATCGCGAGGCCGTCCTTGTCGGGCAGCTGAGAGTCCTTGAGCAGCGCTTCGGGATAGAGCAGCGAGCCCGGCCCGCGCAGCACGCCGTCTTGCTCGACCTCGCCGTCGACGATGATCCACGCGACGCGATCGCCGAGCGTCTGCGCCGGCACTTTGGTGTCCTGCGCGTGATCGCGCGGCAACGCGATGCGCAGCGCGCGCAGCCGGCCCTGCGGCGTGACCTTCGCCCACAGCGGGCACGCATTGATCGCCTTGTTCTCGCGATGCAACAGCTCCGCCGGGCGTGCCGTCTCGCCGGCCTCGAGCACGCGCACGACGAGCGCCGTCGCGTTGTCGCCGCCGCCGCGCTGGAGCGCGAGCTCGACCAGCTTCTGCGCCGCGCGCGCGGGCGAAGGTTGCTCGCTGAGCACTTCGCCGATCTCCGGCTCGTTGACGTACTCGGTGATGCCGTCGCTGCAGAGCAGAAACCGATCGCCGTCGGCGAGCGGCACGACGAACGTCGCCGCCTTGCACTCGGGCCCGATGCCGAGCGCGTTCGTCAGCATGCTCTTGAACCGCGAACCTTCGTTCGACGTATCGACATCGACGCCGGCGGCGAGCAAGCGCGCGAGCAGCGTGTGGTCCTCGGTCAGCTGCATCGCGATGCCATCGCGGACCATGTACGCGCGCGAGTCACCGCATTGCGCGAACACGATGTCGCCGCCGATCACGAGCGCGCCGATGATCGTCGTGCCCATCCCGCCCTTGGTCCGATCGCGCGTGGCCTCGGCCATGATCGCATCGTGCGCCGCGATCACGCCGGCGTTGACCGCCGCGAGCATCGCCTTGCGCGCCTGGATCGTGCCCTGCTCGAGCCAGGTATCGATCACCTTCAGCGTGTCGTCGCTCGACCAGTGCTCGCGCACGACCTTCACCGCGATGCCGCTCGCGACTTCGCCGGCGGCGTGACCACCCATCCCGTCGCAGACGGCAAAGATGCCGAGATCGGGGTCGATAAAATGCGCGTCTTCGTTGTGCTCGCGGACCTTGCCCACGCTGGTCTCGGCGGCTCCGACGATCGACGCGCGACCCACGGCTCCAGGATACACGTTGGATCGCGACGCGTGTTTGCTAGCCGCGCATCTTGTAACCGACGTTGCGAATGGTTTCGATAAGCTCGCCGGCGGCGCCGAGCTTCGACCGCACGCGTCGCACGTGGATGTCGACGGTGCGAGTTCCACCCGCATACTGATAGCCCCACGCACGCTCGAGCAGCGCTTGGCGCGTGAACACGCGACCGCGATGCTGTGCGAGATAGCGGAGCAGCTCGAACTCTTGATGCGTCAGATCGATCCGGTGGCCGCCGATCTTCGCTTCGTAACCGGCGACGTCGATCACGAGGTCGTCGACCTTGATCACCTCGTCCGAGCCGAACGTCGCCGCGCGCCAATCGAGCTGGCGCACGCGCCCGTACAGCTCCGCAGGTACGAGCGGCATCAACACGAAGTCGTCGTAGCCGATCGAGAAGTCGAGCGCGGGTAGCCGACTGACCGTGACGGCCACGAGAACCGGCGTCTCGACCAGCGGGCCGTGATCGCGCAGCCGCTGGATCGCCTTGTGGGCGCGCGCGAGCTCGTCGCCCGCCTCGACCACCACGCACACGGGCGGGTTGAGGGTCAGCTGTGCCTCGTCGAGCCCGCCGAGATCGAACCGTCCCACCGACACTCTCCCACCGAGCTCGGTCAGGAGTGTGACGACCGACCCCGGTTCACGGGCGGCCCGCTCCGGATCGGCACAGATCACGACGGTGCGCATCTCTCACTAGAGTGATCCCTGCCAATGGAATGCTGCGTCAAGTCGTCGGGTGACCTACCGCCGTTTGCCCATCGGAACCTGGTTTCCGGCTATTGCCCCTCCCTCGGAACATGTAAGAATTGAGACCGGATGGAAGAGTTCCACTGTTCGTTCTGTGGAAAGCAGCGGCGAGAGGTTCGCAAGCTCATCTCGGGTCCGCGCGTCTTCATCTGCGACCAGTGCGTGACCCTGTGTAACGACATCCTCGCCAAAGAAGAGGCTTCGGAGCGCCCGAAGTACCCGCCGCCGCGAGCGATTGTCGACGAGCTCGACCGCTACGTCGTCGGCCAGAAGGAAGCGAAGCGCGCTCTTTCGGTCGCGGTCTACAACCACTACAAGCGCATCGGCCTCCGCGGCAAGCAGAGCGATGTCGAGCTCCAGAAGGGCAACATCCTCCTGGTCGGGCCGACCGGCTCGGGCAAGACCCTGCTCGCCCAGACGCTCGCGAAGAAGCTCGACGTGCCGTTCGCGATCGCGGACGCGACGACCCTGACCGAGGCCGGCTACGTCGGCGAGGACGTCGAGAGCGTCGTCAAGGCGCTGTTCCGCGCCGCCGGCGGCGATGTCGAGAAGACCGCGCGCGGCATCATCTGCATCGACGAGATCGACAAGATCGCGCGCAAGGGCGGCACGCCCTCGCCCACCCGCGATGTCTCGGGCGAAGGCGTCCAGCAGGCGCTGCTCAAGATCCTCGAGGGCAAGACCGCGACGATCACGCCCGACGGCGCGCGCAATCGGCCGCAGCAAGAGCTCATCCAGATCGATACGACGGACATCCTGTTCATCTGCTGCGGTGCCTTCAACGGCCTCGAGGACATCGTCCGCCGCCGCACGGGTCAGCGCGGCCTCGGCTTCGGCGCCGAGGTCTCGACGGCCGAGGATGACAAGGACGCGCTCCGCCGCCAGGCCGGCACCGAGGACCTGATCAAGTTCGGCATGATCCCGGAGTTCATGGGCCGCCTGCCCGTGATCGTCTCGTGCGACGCGCTCGATGTCGACGCGCTGACCGAGGTGCTGTGGAAGCCGAAGAACGCGCTCGCGAAGCAGTATCACCGCCTGTTCGAGCTCGAGGGCGTGAAGCTCAACTTCCGCCCCGACGCGCTCCGCGCGATCGCCGAGGAAGCGTCGCGCCGGAACTCCGGCGCTCGCGGCCTCCGCGCGATCCTCGAAGAGGTGATGCTCGACGTGATGTACGAGATCCCGTCGCTGACCGGCGTCAAGGAATGCGTCGTCACGCGCGAAGTGGTCGAGCACCGCGCTCGGCCCGAGCTCGTGCTCGAATCCAAAGCGGCGTCGTAGTTACTTCGTAACTAGATCGCCGACTAGATCGACTGGCCCATGGCGCACGCCATGAGGTTGCCGCCGGCCGGGTAACGATAGATGCCCGTGAAGCACATCTCGTTGTTCGAGCTCTCGCCGAACGTCATCGTCGAGCCGGTGTTGTTCTGGTACGAGCAGGTCGTGGTCAGCGTGTCGCCGGCGTGGAGCACGGTGTCGACCATCGGGTAGTTCTTCTGCTCGGTGAAGCTGTAGTCCGTGTCGAGCATGCTCGTCGGCGAGCCCGTCGACGGCGTCACGGTGAACTTCTGGTGCACCGCGGTCTGGTGCATGTGCGGCCACAGCGTGAACACGTGGAAGTCGCTCGCGACCTTGCAGCTGCCGGTCGCGGTGTGGACCTGGTTGTCGCTCGGGATGTTGATCAAGAACGTCCCCGAGAACTGCATGTCGGCTTCGTTCACGACCGCTGCGGCGTCGACCGTCTTCACGAGCACGCCCGACATCGCATTCGAGATCGTCTGATCGGTCGTGTTGTAGAGGTGGAGGTTCAGGTTGATGAACGTGCCGGCGGCGAGGTGGATCGCGACGCCCGGCGGAAACTCGTTGTCGTCGGTGCCGACGCCCGCGGCGTACAGCATCTGGTTATCGAGCGAGCCGGCGCTGCAGTCGTACTCGCCGGTCTGCGAGCTCGAGGTCGAGACCGTGAGCACCGAGTGGTGCGTGCCGACCGGCGACAGCGAACGGAATGCGGTGATCCACATGTCGTTCGGCACCGCGATGCGTACGCACTTGTAGCCCTCGGTATCGGACGGCATCGTCCACGTCCGCGAGATCAGCATCTGGAAGTCGGCGGGAATTCCGGAATCGGATCCTGCCGGCGCCGCGTCG
>Ga0157376_10002053_pt1 | contig 13504 bp, 10 predicted proteins | sample M45metaG_FD_121801 | JGI IMG/M metagenome (GOLD analysis project Ga0157376, IMG submission 121801) | Miscanthus rhizosphere microbial communities from Kellogg Biological Station, Michigan, USA - M4-5 metaG | ecosystem: Host-associated > Plants > Roots > Rhizosphere > Soil | place: USA: Michigan... | reverse complement strand
CAGGCGAAGCGGTGTTATCCTTTTGCTTACGGGCGTAGAGCGTGCCGGAGACCCAGAAGAGGGTGCTGAGAAAAACGAGTCCGGTACCCTTGAGGGTATCCCAGCGGTGGGCGGGATCGCTGGACTGGGAGCCGCCGGTGAGGCGCGAGAAGAGGAAGACGCCGAAGAAGCCTAGCAGGAGACCGGCGAGCTTGAGGGGTGTATAGGTCTTCCAGTTCTTACGATCGACGATCAGGAAGAGCAACGGCGAAGTAGCGATGATGACGGCGGTGTTGCCGGAATTGATATATTGCTCAGCGAGGACGACGGAGCCGATGCCGCCGACGAGTAACAAGAGTCCGCTGATGCTGAGGATGCGGGTGTTGTACCGATTGGGCAGGGGCAGGCGGGCGACAAGGCACCAGGCGAAGAGGAGAACGGCGGCGAAGATGTAACGAAGGGCTATGAGCATAAACGGGGGGATGCCGACGAGTCCATAGCGGATGGCAAGGTAGGTGGTTCCCCAGATGATGTAGACGGCGGCAAAGGCGAGGATGAGGGTGAGACTGGCGCCGCGGTTGCCACCGGACCGGAGGCCCGCGAGGGAGTTATTTGACGTGTTATCCATAAGCGGCGATTTGTGACTTCAAATTTAGCCCGGGATTGAGGTATCTTTATAGTCCAGAATCGATAAACCAGCTAGTCCAGGGGCGGCGGATGCGAGTCGCCCGACAACCGATATGATCGTCATTCAGAACTTAGTGCGGATCGACAAAGAATTGACGGAGCCCGTCTATCAGCAGTTAGCCAATGGGATTGTGAGTCTTATCCGGCAAGGCCACCTGAAGCCGGGGTCGGCGCTGCCGAGCAGCCGGAAGCTGGCGGAGACCTTCGAGATCCACCGCAAGACGGTGGTAGCGGCCTTCGACGAGCTGCAGGCCCAGGGTTGGGCGGAGGCGTTCCCGCGGCGCGGGCTTTTTGTTGCGACCCAGCTGCCGGTGATGCGGCCTAAAGGGATCGGATTTAATGGGACTGGCGGGAATGGGGCGGCAGACGGGGACCCGGCGGGCGGGTCGACGATCGGCAGCGGCATCCGGGGCAGCCTGACGGTGCCGCCGGCGAAGCCGGCGGCGGCCTATCCGGCCGAGACGGACTTTCCGGTGGAAAGGACGGGCTTCCATTTCGACCATTTCTTCATCCCCAAGACTGAGCGGCTGATCTTCTCGGAAGGTCTGCCGGATACGCGCCTGGCGCCGGTGGACATGCTGATCCGGGAATACCGGCGATTTGGCAACTACCGGTTTACGGCGCGATTCCTGAGTTACGGGCCGGAGCAGGGTAGCGTGAATCTGCGCAATGAACTGGCGCGATTCCTGAACGTGACGCGCGGCCTGGCGGTATCACCGGCGAATATCCTGATCACAAAAGGGGCGCAGATGGGCATGTACCTGCTGAGCCAGGTGCTGCTGAAGAAAGGCGACGGGGTCGTCGTCGGCGAACCGGGTTATGTGGGCGCCTCGGAAGTATTCCGCGCGGCCGGCGCGGAGTTGCTGCTGGCGCCGGTGGACGACGACGGAATGGATATCGACGTGGTGGAGAAGCTATGTCGCAAGAAAAAGGTGCGGATGGTCTACGTGATCCCGCATCACCATATGCCGACGGCGGTGGCACTCTGCCCGGAAAGGCGGCAGCAACTGCTGGCGCTGGCGCGGAAATATTCCTTTGCGATCCTGGAAGACGACTACGATTTCGACTTTCAATACGAGGTGAGCCCGATCCTGCCGCTGGCGAGTATCGATACCTGTGGGAATGTGATCTATATCGGTAGCTTTTCGAAGACGATCGCCCCGGCGATCCGCATCGGGTTTTTGATCGCCCCGGTGAATTTAGTGGAGGAGGCCACCCGGCTCCGAAGACTCATCGACCGGCAGGGAGAGCTACTGATGGAAGAGGCGATGGCGAATTTGTTGCGTAATGGGGATATCGATCGCCATTTGAAAAAAGCGAATAAAATTTATCATGAGCGGCGGGATCTGTTGTGTTCCCTGTTGCGAGAGGAGTTGGGGTCGCGTGTTGATTTTTGCGAGCCGAGCGGCGGGTTTGCGATCTTCACCCGGTTTCAGGGGATGACGACCCGCGAAGTGCAGGCGGCGGCGGCGAAGTTGGGGTTGGGCATGGGGCATGGCGAGGATTACTGGCATGATCAGAACCGGCGCGGCAACGCGGTGCGCCTGGGGTTCGCCTCGCTGAATGCAAAAGAGATGGAAGAGGCGGTGGGGTTGTTGAAGAAGGCGATGAAATAGCGGCGCGGGACGAATAATATGAAAACAGCTACGAAACATAGGCTTCAGAATTGTGACCCGGACGATATTTCGGATGCGCTGGTGGCGGTGCAACGGAGTTTTGGGATCGAGTATGCCTCTGATGCATTTAAAGGGGTGAAGACGTTTGGGGAACTTTGCGATGTGGTGGTTGCGTCGGTGCGGCGCGAGCATCGCGAGGGGTGTACAGCGCAACAAGCCTTTTATAAATTGCGGCGGTCGATAACGAGCGTGTTGCGTGGAGACGCGACGTCGGAGTCCGTTGGGCTGACCGTGCCGATCAAGCCAACAACCAGGTTAGACGAGCTGTTTCCAGGTCGAGGTAGGAAAGGGAAGATTCAGGAGGTGCAATGGCTGCTGGGAACCAAGTTGGAGTTGTTGGAAATGACAAGTCGGGTGGGATGGGGGTTGCTCGGAGGATATCTGCTGGGGTTTCTGACGATCTTTATCAACTGGCGGATTGGGGTGGCTGTATTGGTCGGAGTCGCGGTGATCAACTGGTTCGCTTTGCAGTTTGGAAATAAGTTTGTCTGTGCGACGGTTGGGGATGCCTCGCGCCTATTTATGCGGGACCATTACCAGCGGGCGCGGCGTGACCCGGACACGGTGAATAACGAGGAGATCGTGCCGGTAATAAAGGCCATCTTTGTTCAACAGTTGGCATTGGAGCCGGAGGTCTTGGCGCGGGATGAAGAGCTTAAGTGGCAGTAACTAACTCAGACCCGCGGACCGATAATTAGCGAACGCGGCCATTTGCGCGTACCGCTGTTTTAGAATATCTTACCGCAAATTCTTCCTGATGACCCGAAAATTGTTCTTTACCCTTTTATTTATTGCCCTCCTGCCTGCCGCCCGGCTGGCTGCGCAAGGCGGCGACGCCAGTGCCCGCGTGAAAGCGCAGGCCCAGAGGATGGCATCCGCCCTTGTGAAGGCCGACTATGCCACCTTTTGCCATTATATGAATCCGGCGGTGCTCAAAATGGTGGGCGGCGAAGCGGCGATGACCAAACAGGTGAGTACGATGATCGAATCGATGAAGAAGCAAGGGATGTCATTCGGCAACTTTTCGATCGGCGAGCCGTCGAAGATGCTAGCCAGCGGCAAGGAGTTGCAATGCACCATCCCGCAAGAGTCGGAGGTCAAAGTTCAGGATAAGACCGTGATGTCGAAGTCGACGCTGATCGCGATCTCGGCCGACGGCGGGAAGAACTGGACGTTCCTGGACACGAACAATAAGGACCTCGCGGCCGTGCGCAAGTTGTTGCCGAATCTGAGTCCGGCTATTTCTTTTCCGCCGTCGCAGCAGATCAGGGAGTAGCCTTCTTGGCCGGGGTCGTGGATTTGGCGTGAGTGGCGGACCTGGTGGAGCTACCCGTGGTTGACGTACCGCCGGTGGTGGCGGTGCTGGTCGTGGCCGCGGGGCTGGCCGATAATTTCCGGATGCGACCATCGACGAAGCTGATGTATTCCCCTTCGTTTATTTTCTTCGCGTTGCCGTCCTTGTCGTCGACAGTGCCGTCGGTATGAACGGTTGCATGGTTGGGCAGGATGACGTCGCGCGTCACGGCTTCTGCCTTACCATTCACGACCTCGGTGAGTTTCCCATTTTTCATCATGATATAGACTCGGCTGTTTCCCTGGGCCGAAGCGACGTGCGGAGCTGCGAAAAGAAAGCAGCCGGCAAGGGCGAAGAGCGGGGCAAGCTTGCGCATAGTAGGTGGTTTTGTATATTGCAATAGCAAAAATTTTGCCGGAGATACGCTCCGGCCGACGGTTATGACCTCCTTATCTGAAAATATCCGGTTTTTTTTGGACCGGAAGAAGATTGACTACCAATTTTTCCCACCCGGGGAAAGTGACCCGCTGATCCGGATGCTGGCGTCCCGCCGGGGGCTGGATCTTGACCGCCGGTGGCTGTGGGAGGCGGTCGAAGGACCGATAAGTATCGACTGCGGGGAAGATAAGGACTGGAATTTTGCGATGGATCAATGGCTGCCGCGATTTGACGAGAAGATCTTTCTGGCGGTGACGAGTGATGAGTTCTTTCCCTGGCCGGTATTCGAGATGCCGAAGACCAGCCTTGCGGAATTGCTTTCGGACAATATTCCCTTTGAGTATTTCATCTTTGATCTGGGCATGGAGAATGTCCTTTTCGAAACGCACGATAACCAACTCATCGTGACGGGACAGGGTACCGGCCGGGTGAGTAAGGATAAGCTGGTTCCGGTGGTGAAGGACATCGTCCGGCACCTCGTGGATCGGGATCTCGAATGGATCGCGCGGCGGGATACGGGAAAACGCATCACGGTAGAACAGATGCGGGACGAAGTGGACGATTATCCGGGGGTGATGACGATGCCGCCGGATGAAGCATTCGAGAAGATGCGCATCTATGGAATAACGGATCAGTGGAGGAGTATCGACATGTATTTGTGGTATGACGGCAGCCGGGGCGATCTTTGCTTGCGGCTGAGGCTTACAGTTATGCCCGGCGGGCTTGGGTTCTCGGTTGAGGATATTTTGGTGCCCTAGCCGGCGTAAAAACTTTCGCGGATGCGCACCAGCAGGGCTTCGGCGTGCGCAGGGTCGGGGGCTTCGGGGAGGTCACTGGCGGCGTAGAGCGTTTCGAGCTCCGCCATTTTTTCTTCCACCATTTCCAGCAGTGCTTCATATTCAAAATCGCCGCCGCGGATGCGGAGGAGGAAGTCGCGGTCCTCGCGATGGACGACGACGCGGTGTTGCGTGGCGATCTCGCCGGCCATGTTAAGGAGCCGGAAGGTATGCATCATGTTCTTGGCGTCGTAATTTTTGCCATGGGCACGCGTATTTTGATAGCGGGCGTCGTTGCGTTCGTCTACCCATTGCCAGTAGGAAGCATAGTCCTTGCAGTAAAGGGAATAGGCATCCTTGTTGAAATGCAGGATGGCCCGGGGCGGGACCCCAGGTGGGATGGAGCTGAGCTGGACGTCGTTGGCATCGGGGCCGGAGATGATGCCGCGCAAGGGGTTGGCTTCGCGGGGCAACTGGTCGCGGTGGAAAAGAAGATAGGCGTCGCGGAAATGGGCGAGGTTGACGAGGCCGCAGTCGGCGGCGGCAAGCCCGTGGTTGATCAACCACCCTGTGAGCGGAACGGTGACCTTGTCTTCGACGACCCAGCAGAAATCGAGCAGGGATTTGCGTTGCGAGTCAAAGCTCTGATTGATCTTTTTGTTGAGACCGCGAGCCTTTTTTACTTGTGTTTTTGCATAACCCGCAAAAGTATCCAGACAAAGTTTGCTGAGAAAATCCCCGGCGCGGATGAGGTCCATCAGCGGATGGCGGAAGAGAACGGTGCTGGCGGGACTGCTGAGCAGCTCGAGGATATTGGGATTGTTCTTTAGCAACAGATCGATGAACCGGCCGATCTCGTAGTAGACCTCGTCGTTGGTCTCGTTAGCGACCTGCGGAGTGTAGGTGAGCCCATAGAGTTCCCGTTGCGGCAAGACGTAGATACCCTTGATGTCGGTGTCGGAGGTTGGGACGGCGAGGTTATAGGCCCGGCTGCCGCTGATGCATTTGAGCAGGAGATGTTGCGGTTCGCTATGGAGCTGGGCGAGAGTCATGGAGATTGGCCTTCGGATGCGAATATACAGGGTATGTGCGATTGTTGTGGTTCTGCTGTCGGGGGTGACTAGGACCGATCGACATATTTCCGGAAAAGGACGTCTAGCTCCTCGGGATCGTGTTTGACCGCCGGAATGGCCTCGGCAAGATCCTTATATTTAGCGAGGGTCGTGACCAGCCAGTCCTGCAGCAGGGCGACGGGCGGGATGACGGCCTTCTCGTCGGCCTGGGATTTTTGGCGCAGGAGGTCGTCGACGGTATCGTTCCATCCGCTGTCGGTGATGAGTGTCCGCAGGATGGCGAATTCCATGGGCGGGACGGTTCCCTTTTCGAGGATCCAGCCGCAGGCAAGGGTGGGGCGAAGGGCGTAGAAGTATTTTTTGAGCCGGACCTCGTCGGCGCGCAGGTCGTTGGTCAAGGCGTTGTAGGCCATCGAGAGATAGTGGTGGCAGCCGGCGCGGCGGGAATAGTAGTGCGGCATGAGCCGGCGGAGGTCGGCGGCAAGGCTGGAGGGGCTGTCGCGCTTGGTGGCGGTGGCGGGGCTGCTGGGTTCGGCGGAGGGGTCGGCGGCGAAGCCGCCGGGGTCCATATAAACGATGGGCGACTGCAGCCATTCGTAGAGCGGGCTGTTGGATTTGAGAAAAAGCTGGAGGGCCTTGCGGATGTCCCAGCCGTTGATGTCGAGGATGGGGTTCACGGGGAGTTCGATCACGTCTTTCCGTTCGCGGATACTGAGGTACCGGTCGCGGGGTTGGGCATAGATAAAGCGGACGTCGTAGTCGCTGTCGGGGGAGGCGAAGCCCCAGGCGCGGCTGCCGGATTCGACGGCGTAGAGGATGCGGATGTCTTCCTGGGTTTCAATGGCGGCAATTTGGGCGAGGATAGCGTCAGTCATTGGTAGTAGAGCAAGATTTATAGCGCAAACTATCGTTTTTTCCGCACTCGTGGGGCTTGCATCCGGCAAAAAACCGATTTCAATCGGATGTTCCGGCAAATAACGCAAAATAAGTGCAGGGTGTTTTAACGGTATTTTTTGTAGAACAATGATTGATCCGACGCATAATACCGACAGTGTGGTCAAACACGTCTGCGCATAAAATCGACACACTCATTGCCCGATTCTGCACGCGAAAGACGATTTCGGACAAACTGGGATGATGTCTGTCAATCCCTTAGAACCCAGGTGGGCGTTGCGTTTCCGGGGATGGGTCTATTTGACGATCAAAATAAATTCCATTACTTCGAAATGCAAACTGTCACCTTGATCATCACGCCCGGTAGTTCATTCTGAACGACCGATCCCGCCCTTCTCTACATACCATAAACCTTTTGCCTCATGAGAAGGAGACGATTGCTTCCAGGAGTTATTTTCCTGATGATTGCCATTCCAGGACAGATCTGCAGCCAAACCCCGGCCGGTGGAATTGACCTTACCACCACACAGGCTGCCAACATTCCCGACAAATTAATCGACCGGATCGATCGCCGGACCATTTCGCTGGATCACGGGCTGGACCAACAGACCGATGCCTACCTGAGCCGGATGGCGAGACTGGAGGCCAAATTGAAAAAGCGGCTGATGGCCCTTGATTCGGCGCAAGCGGCACGGCTGTTCTCCGGTGATCCGGCGGCTATTTATGCGGGCCTGGCCGGGGGCTTGAAGGGCGTAGGTTTGAACGGAACCGGTTCGAACGGAGCGGGTCTGAATGGAACAAGCTTGACCGGAGGGGCATCTGCATCGATCCGCTCGATGGGCCCGGAATATTTGCCCTATGCAGATTCCCTGCAGGGAATGCTGGGCTTTCTCAACAAATATCCGTCACTGATCGGTTCCAACGCCGCCCTGCAAGGCAGGATCATGGGATCGCTCTCCGACTTACAACAATTTCAGGCGAAGCTTCAGTCGGCCGATGCGATCAAACAATTCATCCAAACCCGTAAGGCCGCCATCGAGCAGGCACTGGCGCAATATACACATCTGCGGCCGGGGATCAGCTCGGCGCTGGACGGATTCAAGCGTCAGGCCTATTATTATTCCGATCAGATCCGCGCCTACCGGGAAATGCTCAACGATCCCGACAAGATGTTCCGGGAGGCCTTGAAGACGCTCAATAAGCTCCCGGCCTTTTCCAGTTTCATGAAGCAGAACGGATTTCTGGCTGGGCTCTTCAGCGTACCGGGCGGCTACGACCAGGCCCAGGGTGTGGAGGGAATGCAAACCCGGGAGCAGGTGCTGGCCATCATTCAAAACCAGGTAGGGCAGGGCAGCGCTTCGGGCGCCTCCGCCATCCAGACAAGCCTTAGCAACGCAAGCCAGGATATCAGCAAGGTTCAAAACAAGCTCAGTTCACTCGGCGGCGGAAGCGGCGATATGGATATGCCGAACTTCAAGCCCAATAGCCAGCACAACAAATCCTTCTGGCGGCGCATAGAGCTCGGCACTTATTTCCAGACCACGCCCGCCACCCCGGTGTATCCCACCTATTCGGACTTTGGGCTTACCGTAGGTTACAAACTCGGTCACGGCAACAGCATCGGCATCGGTGCCAGCTATAAGATCGGCTGGGGGACACCGTTGCAGCATGTATCGGTTTCCAGCGAGGGGGTCGGTCTCCGAAGCTATATCGATATCCACCTGAAGAAAAGCTTTAGCCTGACCGGTGGCCTGGAAGCCAATTATCTCACGCCTTTCCGGCGGTTCCAGGACGTGCCGAGTATCGATCGATGGGCAACAAGCGGATTGATCGGGATCAGCAAACAGGTGTCGATGAAGAGCCGCGTATTCAAGAAAGCACAGGTGAGCTTTCTATGGGATTTCCTCAGTTATTATCACGAACCAAGAACGCAGCCTGTTGTCTTCCGCATGAGCTATGCGCTGTAACAAACCAAACCTTTAATAATCAGCAAACAATAGTGGTATGATCAAAATAGCCAAACACCTGGTTTTCCTGTTGCCCGTTCTTTTTTCGCTGGGTGCAAACGCCCAGGGACAGACGTCGGGACAGTCGCTGGATCAGCTGAAATATGTAATTCCGCCTTCGCCGGATGCATCCTCCCTTGGGAAGTTTGCCGACTGGCCGACCAATCTTTACACGGGATTGCCCAACATCGACATCCCGATCTATGAACTGGCCGGCCGGACGGTAAAAGTGCCTATTTCCCTCGGCTATCATGCATCCGGAATAAAGGTCGGCGAAACGGCTTCCTCTGTTGGGCTCGGGTGGACCCTGAACGCGGGAGGGGTTATTACCCGCAGTGTCGTAGGTCTGCCGGATGACGATGGGTCTGCGGGATACCTGGCGATGCGGCAGTATTATAGCAACCCGGCCGATATGAGTTCCGGAACGACTCCCTACAACCAGGATAGCACCTTTACGGTGAATGTCGGCGAAGGGACCGCGGACGGTCAGCCGGATATTTTCATGCTGAATGCACTGGGACGGAGTTACAAGCTGCTGTTCGCTACCGACGGTACGATCCTTACCATGCCGACAAGCAATCTGAAGATCACCTGCAACTGGAGCAACAACACCTGGCAGGTGATCCTTGAAGATGGCACCCAGTTGAACTTTGGCGGCAATTCCGCGATGGAATTCGTCACGAGTCTCTATACTCACGCGACGGGAGACAATAACGGCAATAGCGTCAACTCCACGTGGTTTCTCACGTCCATCGTTTCACCCACAGGCGAGACCGTGACTTTCAACTATACGTCGCAAGGATTTACACAGCGAACCGGCTATTCTCAAACGGACTACCTGCGGAATAGCCTGAATAATAATCCCACGACGCCCGGGTATGGTTTGGGATACCGGACGGGGCTGACCACCTGCGGATGCACTGCACAGCAGTCGGTAGATGGTGCATATGGGGTCACACTGATCAATAACAGCGTCCTGCAGACCACGAGCACGTTTGCGCTCTCCAGCATCGAGACTGATCTGTTGCGGGTGGATTTTTTCCTGGATGCGACCGGGAGGCTGGATCTGCAAGGTGGGCATGCGCTGGACAGCATCAAAGTTTTCAGCAAATATGCAAATGCCTATCTCCGAACATTTGTATTGAGTAATTCCTACACATCGGCAGCGTCCAGCAATACCATCGATGCTACGGCTCCGGATAGCTATGCCCGTTACCGCCTGCACCTGGACAGCCTCACAGAATATTCTACCGATCTGTCCGTGAGTAAGAAGTGGAAATTCTTGTACAATCCCATGCATCTGCCCGCGCTTACCTCCTTCGCGCAGGACCATCTTGGATATTTCAACGGGGCTATCAACAACACGACCTTTCTGCCGCAGATCCTGACACCCCTTGCCAATTATTGCGCGGGTTTCGGGCCGCCAACCTATCTGGTCGGGGACCGGTCCTTTCAAGGCGGATTTATGGCAGCGGAATCGCTCACGGAGATCATTTATCCAACGGGCGGCTACACCATCTTAAATATGGAACCCAATAGCTATATGTCCCAGGTGGACGTGCAGCAAAACGTAGGATTCGGCGATCAGATGCTACTTGGAATGAACTCCCCGAATCCCTGGTCCAATGTAAGATACGATACCATTTCCATCAGCCAGCCGCAATTCATTACGATCAACGGTCAGGCGCTGTTCAGCACCGATATAGCAAATGATTATGGACCTACAACGAATATCGCTTTCCTGTCGGTGACCGGCATCGATCCGAACAATGGATCGAACGGCGGCTCCTTATCCTTTAATAAAAATACCGGCAGTCTGACTACCACCTATTTCCTGAAGGATCCCGGCAGGTATAGAATCGGCTTTTCGATGCCAACGATCAGCCAGAGTGATCTGACTTTGCCGACATCCTATGCAGACCTCCTGGCGAATTTTTCTTACCGGCAATCCCTGGGGGTGCAAACGGTCGCGGTGCCGGTGGGCGGGCTGCGGCTGAAGAGTCAGTTCCAGTACGATAATCTCAATAGTGCGGCACCGGCCATCCGGCGATATTATCAGTATTCATCGCCATTGGTGCTGAATCCGGTGGATACGAGCAATGCTTACCTGACGCAATCCATATATGAGGTGGGCAGCCCGGACCCGCCCAATGGGTGCTCCTTCAGCCTATTCAGGAGCTCCATGTGTTTTCAAAACTACCTTGTCCGCAATTCCAACACCAAGAACTCGCTTGGAAGTGTGCAGGGTGGACCGATCGGGTATGGCCAGGTAACGGAGATGCAGGATTCGCTTGGCGTTCTGGGCTCGACAGTGTACAAATTTTACAACTTTGACAACGACCTTGGTCTAACCACCGCTTATACTTTTCCCTATGCACAAGTATGTTCGACGGACTGGCAGCGGGGGCTACTATTAGAGAAGACGACTTATAACGCAAATCAACAACCACTGACTGACGAAACAAACACCTACACGTTCGTCCAAAAGCCGATTCTCGCGGGATTCAAATCCGGATCGCCGTTTCATTACGGAGAGATCGCTCTGCAGGCCGTGGACTTTATCAAGGTGCCGGCGAAGGCGGAGACTCAACAGGTGCAAAAGACCTCGACTGTGGAAACTACCTATGATCCGGCCAGCGGAAAGTCGGTGGCCAGGTCTACCACTTATTTCTATGATAACGCTCTGAACATGCAACCGACCCGGTCGCTCTATTTTGGCAGCCGGGGAGACTCGGTGATGCAATATAACCGGACGGCGCTGGAACTGACAGATATCAACAACAGTATTCCGCTGAGTTCGACGGCGATCGCCGCCGCGGATACCATGGTCGCGAGAAATATAGTCGGGCCGGTGCTGGAAACCGAACAATACCGGCAAAGTGTGCTGGCGCTGAAATCACTGGTCAATTACCGGATGGTGAACAATGTGCCAATGCCGGATAATGTAATGGTACAGCATGGGTCGAACCCCATTGAATCGAGGCTCTTCTTCCGAAAATATGATGGCAGCGGGAACATGACCGAGCAGGCCAAATCAGCCGACCTCAGACACGACTATATTTATGACTACCATTCCACGTATCCTATCGCGGAATGTATCGGCGGTGACTCGGCGGATCTGGCCTACACCTCTTTCGAAGCGGAAGGCGGTGGGGGATGGTCCTTCACTACCGCCGATATCCATTGGGCGAACGGCTGTATAACGGGTAACAACTACTACGATCTTTCCTACGGAGCCTGCAGCCATTCCGGCCTGAATCCGGCAAAGACCTATATCGTTTCCTACTGGAGCTATGACGGCAGCTATTCGGTAAGCGGCTCCACCCAGCTGGTGACGGGAAAGACGTTGCCCAATCAATGGACCTATTATGAACATACCGTGACGGGTGTTTCTTCGATCTCGGTATCCGGCGCCGGACCCATCGACGAATTGCGCCTCTACCCGGCCGGTGCGCAGATGACGACCTATACCTATAATCCCGGGATCGGTGTCTCGAGCACCTGTGATGTCGACAACCGGATTACCTACTATTACTATGACGCCCTGGGAAGGCTTGCCTACCTGAAGGACCAGGACGGCAATATCACCAAGACGATAGAATATCACTATGCGAACCGTTGATCTTATTCACCAAGGATTCCTAAAACCTGCAACTATGAACCCCTTTCTTTCTCCAACGCGATGGCTGTTTTGCCTCGGGATCTCTATGCTGCCCCTGTTGCTGACGGCACAGGTGACGATCAGCGGCCCGACCTGTGTCGTCCCGGGCACAGTCTATCAATACATCATTACGGGCGCCTGGGACTCCGCCAGTACGATGCAGGTTTGCCTCCAGGGAGGTGTGATCAATGGATCCGGTGGGACCTGTACCGGAACGGTAACACCGCGATCATCGATCCTGGTGAGTTGGAGTGCTGCCGGCCCGGGAAGTCTGCGGCTAACGTCATCAAAAGGCAACAATACCCTGGCGGTAACAGTAACAAGCCCACTGAACGGGGGAACTCCTGCCGTTGCCGTGAGATCACAACTGATCGCTTATGGAGCGACACCGCTTGCCGTCGACTGTTCGGCCAGTACGGGCGGATCCTGTACGCCGGATTATCAATATCAATGGCAACAGTCTTTGAATGAACTCAACTGGACGGACATTCAGGGTGCCGCCGGCGCCCGGCTCAACTTCGCCCAACCCTTGTTGCAACCTGCCTTTTTCCGGCGAAAGGTTACGGAACGGAATTCGGGCACGATCGCCTATTCGGATGCCGTCTTCGTGGATGTGAAAGCACCTGCGCCGACTGCAGTGAAATCCAATCAACCTTAAACATCCCTTAAATTCTTATCCATGTCGATCTTCAGCATGTTAAAAAACAGGAGTTATGCGCGGATGGGTCTTTATCTGACGGCCATCCTGCTGGGTAGTCTTGCGACGCAGGCTCAAACATCGATATCGGGTCCTACCTGCGTGACCTCAGGTACTCAATACACCTATACCATCTCCGGCAATTGGAACAGCTCCACCTTTATGAGCTGGAGCATTACGGGAGGCGGCAGTTTTTCCGGCAGCAGCAGTGGTACGCCCTGTCCCCAGGTGCATGTCACCTGGACCGGTAACGGAACGCTGAAAGTGACGACCTCGAATCCGACGGGTTCCGCGACGATCAGCATCAGCGTCTCGAGTTCGGT
>Ga0157376_10002051_pt1 | contig 13513 bp, 13 predicted proteins | sample M45metaG_FD_121801 | JGI IMG/M metagenome (GOLD analysis project Ga0157376, IMG submission 121801) | Miscanthus rhizosphere microbial communities from Kellogg Biological Station, Michigan, USA - M4-5 metaG | ecosystem: Host-associated > Plants > Roots > Rhizosphere > Soil | place: USA: Michigan... | reverse complement strand
TAATCAACAACAGCTCGTCACTCCGCTAACAGAGCTGGGCATGGGAGCGCCGCATCCAGTAGACATAAGCATTCCCGGCGCTCCGCAACAAGGGCCAGGGCAGCCGGGTGGTGATGGAGGAGCACAGTAATGCGTTTTGCGATTGTGATTATGGCCGCGGGCAAAGGCACGCGGCTTAAATCGAAGCGAGCCAAGGTATTGCACCATATTGGCGGGAAGGCACTGCTGGAGCATGTCATCCATGCAGCGGTGCAGATCGTGCCTCCCGAAGATGTGTTTGTCGTTGTGGGGCATCAGGCAGGAGCGGTGCAGGCATCGGTCGCGCATACCGGAGTGAAGTTCATTACACAGGCCGAACAGCGCGGCACGGGCCATGCCATTCAGACGGCACACAATGCGGTGTCCAGATATGAACACATTCTTGTTCTCTCCGGCGACGTTCCGCTTTTGCAGTCGGAGACGATTGCACGTTTGCGCGACTTCCATCTGGCTGAGAAAGCCTCGATGACGATCCTGACGGCGGTGCCGGACAATCCGCATGGCTATGGACGGGTGCTGCGCAAGTCGCCGTCATCGGCAGAAGTAGTTGCCATTGTGGAACAGAAGGCCCTGACGCCTGCACAGGAACAGGTGCGGGAGATCAATTCCGGCATCTATGCCTTTGCCACGCAGCGTCTCTTTGAAAACATTAACGAGCTGACCGCAAGCAATGCACACGGCGAGTATTATTTGACGGACATGGCCGGACTGCTCGTTCAAGAGGGTCACCGCGTTGTCGCCGTGGAAACAGTATCGGCAGTGGAGGTATTGGGAGCAAACACTATCTCCGAAATGATGGAACTGGATGCGGAGATGCGTATGCAAACGGCACGCAAGCTGATGGCAGAGGGTGTGACGATTTATCGTCCTGAAACGACTGTGATCGACGCCGGGGTGCAGGTCGGCGCCGATACTATCATTGAGCCCTTCGTGCAGTTGCTGGGCGAAACGCGGATCGGCGAAAACTGCCGCATCCGTTCGTATTCCGTCCTGGAGAACGCTACGCTCGACAACCATGTCCTGGTACGGCAGGGCTGCATTATCAGCGAATCGCATTTACATGCGGCTGCTCTCGTAGGCCCGTATGCGCATATACGTCCGGGCAGCGATATCGGCGAAGAGGCGCATGTGGGCAATTTTGTCGAGACAAAAAAAGTTCGTATGGGCAAAGGTTCGAAGGCCAACCACCTCAGCTACCTTGGCGATGCGGAGATCGGCAAAGGAGTCAACATTGGCGCCGGAGCTATAACCTGCAATTACGATGGCGTGAATAAGCATCGGACGCTGATCGAGGATGACGTCTTCATAGGCAGCGACTCGACCCTGGTGGCGCCCATTGTGATTGGGCGCGGCTCCTATATTGCAGCCGGCTCCTGCATCACCGAAGATGTGCCCGAGGATGCACTGGCTCTGGGGCGGGCGCGGCAGGTCACAAAAGCGGAATGGGCACGGAGTCGCCGCTCGCAGGTACAGGCGGCAAAGGAAGTGGAAAAGAACCGGTAAGAATCAGGCTGCGCGGCTGGCTTCTAATCGAGCAAGGATGCCGCGCAGCCGGATACGCGCAGAAAACAGCGCACGATTCACCTGGGGTTGCGGCATCTCCAATAGCTGGGAGATCATCTCGGACCGATACCCCTCTACATCGCGAAGTAAAAAGAGCAGCCGTTCGGTGGACGGCAATTCCTGAATAGCTTCTTCCAGATCGGTACGGCGCACATTTTTCCCGCTCACCGGCACCGTCGCTGTGTCCATCACCGCCGGGGCAGCCGATGTAAAGGAAAAGTAATGACGCAACTGTGCGATGAGCGCCTGATCGATGACCAGGCCATCCGGCTTAGGAGCAACGGAGAAAGCGGCTATAAAGCTGCTGGTCAGCAATTGTTCAGCGGCCAGCTCATTGCCGGTCATATGGTAAGCCAGTGAAAAGACACGATGGCGATGGCTGTCATAAATATCGCGCTGGGCCTGGGCGAGAGAACTCTCTTCGGCCTGAGCGGTGATTACATTTGTGGTGGTCTCTTCAAAGAATCCCCGATTATTGATAATCAAGAGCACCTTTCCATCGTCTATGATTTCTATTGTCTATTACGTTTCTTTCAGATAGCGTATGCGAAAGCTTTGAGTTTCTATCTCTCAGTATTTTGATGCTATTTTTAATTGTCAAGCCAGCTTAGTCCCAGATTTAAGCAACACTGCGTGACCCTACACAGATAGAAAAAACATGAGTAAGGAATAATGTCGTAAAATGCGGCCTTTAGCAAGAGAAGTTCGTGAGCCGAACACATATTTCACTCATTCAACTTGGTTCTGGTCTATTTCCGGCGGGATAAAAAAATAGATGGCTTCTGAACGTATTCTTGTAGTCGATGACGAGCCGTATGTGCGGACCGTTATCGCTGCCATGTTGGAAAAATCTCATTATCAGCCAATTCTTGCAAGCAACGGACTGGAAGCGATTGACCATCTGCAGCATGATCCGCCTTATGATTTAGTCCTTTCCGACATTATGATGTCCGGGCTCGACGGCATGGGGCTGCTCGACCGCCTGCGCCAGATGCAGCCGGATACGCCCATGGTGATGGTTACGGCCATCCACGATGTAGGCGTGGCCATCTCGGCGATGCGCAAAGGTGCGTATGACTATCTGCTGAAGCCTTTCGAAAAAGAACAACTGCTGAGCACGGTGCGGCGGGCACTCGATTACCGGCGGCTGGTGCAGCAGAACTCCATGTACCAATCGAACCTGGAGCAACTGGTGGCGGCGCGTACGGACATGCTCCGGCAGGCAATGGCGGATCTGGAGCGCTCTTATGACATCACACTTGAAGCTTTAGGCGATGCCCTGGATCTGAAAGACGCGGAGACAGAGGGTCACTCGAAACGTGTAACCGGATACACAGTAGCGCTGGCCCGGGCGATGGGGCTTTCCGCCGCTGAAATTCGTACGATTGCCCGCGGCGCATTTCTGCATGACATCGGCAAGATGGCGATTCCCGATGCCATTTTGCTGAAACCCGGAAAACTGGGGCCGGATGAGCAATCGATCATGCGCGACCACTGTGCGCGGGGCTATCAGATTCTGTGCAAAATCCCTTATCTACGCGAGGCGGCGGAAATCGTATATTCCCACCAGGAGCATTTTGACGGATCGGGGTATCCGCGCGGGCTGAAAGGTCAGCAGATTCCGGTGGGCGCACGCATCTTTTCCGTAGCCGATACGCTGGATGCAATCACCTCTGATCGCCCTTACCGCAAGGCAAATAGCTTTACCGCTGCCCGCGAGGAGATTCGCCGGTGCGCCGGCACACAATTCGATCCCAAGGTTGTAGAAGTCTACCTCAATTTGCCGGACAGCCTCTGGACAGATTTGCGCGCGGAAATCAGCCAGCAGGTCCGCTTTTCTCCCTTTTCTTTTAACGGAACTCCTATGGAAGACGGGCTTATCTAACTTTGACAGGCCCGCATCCAACTGAAAGCGAGGGTGACCTATGCCTGTACTGGATACAGCAAAAACCGCAGAAAAGCTGAAGCAATTGCACGATTGGAAGCTCGAAAACGGAGAAATCGTCCGTAATTTCAGCTTTAAGAATTTTCTTGAGGCAATGCGCTTCGTCAATGCCGTTGCAGAAAAAGCTGAAGCCGCCGGACATCATCCGGATATAGATATTCGTTACAACAAAGTGAGGCTGGCGCTGGTTTCTCACGATGCCGGAGGCCTGACGGAAAATGACTTCCAGATGGCTGCAACGATCGAGAAAATATCTACAAAAAATTGAAGCCAGCCTTCAATAAATAGCGTCATCTTCCATAGATGGAATCTTTTCGACGGGTTCTTCGGACCGGTTTTGCATGTTTACCAAGGTCCGGCGATTCCATAACGCTACAGCAATTCCTCCGAAAATAGCTGAGCCCAAGAGCAGTATGCCTGTACGGACATAACCAGGCACGATCTCTTTTTGTCCCATTAAGTCTTTAGAATCATTACATTTTGGAGATTCTTTCATTTCTGGGATACCTTTCTACCTTTGGAAATTTTAGGTGAGGGTCATAAGCCTTTTCTTTTTCTCTGCTTTATTTTTGATTTAAATGCTTGTACAAAATTTCTGCATCACGTACACTACATGAAATTGAAGAGTTAGTACGCGATCTCATAGATGCAGAAAAAATCTGGAGCGCGAGTGACAAAAGCAGCATCTATTTGAGTGTAAGAAAATACTTGCCGTTCGCAGAGCGGGGCTCTCACAGCAAGAACAAAGTTTATAAGTTGCGTCACTGGCCTCCCGGCATGGACAAATTACCGTTCATGCCGTCTTTTTTTGAAATTTTCAGAACCCGCCTAACCCGACTTCCATTCCAACGATACATCTTGTGACCATCGCCCGCACTCACTTTGTCGGGATGCGTTACTCTATTGTCCAGAACAGCGTCTTTGCCCGCGCTCTCAGGAGTAGTAATGAAACGGTTCCTTTTAGGCATGGCTTTAGGGCTGGTAACTATCGCCAGCTATGCACAGTGGTCCAATCCTGCTGACGATATTCCCGCGTATCACACGGCGCCTCCTGCCAAGACAGAAACGTTGCCGCCGATTCTTTCCGGCAGCCAGCTACAAGGCGACTCCTTCCACTACCCGTGGCAGAAAAAAGTTTACGAGGAAGCAGCCCAGGTTCCCAAGGTTCTGTATCAGCTTCCCTGCTATTGCCGCTGCGATAAAGCGTTGGGCCATACCAGTCTACATAGCTGCTTCGAAGGGACGCACGGAGCCATTTGCTCCACCTGCGCTAAAGAAGGCGCGTATGCCTACAAGATGACTAAGGCAGGAAAGACACCGCGAGAAATTCGCGATGGCATTGAGCGCAAAGAATTCGAGTCAATCGATCTGGATCAGCTTGGCGGCGCATAGATTCAACATACAAGAAACCCTCGCCACCTATCGGCGAGGGTTTTCTTATTTGCGTGCAATTTTCTGCTTCGAACACCCGGAATCTTAATGCCCTCTGCTTGAGTTTTCTTCCTGCGGGCAGATAGGAGTCTTCGCTCTGCTACACTCGCGCAATGAACCGTGGTTTTTTTCTCACATTGGAAGGGCTGGATGGTTCCGGCAAAACCACACAGATGCGTAAGCTGGCCGTTTGGCTGGAGGCACGCGGGAAACAGATTGTCGTAACCCGTCAGCCTGGAGGCACGCGCATCGGCGACCGAATTCGTCAGTTGCTGCTCGATTCGCGTACTGAGCATCTGGCCGCACGTGCCGAGTTGGGGTTAATGTTCTCGGACCGGGCGCAGGCTATTGCCGAAGTCATTGCACCAGCGCTGGACGCAGGGCACATCGTTCTGTGCGACCGCTTTACCGACTCCACGGAAGCCTATCAGGGCGGCGGACGGCAACTGGGTAGCGACGTAGTCTTGAAACTGCACGAAGTGATGTGTGGCGACTTGCAGCCGGACCTCACGATTCTGTTGCTACCGGATTTTGATGCCTCGCTGGCGCGGGCGCGACGCCGCAACGATCGCAATTCCAGGTGCGGCGCGGATGAAAACCGTTTCGAGCGTGAAGACGAGCTGTTTTATCGCCGGGTGTATGAAAAATATCGCGAAATCGCCATGCGCGACAGCAACCGGGTTGCGGCCATTGAAGGCGAGGCTCCGATTGATGAGGTGCATCAGCGCATCCTACATATAGTCGAAGAACGGTTGCATCTTTGATGGAATACGATGGTCACTGCGCCACAATCCGAGGAAAACTGGATTGTCGAATCCCGAGGCGGGTATCGTTTTCCGCCGGGACTGAAGCGCAACCTGCCGTTTTACCTGCTCCGGGCCTTCTTTCGGCCAGGCAATCCTATCCTCCTCTTCGAACATCTGGTTGCCACCTTTGGACGTGTCTCGCATTACCGCCTGGCATCGAGCCATATCATCTTCGTCAACGATCCTGAACTGATTCGGAACATACTCATTCTGCAGCCGCAGAACTTCATTAAAGAGCGCACACAACGGCGCATGAAGATTTTGCTGGGCGAAGGGCTGATCACCAGCGATGGAGAGACGCACAAGCGTCAGCGGCGTATTGCCGCTCCGGCCTTTCATCGCCAGCGTATTCAGACATACGCCTCGCTGATGGTGGACCGTGCGGCGGAGATGCGCGATGCGTGGCGACCCGGAGCTGAGATCGATGCTGCGGCGGAAATGATGCATCTGGCGCTACAGATCGTCGCGCGCACGCTTTTCAACTCCAATGTGACACAAGATGTTCGCCTCATCAACGATGAGGTGAACGCCATCATGCATCTGTACAACTTTCTTATCGCGCTGCCTCACGCCGAAGCGCTGCTGCACCTGCCTATACCCGGACTGATGCGCTTCAAGCGGGCACGCAAGCGGTTGGACACGGTAGTCTACCGCATGATTCAGGAGCATCGCGCTGCAGGCGTTGATAGCGGCGATCTGCTTTCCATGCTGCTCGCCTCCCGCGATGAGGAGGCTGACCATTCCGGCATGACCGATGAGCAGCTGCGTGACGAAGTGCTCACGATCTTCCTTGCCGGATACGAAACAGTTGCCAATGCCCTTGCCTGGACGTGGCTGCTGCTTGCACAAAATCCAGCGGCAGAGGCAAAGCTACATGCCGAGATAGATGCTGTGCTTGGCGGTCGCCTGCCTACGCTTCAGGACCTTCCGCAACTGCGCTATGCGGAGATGGTGCTGGCTGAATCGATGCGGCTGTATCCGCCAGCATGGGCGATGGGACGGCAGGCTACGTGCGATGTTGAAGTGGGGCCGTATAAGCTGCCCGCAGGGACCTATTTTCTATTCAGCCAATACATCATGCAGCGCAGCATGGAGTACTTCCCTGACCCGCTACGCTTCGATCCTGAGCGCTTCACGCCCGAGCGTAAGGCAAGCCGTCCACGCTTTGCTTATTTTCCTTTCGGAGGCGGCAGCCGCCAATGCATTGGAGAGTCTTTTGCGTGGATGGAGGCGATCCTGAGCCTCACGACGATCGCACAACGCTGGCGTCTGCGATTGCTTCCAGATCAAAAGATTGAAGTGCAGCCCAAGATCACCCTGCGGCCGAGATATGGCATCCGTATGGAGCCTGAGCTGCGCTTCAAGGATTGAGATAGCTTCGAAGTGGAAGGCATCGACCTTCATGGCTGCAAATATCGATAACCACGATCACGAGGACAATACGGAAGCATTGCTCATCGCGCCTATGATTCAGGCCCCTCCCCGCATAGATGCACCTGTATACCGAGCCGATTGAGGGTCGCAGCTTTCAGCTGTAGTGCGCGATCCGCATCCTTTGCGGTAGGAGCATAAGCAATGCTGATGTGATTCGCGCGATGTCTGGCCATGAGTGCATTGCGATCCACACCGTGCAGAACAGTGTTGACCAAGGGCCACTGCGATGTTGTCTCCTTCCAGCGGCGAGCGGTTTCATTTTCACTCAGCTCGACGACTGTGCCACGGCCTATATCCGCGTGAAGAGAATTGCTTTCGATAAAGACACGGCTCCAGACAATCTCGCCAGCCTTGCCGACTCCTTTCAACGTTCCTCCACCAAGAGGGAAATACATGGGTGGCTGCCGCTCGCTGGATGCTCCGTTGTAACCGCCTCTGAAGTGGCTTGCGGGTGCAGCGCCGGAGATTTGCAGGACCCAGACGAAGCGTTCCGTGCCTCCGACCTGGAGCCACTCTCCCCAGCGAAGATCGTGCAGAGTGGTAGAAGGATCCAGTCCAAGATGATTCCAGCAACGATTCGTGATCAGGGCATCGACCGCAGCGCCTTCGTCTACTTCGTTGAAGTGAGGAAGAGCCTTACCGGCATAGAGTTCCCGCTTAGCCGTCGCATCGAAAGCGGGTGGTCGATCGGGGTTGTTGAGCAGGCCTTCGACGAGGTCGGAGGCAGGGGCAGAGTCTTTCAATCCCTGCTGATACTGAATGCCGATCGCATCGCAGGAGAATTCATCGGCAATGCGCAGCGCGGCGATGTACATTTTGCACTGCTCAAGTATCTGCCGGTCGGTCAGTTCGGTCGCTTCGTCGGATCCGGTCACAAAGCGAAGGCCGCGATGGTCGAGCCATGCACGAACTGCCTGCGCCTCTTTCTGTTGGATTGTGAGCATGCGTGCCACCAGTGCGGACTGGCTGAGACGCTCCTTGAAGATGCCACATGCATTCAGTAACTCATCGTCGATGATGGCGTTGTACATGCCCATGCAGCCTTCATCGAAGATGCCGAGAATGGCTTTCCTTGCCCGTAGATCATGAGCGATAGCCTCGGCAGCGGCGTTAAGTTCCGACGACGTTGATTCGGCATCGAAGGAACGAACGTGAGACAGATCATGCGTCACGGTGCCGTGCTGCAACCACTCCTGTAATCCACGGAGAAAGAATTCGTCTGTAAAATGCTCGCTCCACAAAGAAGAGAACGGAACGCCAGCTTTCACCAGCGAGCCGTTCAGGTTGAGCAGCCCGACAAGGCCAGGCCACTGCCCTGACCAGTTTGCAATCGTGAGAATAGGACCACGATGAAAGCGCAGGCCAGGCAAGACATGATGGGTATATTGCCAGGCTGCAGTTGCGAAGACGAGCGGCGCATCGGCAGGTATGTTGCTAAAAACATCCATGCCCATGCGCTGGCTGGAGATGAAGCCGTGTCTTAACTCTTCGTCATAGGGAAATGCACGCTTCAAGGCAACGCCGAAGTTTGCGAATGCCGCTGTGAGTTGTTCTTCGAGCGCCCCCTGTGCGGGCCAGCAAACCTGATTGGCAGCCAATCGCAGATCGCCACTCGTGACGAGATAGACAGTATTCATATTCCACTCCATAGCTATGAGACGGTCAAAAATCTAACCGAACCATTGTATGCAGAACCGTGCCTTATGACATGCACCGGCTATCTTTCCACCGCCGCTTTCAGTCATTCTGATCCTGTTTGATCTGTGTAAGCATGTCTGAGATTTCGAAGCGAATCTCGTAGATGATGTTGCGCCACTTCTCGTTCGGTCTGTGGTTGGTTTTCAATGAGCCGAGTTTCACCATGGCAGACTTGACGGCAGGCTGGTAGAAATCGCGCTCATACCGGCTCAGATCAGCATCGGGTTGCTTCATGCGCTTGTGTTCTGCGTCCAGTTCTACTTTGAGCTCAGAGATAAGGGTCTTTAACCGTTCTTGTTCGGCTGCACTAAGTCCAGGGTAAAAAACCAGCTTGTCTGCCTCCCTGAACTTTTCATGGAGCATTTGTAGCTTGTCCATCACTTCTGTTTTTCTTGTCATGGAATTGGCCCAGTGCTTTCATCCTATACAAGAAAGATCATTCTAAGAGAGACACCTGTTTTCGTAGGTAAAGATAACACCGACAAGTTGCATTCTGTTGTGTACGCAGGTTGAACCAAGGAAAACGATCTTTCCTCCTGAGCCGTACTGGCATCAGTTGTCAGTCCAGATGGTCGCCGTATCTAGATACGTTGCAGATCCGGTAGCTTGAGTTTTGGTCCAGAGCCGGCCGCTGTCCATTCGAGCATCTGCTGATCGCCGTCAGAGTTTCTAAATGCAGCGATGGGCCGCTTGCCTATGAACTTGCCGATGTTCTCAGGCTTGCCTGGCCCATCATCAATGACGTCAATCTGCCGAAGGCGTTCCGGTGCAGGCGAACGATTTTGCATCTCAAACTCTGTTTTGAGTGTTGTCCCCACTACCTGTTCTGCTGGAACTTGATCCAAAGAAAATGTCAGACATCCGGATGCGCAATATTCAAACCGATCCAGCAGATTTCCTTCGTCGTCGCTTCGCCATGCAGGCCGCACAGGAACGGCAGCCATGAAAGCGGCCTTCCTGGTCGCCATTTTAGGCGGCTATGCGCTTACTGCATCAGCTCAGGCTCCTGTTATCCGCGCACAACTTCAACCAGCTAAAAGCATCCTTGTCGGGTCAGCCGGTGCGCTTGATCGTTTCGGTCCTGGTACCCAACTATTTTACCGGCAGCCCCGCATTCCCCGAGTTCGAGATGGAGAACGCCGTCGTGGTGCTGCCGCAGAATCGTCCACAACATACAAATGAACAGATCAGCGGAATAACTTACGCAGGTATTTGTCGAAACGTACACAATCTATCCGCAGCAAGCTGGCGACTTCCAGTTGCCACCAGCACAGGTCACCGTACCATACGCCAGCACCCCACCAACGACAGTAATTGCCCACCTGTCTTTACCTTCTCTTGTCTTTCATGCGGACGTTCCCGCTGCTGCAAAAGATCTCGACTACTTGCTACCAACCACACGGCTTACCATGCAGCAAAGCTGGTCACCTCCGCTTAAAAACTTGCACGCAGGCGATTCTATTGAGAGAAGGATTACGGTAACAGCTACCAAGATGCAGGCAATGGTGATCCCGCCTCTTCCATTGGAAGCGCCAGCCGGTCTTCGCATCTATCCTGAAGAACCAGTTGTCCAGGACCAGAAGACGGATCGGGGTGATTTCGTATATGGGCGTCGCACAGAATCTGCAAAATACTTTATTCAGAAAGAAGGAGATTACACGCTTCCCGCGATTCAATTGAAGTGGTGGAATCTTTCTACCAATCGCCTGGTAACTACTGTGCTGCCTGAAATACAATAACAGCGTCCACTCGTCCAAACTACGTTACAGAGCTTCCTCCAGAACCTGAACCTGTACCGACCCCGCAACCGCAACACATTGCACCGTGGAGCCACTATAAATTCGCGATTCAGGTTATTGCTTCATGCCTGGAACGGACTTCGACTCTTAGCGTTGCTGAAGCTGCACCGAAAAGCACAGCACGTTCCTGCCAGAAGCAGCCGTACTCTACCGTTATTGAATCCGGATCTTTCCGGATAATCAATTTCATGCATCTTCGGCCATGATCCGGCGAAGAAACGGTAAACTAAAAAACAGGGCCCTCTGTTCATGGATTTATACGAAAAGATTCGCACTCTGCCAACACGGCCCGGCGTGTATCTATATAAAAACGCTGACGGCGAAATTATCTACGTCGGCAAGGCCAAAAATCTTCGCTCACGCGTCCGTTCCTATCTGCTGGAGACCTCGCAGGCGAACGCCAAGACCGGCTCGCTGATGCGCGAGGCCATCGACCTCGACTACATCCTGGTCGATAACGAACATGAGGCCCTGGCGCTTGAAAACAATCTCATCAAGCAGCGCAAGCCTCGCTTCAATATCCTGCTGCGCGATGATAAGACCTATCCCTACGTCAAACTCACGCTCGGTGACCGTTATCCCAAGGTCTTTGTGACCCGTCGTCTGCGCAAAGACGGCAGCGCTTATTATGGGCCATACTTTCCCGGCAACCTTGCACATCGCATCGTCGACCTTATTCACCGCAGCTTTCTCATTCCCAGTTGCAAAGTCGATCTCTCGCGTTATCACCCGCGCCCCTGCTTGCAGTACTACATAAAGCGCTGCCTCGGGCCGTGCGTTGAAGACCTCACGACGCCGGAGGCTTATCGCGAATCTGTTCGTGACACACAGATGTTTTTAGAGGGCCGCGCCGCGGAACTGGGCCGGTCACTCGAAAACCGCATGCAGGAGGCCGCAGCCAGTGAGCAGTTTGAGCTGGCGGCGAAATATCGCGATCTGCTTCGCACCGTATCTGAACTGCAGGAGAAACAGCGCATCGCATCCGTCGAAGACGACGATGCCGATGTCTTTGGTTATCACTTTGAGAATGGCATGCTTGCAGTCAACCTATTTCATATGCGTGGCGGCAAGATCGTGGATCGACGCGAATTTTTCTGGGAAGAACTGCCCGAGTTGCTGGAGGCTGAAGAAGACGACGCCGATACGGCGCTGCCTAAACCGCCGGCTACCTTTGAGTCGGGAGCTTTTTTCTCCGCTCTTTTGAAACAGCTTTACATCGATCAACAATACGTCCCGCAGACTATCTATATTCCCGTGAACTTTGCCGATCGCCCGGCACTCTCCGATCTCCTGAGTCAGCAGACCGGACACCGCATCGACCTCAGCGTACCACAGCGCGGAGACAAACGCTCGCTCGTCGATCTGGCGGGACAAAACGCTAAGCAAGGCTTCGATCAACGATTCCGCGTCATGCAGCCCAGTCAGAAAGCAATTCAGGAAGCGCTGCAGGACGCACTGGTGCTACCAGAGTTGCCGCGTCGCATCGAGTGCTTCGACATCTCGCACATCCAGGGAGCTGAAACGGTCGCCTCGATGGTGGTATGGGAAGACGGTGTGATGAAAAAATCGGATTACCGGAAGTTTCAGATCAAGACCGTCGAAGGCGTGGACGATTTTGCCTCCATGAGAGAAGTGGTCACAAGACGCTACAAGCGCGTAGCCGATGAAAACAAGCCGATGCCCAGCCTCATTCTCATCGATGGTGGACTTGGGCAACTGCATGCAGCCGCTGCCGCTCTGGAAGAACTCGGCTTTACTTCCCAGCCGCTTGCATCGATTGCCAAACGCGAAGAGATCATCTACGTCTACGGGCAGGAAGCGGAGCCGGTTGTGCTCGATCGTCGGTCGCCGGTGTTGCACCTGGTGCAGCGCATCCGCGATGAGTCGCACCGCTTTGCCATCTCGTATCATCGTAAACGCCGGGAGATGCGCGATCGTGATTCAGAACTGCTGGAGATTCCCGGCGTCGGCGCACGCACGCGTACCCGCTTACTGGAGCACTTCGGCAGCCTGCGCAGCGTGCAGAATGCCGGACTCGAAGCGCTTACCGCGGTCGTTCCCCGTAAGACTGCCGAGCAGATTCACGCGCACTTTCATCCAGCAACTGCGGCGGAAAGCAGTCCCTTTCAAATCCTGTAGCCAAGCAAATAGCACAGAGTGCTTGTGTATCTGTTTTGAATCCTGAACCTGATGACGATCACAGCTGGTGAATCTGCCTACGCCAGCAGCACCTGATTTTTGAACTTCCCTTTCTTCTCTGCGTAATGCATTCTGTACGCATTCATATTTCCGACAAGCAGACGAATGGAAACGATAGAACTTCAAACTGTGCTCATGCCTGTCCGCACATCGCTGCGTCCGATTCTCTGGCTCAGCTTCGTTTTCGCTGCGCTCAAGCTTGCCATTCAGATTGCCGGCAATATCATGGCGCAACATGCTGGTTACGGAATCTTCCGTGATGAGCTGTACTACCTCTTCTGTGGGCAGAACCTCGCCTTTGGATATGTCGATCAGCCGCCACTCGCAGCGTTACAGGCGCGCATTACCGAGATGCTCTTCGGCCACGATATAATGTGGTCGCTGCGTCTCATCTCCGGCATAGCGGGCGCGGCAAAAGTCTTCCTGACTGGCTTGCTTGTCTGGGCGTTGGGTGGAGATCGCAGAGCTGCCGCGCTGGCCATGCTTGGTGTGATCGCCGGCGGCGTCTACCTTGGCATCGACAGCTTTCTTTCGATGAACTCCTTCGACCCGGTCTTCTGGATGCTGTGTGTGCTCGCACTGGCCCGCATTGTGCAAAT
>Ga0157376_10002050_pt1 | contig 13514 bp, 21 predicted proteins | sample M45metaG_FD_121801 | JGI IMG/M metagenome (GOLD analysis project Ga0157376, IMG submission 121801) | Miscanthus rhizosphere microbial communities from Kellogg Biological Station, Michigan, USA - M4-5 metaG | ecosystem: Host-associated > Plants > Roots > Rhizosphere > Soil | place: USA: Michigan... | reverse complement strand
GCAAGATCTGATGGCATTGACGTTGGCAGATGCCTGGCAGCTCGCGACGGCCGGTCGCGCGATCATCCTGGCGCAGGGAAGCATCGACCGAGCGGCGACGCCGCTCGCGGGGCATGGAGCGTGTCAGCTGAATGGCGCGCCAGTCGTGCTCGCAAGCTACGATCCGCAGACGGGAGGCTGGACCACGAATCCCGGTTGCTACCGGCTGCCCGAGTATCTGAAGGATCGAAACGCGAGGACACTGCTGCCGACGGGCGGGGAGTGGATGCATCACACAATCGATTCGCCCGCCGCGGTCCGCTATTCGGCACTCTTTCCGGCATTCGAAGCCGATGCGATGACCGCGATGATCGAGCACGAGCCCGTGGGTGAGGATGACGTGCCCGATCTCGTCCTGATGAACTACAAAGGCGCAGATTTCGTGGGCCACAAGTACGGCCCGGATTCCGACGAGCTCCTCGCCACGCTCAGCGAAATGGATCGTCAGTTGGCTCGGATGCTCACGGCACTGGAGGCAAAGGTTGGAAGTAACTATCTTCTGGCGGTGACCGCCGACCATGGCATGCCGTCGGAACCGTTCTCGCCGGACCGCCGTCACTTTGCGCCGTCGATCGTCGATCTGCTGCACGAGAAGTTTGACCCTGAGGGGAAGAAGCTGATTACGGCGTTCGATTCGGAGAACTGCCAGATCTTCGTTGACGAGAACCGGCTCTCGTCTCTTGGTCTGACTTTGCAAGGCGTGGCTGACTTCCTCGAATCGTTGCCGTTCCTTTTCGCAGTCTTCACAGACGACGAGGTGCGGCGTGCGTCTGAAGCGACGAAACCGGTGACCCCGAAGCGCGGGCACACGCGGTACAAATGAGTCGACCTACTCTTCATCGCAGGTGCCTGGTTGCGGCGGCCAACACGCGCGTGCGGCGGACTCCGTCGCCTGCTTCGCCTCCTCGCTCGCCGCTGACAGCCGACCGTTAGGCGGCCGGAGAACGAGATCGATGGACGACTGGTTCGAGACGTTGGAGGCAAGAAGCGAGCTTCCGGCCGACGGCGCCTTCGAGCTGCAGCACCGAGGCTTTGTCGTTCTTCCGGGACCGGTACCGGCCGAGCAAATGGAGCGCCTGACGAACGCGTACGAGGCCGCGATGTCGTCGGCATCGGGCGCGGACCTGAGTGTCGGCAGCACGAGCACGCGCGTCAGCGATTTCGTGAATCGCGGGCCGGAATTCGACGGGCTCTACGTTTTCCCTCCCTTGCTCGATGCGTGCTGTCGAGTCATCGGCCGGCCGTTCAAGCTCAGCTCGTTGCGTGCACGGACACTCAGGGCGCACACGCGCGCGCAGGAGCTGCACGTCGATGTTCGACGCGAATCCGCCGATTGGCCGCTCCTCGGTTTTGTCCTGATGGTCGATGAGTTTCGGCCGGAGAACGGAGCAACACGCTTCGTGCCTGGATCGCACCGGTGGTTGGAGGACGCTTCCCCCGATTGTCCGGCCGGCGCGGATGGCCAGGTTCAGGCGTGTGGTCCCGCGGGCTCACTTCTCATCTTCAATGGATCGGCCTGGCACGGCCACGCAGCGAACTCCTCGGACAAGCCGCGGCGCTCGCTTCAGGGGGCGTTCATTCCTCGCGACGGCCAGGCGGCGACCGACTTCACAGCGTGCATGCAGCCGGAGACCCGTGCGCGGCTCAGCGCGCTGGCGCATTACGTGCTGGCAGCGTGATCGCCATTTTGGCTCCCGTGGTGCGTTGGGCCGTCAAGCTGCTGCACCGGCCGCCGAACACGCGCATGCAGCGGACAAGGGAGGGACTCGACGGGTATGGGGTCTGAATCTGAGTCAGGTCGAACCGGAGGCCACGGAAGCGACAGATGAACGCGTTCGCACCCTGGCTCATTGCGGGTGCCGCCGGCATCTGCCTCGTGCTCGGCGGCATCCACGTCCTGTATACGTTCCGCGGGGCAAAGCTTGCGCCTCGCGATGGTGAATTGCTCAGACGCATGAAGTCGGTATCGCCTGTGATTTCGTCGGAGACAACCGTGTGGAAGTGTTGGGTCGGCTTTAACGCGAGCCACGGGTTTGGCTGCATCCTCTTTGGCGCGGTCTACGGCTACCTCGCACTCGTGCACAGCGTCTTCTTTTTCCGATCTATCTTTCTTCAGCTCCTCGGCGTCCTGTTTCTTGTCGGTTACGCCTTCCTGGGTAAGCGATATTGGTTCAGCATCCCGTTCCGCGGGATCCTGCTTGCCACGACGCTCTATGTCCTCGGTCTTCTCATTGCCGTGGCGTGACACGCGCATGCAGCGGACTCGCTCATCGCCTTCGGCACTTCGCTCGCCGCTGATGCGCTGGCCCTCAGGCTGCTTCAAGAACAAAGGAGGTAGCACCATGCGTCGAATTGTCCTGGTAGTTGTGGCTGTCCACATGTGTTGTCTGACCGGCCTCCTCTTCGCGGGCGACAAGCCGGTAGCCGACGACGAGCTCACGAAGCTCAAAAGCGAGTACGCGGACGTGCTCGCGCTTCAGGGCGCGTCAAAGGGCGAAATACTGGCCATAGCGCGGATTCTGCGCACGAATCCCGAAGTTGCGCTCGACCGCGTGGCGGCAAGCGGCGAATACTGCTTCAAAAGCGGCTCCGGCACCATGGTTCACTTTGCTACCCATCCGGAAGGCACGCCGGAGGGCGTTATCTACGAGTTCGATGCGTCCGGTCTGATCGCGGCCGGCCTGGATCCTGTGCGCTTGAAGCAGCTACCCGAGCTGGGCCGAATGACGCCCGGCGTCTGGTACTTCCTTCCAGAGGGGCAGCCAGACCCGCATCACGCACACGCGATGGCCGCCCCGACGATCGCCATTGCTGTTACGGTCAAGTGACTCGGGGAGCGACCTGACACGCGCATGCAGCGGACTCGCTCATCGCATCAGGCTCTTCACAAGTTGCTGATGCGCAGCCCGTTCGGGGACGCCCCGTGAGCTTGCATTCGGCGCCACGCCGACTGGGTCCGCCTCTATGGAACCTCGATGGAGATGTTGGCTCGTTCGGTACCCGGAGTGGTGGACATCGTCGCCCAGAAATCCTTGGTGCGCATCCAGGACTGGAGGCCCATGGGAAAGTCCCGGCTTGGAATCTCCGGTAGCTCCGCCGCCTTGAAATCGTTCCCGTAGAGGACCAGGGGCTTGGCCGCGTCAGGGTGCAGGATGTTGGCGTGAAGACTCTGCAGGGCGACATTCCAATTGTCGAGTAGATCCTTCCGCGTAATCGGGCCGCCGGACTTGTCGGCCGTCGGGTGCAGCGCCCGATGGTGGAAGGCCGTCACGCCAAGCCCCACGGGAGTCGCCTTGAACGCCGTCCACGCGTTGAAAGCGGGGGTGCCGAACGTGACGACTGCTTCGATCTTTCCCGGTGCGAACGCCGCCTCCAGCCACTTGTGCCGATACGCTTGAATCCCCGGGTCGTTCAGGTGTGGCAGCGCCATGTCCTGGTTGTAGATGCCATATACGAACGCATTGATCATCAGGTAGCTCTTCGAGAAACCCAGCTTCTCGACGAAGCCCTGCACGCGGCGGCCGGCCTGGCCGGACAGAATTCGGCGCGTGACCGCCTCGGTCTGTGCGGGGTCCTGGCCGATCGCGAGCAGGCGTGCGGTTCCGTTCGCACGTCCGCGATAGAAGATCGGCCCCCAGAGCGACCGGAAGCCGTCGGCGCCTTTGTACACAGTGTCATCGGGATACTTCTGGCAGAGCGTCTTGAAAGCGCCCGTCGGTCCGGAATCGAAGGGGTCGGTGATCATGGCGGCCTCCGTTGAAGTCGGGGATCCTGGTTCATGGAATGGTGACTCCCACGTCCCTGGGCGAGTGATGAGGTGGCACACGCTGGGAGCGGCCCAGGGATACGATTCTGCCCAGGGCAACTCTGCTGCCGGGTACGCCGATTCGTCAAGCAGCCGCGCTGGCCAGGAGTCGCTGGCCAAAGAGTATTCACGGGAGGGTACGAGTCAAGTGCTTGACAGGTAACCAGTTTCCCAGCGTGCCCCGTGGATTCACACCTCCAATTCACGTTTACGACGCCAGGCCGTGAGGCGCTCCATGGTTCACTCCGCGCAAGACCACGGCCAGCGAACGCGCATGGATTAGGCTGGCCGGGGTTGGAGAAGAGATTGTCGACTTCTGCCGCCGTCCAGCCCCAGTCGCCTGACGCGCGCCCGCGACGGACTCGCGCGGCTCGCTTCGCTCGCACGGGTTCGCCGCTCACGTGCCTCCGGTCAGGCGGCACGAAGGAAGCGGGTCGGTGATGTCACCGTTGGTAGGCCAGTGGCGTCTGGTCCATACGGAGGGACCCGCCAACTTCGAGCACGTGACGATGGAGTTCAGTGAGGATGGGCGCCTCCAATACTCGATCGAACTGCCTGATCGGATCCAGGTCATGAGCCTTACCTATTCCGTATCGGGAGACGTCATCATCAGCAACCAGCCGTCGGCGCCAGGCGAGGAGCGCACGCGGTTCAAGATCGAGGCCGATGGGAGACTCGAGCTGGATCACGGCGGCTCGCGGTCGTGGTTTGAGAGGGTGAAGTAGCGTGCGGCCTCCGCGGACGCGCCGCCCGGCCGGCGCCCCCAACGCAGTAGGCTTGGCCGCAATCAGGAGGCTCCAATGAGGAGAGTCACGGGCATCGGCGGAATCTTCTTCAGCGCGAAAGACCCTGCCGCACTGCAAGCCTGGTACAAGCAGCACCTGGGGATCGACGTCCAGGATTGGGGAGGGGCCGCGTTCAACTGGACCGATGCGGCGGGCAATCCGACAAAGGGAACGACCGCGTGGTTGATCGGTCCCGCCGATGGCAAGCACTTCGCGCCAAGCAAGTCGACCTTCATGGTCAACTATCGCGTCGAAGACCTGGCCGGTCTGCTTCAGGCGCTTCGGGACGAAGGATGTAACGTCCTGGAGAAGACCGACGACTCCGAGTACGGGAAGTTCGGTTGGGTCATGGACCCGGAGGGCAACAAGGTCGAGCTGTGGCAGCCCCTTCCGGGACAGTGAGCTCCATGCCGCGCCGTCTCGGCAGGGGTCGCCTCCTGGTCGTGCGCCGACTCCTGGTACTGCAGAGCACGCATGCCTGATACGAGACCAGCGTTTCTCACGGCCGAGTGGCGCGACCTCGCGATCCTGACGTTTCATGCGGAAGCGGCGCTCCTGCGGCCCTTCGTGCCGCGGGGGACCGAGCTCGACACGCACGAGGGCCGGCCCCTCATCAGTCTGGTCGGTTTTCGCTTTCTCCACACGAAGGTGCTGGGCCTGCGAGTTCCTTTCCATCGTCATTTCGACGAGGTCAACCTCCGTTTCTATGTCCGACGGGAGGTGCGTGGAGAGCTTCGACGTGGCGTGACGTTCATTCGTGAGATCGTCCCGCGACGCCTGATAGCGCTCGTCGCGCGCCTCGTCTACAACGAGCCCTACGTTGCGCTTCCGATGCAGAGTGAAGTCTCGGAGGAGGGTCAGTCCCGTCGCGTGCGATACGCGTGGAACAGCTCGGCGGGATGGCAACGTCTCTCTCTCTCCGTGCAAGGGTTGCCGCTCCCACCCGGTAGAGCCGGAGAGGTGGCTTTCATCACCGATCACGAGTGGGGTTACTCGCGTCAACGGGATGGAAGCACGGTCGAGTATCGCGTCGAGCACGAGCCGTGGCGCATCTGGGTCGGTGCGGAGCCGGAGGCTGCCGGCGACATGGGAGCCTTTTATGGAGCCGAGATGGGGAAAGCGGTCGCCCAAGCGCCGGTCTCGGCGCTCTTTGCCGAGGGTTCGCCGGTGACGGTGTTCCGCCCCGTGCCGCTGGCTGCGCCTGCGGACGACGCGCGCGCCGGATAGCCCGCCGCCGGGAACGCGTCAGCGCGGATTCGCCGAAGCCCTGGCCTCTTCCAGTCTCCAGCCGCTGCGGATGTTCTGGGCGTTGCAGTAGTTGGACTCGCAGGCGTTGCCGTTCAGACAGCTCAGGACGGCCTCGCACGCCTGCTTCGGCGTCGTGCCTGCCTTCATCGAGACCGTTTGCCGGCACCACCCGGAGTAGCCCGGGTTGCTGAAGGCGCAGTCGGCCCTGGGCGGGTCGGTCTTCGGCGGCGGCGACCCGATCGCTCGGGTCGTCGAAAGCAGAAGTAGCGCCATGACGGCGAGCGACCAGGCTGGGATCCGTAGATTCTTCAAGTGATTCCTCCGTCTTCTGCGGAACGCAGGGTTCGCGTGTCGGGACTGGCATAATCTTCTCACGCAACGGCCTCGGTCTCAGCGCTTCGCGCGCCGGCGCTCAAGGAGAAATCCATGCAAAATGCCCGTCGGCTCGCCTGTGTGAGCGTGTTGAGTGCGGCGTTGTTCTTGCGTCCTTCCGCGGCCCCGGCGCAAAAAGTGGATCTGCGCGATCTTGATGCCTTCGTCGCAAGGGTGCTGAAGGAGTACCAGGTCCCCGGCGCTGCCATCGCCGTCGTGCAGGACGGAAAGGTGGTCCTGGCCAAAGGGTACGGCGTGCGGGATGTGACGAAGCCCGACCCGGTGGATGCGAACACGATCTTCCAGCTCGCGTCGGTGACGAAAAGTCTGACTGCTGCCGCAGCCGCGACGGTAGTGGACGAAGGCAAGCTGGATTGGGACACCCCGATCTTCAATTACCTGCCCGGCTTCGTCGGCTATGACCCGTACATGACCCGCTGGCTCACCGAGCGCGATCTGCTGGCGATGCGCACGGGCTGGCCCGAGTTCCAGGGCGACACGCTCGACAGCTTCGGCTACGACCGCGGGGAAATCCTGCGGCGGCTGCGCTATTTCAAGCCACGCTACAGCCTGCGCGAGGTGGCGCAGTATTCGAATCCCGGAATCTTCGTCGCGGGCGAAGTGGCGGGCCGCGCCGCGAATCAGTCGTGGAACGCGCTCGTCGAGGAGCGAGTGCTCAAGCCGCTGGCGATGACGCGCTCGGGGACCGTCGTGAAAGGGCTCCGGGACGTCAATCGCAGCGCTGCGCACGCGTTGGTCGGCGGCAAACTCCAGGTGGTGGAACCGACGATCCTCGACACGACGGGCGCCGCCAGCTCGGGGACGTCCACGGCATCGGACATGGCGAAGTTCATGCAGCTCCTGTTGAACAAAGGAACGCATGACGGCAAACGCCTCCTGAGGCCCGAAACGGTCGCAGAGATGTTCAAGCGAAGCATGGTCAGCAAGCTGGGGTTCAGCGAGCTGCCACCGATCAGTGAGACGACCGGGTTTTACTATGGCCTGGGAGTGGACAGCTACGATTACGCGGGGCGTCAGGTGATCGAGAAGGCCGGTGCGCTCGCCGGCGTGCGAACCGTGATCACGCTGGTGCCAGCCGCGAACGCGGGCATCTTCGTCGCAGCGAACCTCAACCTCACCACGTTCCCCGAGGCTGTACGCGCGCGCTTCCTGAATCAGCTATTCGACATTGACCTCGAGACGGACCAGAAGGCGATCCTGGCTTTGGGTGCGCAGATCGCAAAGCTCGTTGCCCCGCCTCCCGCGCCGACGGACCCCGGGAAATTCGTTGGCACACGAGAATCCCTCGTCGGCAGTTACGAAAACGACTACTACGGGCGCTGCGAGATTCTGCTCGATGGAGCCGCGTTCAAGGTCGAATGCGGCCCTGCGAAGTATCCCGCGACGTTGAAGCATTGGAACAACGGCGCATTCGTCATGCAGTTCCCCGGCGCAACGCAGGCGCCGACGGTCACGACATTTGCGATCGGCGCGGATGGCAAGGCGGAGAGCTTCACCCACGAGGAAATGGGTACATTCATGCGCGTGCCGGAGAAGGAGTGAGGTGCGAGTAGTGGCCAGTGGTTTGCGACGTCAGATCCTTGGAGATCTGGAACAGTTCGGCGCCGACTGAGGCGAGCACACCGTGACGCTGATCTCGTCGCGTATGACCTTCTACTCGAAACGCGTGTTTCCAGTGGTGTGGTTCGGTTTCCTGGCGTTCTTCGTTTTTGCGGTGCTGGCGGTGAGCGGTGGTCGGAACTTTCAGCCGGCATTTCTGATCATGCCTTTGCTCATGGCAGTCTTCGGATACTTCTTGATGAAGAAGCTGGTCTTTGACCTGGTCGATGAGGTGTGGGACGACGGGACCGGGCTGGTCGTCAAGAACCGCGGTCAGGTCGAGCGCATCCCCCTCTCGAACATCATGAACGTCAGCTACATGGCGCTGAGCAACCCTCCACGCGTCACGCTGACGCTTCGCAATCCGGGCCTGCTCGGCAAGGACGTCACGTTTTCGCCGCCCGTCCGGTGGATTCCCTTCGCGCGCAGCCCGATCGTGGATCAGCTAATCGAGAGAATCGATGCGGCGCGGTCGCAGTAGGCGATAGCGGCCAATCGATGCTCAAATCCGGGGCGATCGTCTTGAGTATCTGGAGCGGGTTGAACCTGCTTCTGGCCGGCGCCATTCTCGTCTCGATGACGATGTTGGGCGGGAACGCGCCGGGCCTGCGAATTCTCTTCGATGAGGCGGCGGTGCGCGGACTCGATCCACGTGCTCTGGCGACCGTCAACGCCCTGGCCATCTTGTTCAACGCGTGCGCGATGGCGTTCTGCCTGCTGATGCTCTACGTGACCTGGTCGAGGGTCGCCGTTGGAGTCAAGTCGGCCTTCTGGGCGCTGGCGATCGCCTCGGGTTCTCTGCAGGTCTTCGGTTTCAAGAGCGACGCTTACCTGGGAGGCCGCAATCTTCTCGCGAATGTCACCTCGTCGGCCGTGCTGCTGATCGGTCTCGGCTTGTCGGGTCTCGGGACGTATCGTGGTCGGGCGGGCCTTCCACCCGCCCGCGCACAGGAGGTGTAAATGCCGCTCGTTCGAATCGATGTTCTCCCCGGACGGACCCCCGAACAGCTGCGCGCCATCGCGGACGGCGTGCATCGGGCATTGATCGAGGCAATTGGAATTCCGGAGGCGGATCGTTTTCAGGTGCTCTCGCAGAACACCCAGGACAGCCTGTGGTTCGATCCCGGATACCTCGGCATTCGTCGTACCGAGGGCGTCGTCTTCGTGCAGATCACGATGAGCAGCGGTCGAACCCTCCAACAGAAACAGGCCCTGTTTGCCGCGACGGCGCGGAACCTTTCGACGGATCCTGGCGTCCGGCCCGAGGACGTGTTCGTCAATCTCGTGGAGGTTGCCAAGGAGAACTGGTCATTTGGAAATGGCATCGCGCAGTACGCCTCGTGAGCAGGCGATGAAAGAAACGGTCGGTTCACTGAGCGCCTACTTCATCCTCTCAGGCGTGGTGAGCGGCGCTCTGAACGTGGTGGCGTTGCAGCGTGCCGAGCCTGCGGCGGCGAAGATGATCGCCATCGTCGGGATCGGATTCGCCATTGCGTATGTCTACGCGGGGGTGCGGTTGCGGCCGCTGATCGCGAGCTCGCCCGGGCGCGTTCTCTGGCTCCTGATTGCCGGCGGGCTCTTCCTGGCGTTTCTCTTCGGCATCGGTCTGCTCTACGGGGCGGCGATGAAAGCGTTGCCGAAGATCATCCTGGGGCTGCTCATCACGTGGTACCTCTTTGCCAACGTCCGGCGGCTCGCGGCGGAGTCCCAGGCGGGGTCGGCTGCGCCGGTGCGTTCGTGAGCGCGTTGCTGCGTTCGCGGTACTTCCTGGTTGGAGCGCTTCTGCTGGTGTGCGGGACCGGACCGCTCCTCGTCGTGATCCTCCTGGCAAGGCTGGGGCTCACCAGGGATCCGAACCCGAATCCGGTAGGCTTTGGAATCCTGGCCTTCCTGACTTTTTGGCCGGGCGTGATCCTGATGGTTCTGGGCTTCCTGACGTCGAGGCGTCGGCGGGCGTGAACGGGTCGCCTGCAGGCGGCCAGAGGGAGACTCGTGGCGATGGATCTGGTAACCCGAAAAGCGGTTCGTACTCCGATGTTCGTTGCGGGCGCCCTGATGTTGCTCGCCGGTCTGGTTCCGTCGATCGTCGTCCTGACCTCGGGCTGGAACGGCGCATCCGCCGTCTCCTGGCTTTCGGTCTTCGCGCCGATGGGCGCGATCCTCATGGCCGTGGCGAGGTCGACCGCAGCGCAGGCGCGGAGGCAGGGCCGATGACGTCGCGGCCGGGTTGGCTGTGCGCGCTCGTGGTGGGTGCGATCGCGGTTTTTGACTGCAGCTCGACGAAGCCGGCGGCGGCGCCCCGGGCGGCGGCGCCTGCGAAGCCGGGCTTTGCCCAGAGCTTGAGTCTCGCCATGTCGTTCGGAAGCGGCCTGGCGGCGGGGGACACGTCGGTGACGGCGAGCTTCACTCTCAGGAACAACGCGTCTTCGGTGTTCGATGGCTGCTTCGGGCCGTCGTGGGGAGTCAGCGTGATCGTCGGGGGCGAGCACGATGCGGGTCATCTCGTTCGCGCCGACCATCCGGGTTGTGTCGAACGGTTCACGCTCCTGCCGGGTCAAACGATCGCCTGGTCCAGGAAGGTGCCGCTCAACAGCTTGCGCGCGGGCACCGCGAAAGTGACGGGCTGGGTGAAGCTGGTCGATCCGGCTGCCTGCGATGAGGCCCGCGGTTGCCACGAGGCGTCGGTCGCGACTCCGCTGATGACGGTCGCAATCGGGGGGCGGTAGAGGGAGCGGAGAGGAGGCAAGTCATGAAGAAAGGCGGATCCCGGAAGGAGGCACCTCCTTCACGAATGATCGACGAGAGGATCGAGGAGCTCGGCGACTGGCGCGGAAAGACGCTCTCGAAGCTCCGCGCGTTGATCAAGCAGGCGGACCCGGACGTGGTCGAGGAGTGGAAGTGGAACGTCCCGGTCTGGTCGCACGACGGGCTGATCTGCACCGGAGAGACGTACAAGGCCGCCGTGAAGATGACCTTTGCGAAGGGGGCCGCAATCGAGGACCCATCGCGTCTCTTCAACTCCAGCCTCGAAGGCAACACCCGGCGCGCCATCGATTTTCACGAGGGCGAGAAGATCGACGAGAAGGCGTTGAAGGCTCTCATTCGCGCGGCGGTGGCCCTGAACGTTGTCCGCGCCCGCGGCTGATCGGGGGACCAATGGACCAGAAACCCGCCTTTCCCTACGCCACGCACCTCGACGTCAAGTTTCCTGCCTTGACGCTCGTCGACGTCCCGGCTCTCGTCGAGGCTTGCACGGACAAGTGGTACAACCAGACGCTCTGCAGGGTCAACGAGTCGGTCATCCGTCTCGGTGTCATGCAGGGGGAGTACCACTGGCACAAGCACGACGATGACGACGAGTTCTTCTTCGTGCTCGACGGCCACTTCATCATCGATCTGGAGGGAAGGTCGGTGGACCTGCAGCCGCGCGAAGGCTTCGTCGTCCCGAAGGGTGTCGTGCATCGCACGCGGGCGCCGGAAAAGGCTGTCATTCTGATGGTCGAGACGGCGGCCATCATTCCCACGGGCGACGCCTAGCACGCGCCTGCGCGATCCGACGCGCTGAACTTCGTGCCGCGGCAGCCGTATGCTTCCAACGAGTCCATGAGCGAGAGCGGCACCGGCCGAAGGACGATACGGATCGCGAGCATCGGTCACGCGGCCTTTGCCGCGACGATGATCGGCTTCGGGATCCAGGGCTTGATCAAGCGCGACTTCGCTCCGATGTGGGAGCCGGTGCCCGAGGGTGTGCCCTTGCGCACGGCGCTGGTCTATCTCTGCGCGGTCGTCCCGCTGGCGACCGGCATCGGACTGTTCTGGCAACGCACATCGGCCGCTGCCGCGCGCGTGCTGCTCGCCTTTCTCGTGCTCTGGTTGCTGCTGCTGCGACTGCCCTACATGGTCGTCTCGTGGTCCGTGGGTGTCTGGTATTCGAGCTGCCAGACCGCGGTGATCGTGGCGGCGGCATGGGTGCTCTACGTCTGGTTCGCCGGCGACCAGGATCGGCAGCGGCTCGGCTTCGCGACCGGCGAGAACGGTTTGCGCATCGCGCGGGTGCTCTACGGCCTGGCGTTGATCCCCTTTGGCCTGGCGCACTTCCTCTATATGGAGGCGACCGCCCCGCTGGTGCCCGGCTGGCTGCCGGCGCACGTGGCCTGGGGGTATTTCACGGGCGGCACGTTCATCGCGGCGGGCATCGCCGTGCTCATCGGCGTGTATGCACGGCTGGCGGCCACGCTCTCGGCAGTGCAGATCGGTCTGTTCACGCTGCTGGTGTGGGTGCCGGTCATCGCGTCGGGCGCCGCCGACGCCTCCCAGTGGAGTGAGTTCGTCGTGTCGTGGGCGCTGACGGCCGCCGGATGGGTAGTGGCGGAGTCCTACCGCGGCGGGCCCTGGCTCGCCGCGGGCAAGAGGTAGGAGGCTCGGCATGAGTCGCAGGGTGGAGCGGATCCTCGGAGCACTCGGTTTCTCGATGATCCTCGTTGGCTGTTCGAAGTCCCCGGCGGAATACTCGAAGGAGGCGAAAGCAAGGGCGGCGTTGTTGCCCGAGCCCGTCGTCAACCATTCGCCCGCGGACGCGGGGCCGGGGCAACGGATCGCGCACGGCGAGCTGATCGCCGACGTCGACGATGCCCGCAGACAGCTGAACGCTCAGCACCACACGTACAAGGTCCTCGAGACCCGCCGGGTGCCCGGGTCGGTGCGGCGGCCCGAAATGCGGGACGTCAAGGACTACGCGCTCTCGAAGAGCGATCTGGACGTCATCAACCCGGGGCCGGGCGAGTACGTGCACGTCATGGAAGGGCAGCGACACGGCTACGAGAACCTGACCATCGGCATCACGTACACCGCGCCGGGAGGCGCTCCGCCCATGCACTCTCACCTGGGCGAGGAATCGCACGTTCTCCTGAAGGGGCAGAAAGTTCTCTATGCGCTGGGCGACAAGCTCTTCGTGAAAGAAGGACCCTACATCGTCAACATTCCAGGGGGGGTGCCCCACTCGTTTCAGAATCTCGATGACGAGGTGGCCGAGCTCGTCGTGATTTTCCCCAGCAACGTCTGGGAGTACGACGTCCTGGACGTGTTCCCGTTCTCGACTCCCGAAGCGAAGGCAATGGCCGAGGAGGCTCGGCGAGACAAGGCGCAGGCGCGCACTCAGTGACGCCTCCGGGCCGATCGAGCCGCTCCGGCAGGTGAACCAGGGACAGGAGGTGTCGCGATGGTCACGATTTCGAGAGCCGCTCCGCAATTCCTCGTGCGCGAGCTCGGTGAAGCACTGACGTTCTACGAGGACCGTCTCGGCTTTCGGCGCGACTTCGTCTACGAGGACTTCTATGCGAGCGTCTCTCGCGGCGGCGCAACCATCCACCTCAAGTGCGCCCCGAAGCTCGCCGAAGAGCGCACGCATCGAAAAGCAGGCGATCACCTCGACGCCTTCCTGGCCGTCTCCGGAATACACTAGCTGCACGACGTGCTGATCGGACGCGGCGCGTCGATCGCGAAACCCCTGGAGGAAGAGCCCTGGGGCACCCGGGAGTTCCACGTCGAGGATCCGGACGGCTACATCCTCTGTTTCTCGGAGCCGGTGTGACCGCAGAATGAACAAGGGTCGGCGTCCGATCGTCGTCGGGATGGTCGCCTGCGCG
>Ga0157376_10002048_pt1 | contig 13530 bp, 17 predicted proteins | sample M45metaG_FD_121801 | JGI IMG/M metagenome (GOLD analysis project Ga0157376, IMG submission 121801) | Miscanthus rhizosphere microbial communities from Kellogg Biological Station, Michigan, USA - M4-5 metaG | ecosystem: Host-associated > Plants > Roots > Rhizosphere > Soil | place: USA: Michigan... | reverse complement strand
GCAGGTAAAGGTTTAGGTCTTACCAGCATGCGCGAGCGCGTTCGACTGGTGAATGGGACAATTGTGATTGAATCGAAGCCGATGGGTGGAACGACCATCCATGCTCGTGTGCCTTTTGTGTTGGAGCACCGTTCTCAGGTGGCTGGGTGAGAATTTCCGCTCGCCCCAGATTATTCCTTACCAATCTTTATTTCTGAACAATTTATCCGTTTAGAATTCCACTCTTCCGGTTACCGCGTTTACGAGCGCGAGTCCTGGGGAGGCCAAGCGGAGGAGGTCTACAAGTTCAGGGGTATTGAGGTTTGTGCAACTTATTTGCACAGTTTTACGCAGTGGGTGTTATGTAAGCGTCTGGTTGTCACCGTGTGTACTGAAGGGTGTGAGTGAGAATGATGGCCTTTGTGGACACTTTTGTTTGTGTCCACAAGAGGAAATCGTGGACACACTTGAAGACTTTCGCCCTAATATCAAAGGGCAGCAGGAATTTCCGCCAAACCAACGGGAATTGCGGGAGTGTGCCGCTAGATTCGGCGAGCTCAACGTAACAGGAATGTTACGCGGCAGGCTTCGGCGGAGACTGCGATATAGCCTTGGTCAGCGAATTGCTTAACCAGACCACACAGGCGCTCCCGGGCGCTGGCATCAATCTGAGTGTGGAGTTCGTCGAAATTGATGCAGATTATTGACGGTCGTATTTGATCCTCAAACAACGCGCGCATCACTTCGTACTCGGCTCCCTCAATATTCAGCTTCAGCAATTCGACGCAACTGTGGCCGAGCGTGTTCATGATTGATTTTGGACGACGGCAATCGGCGACGAAGTAATCCGTGGTGTGTTGCATGTTCAACAGAGAATGTGAGACGTGCGCCGGGTTCTTTGGCGCATAGAATTGCATTTGCTGATCACTCGACCACACGCCCCAGGGATGGAAATGAAGTCGCCGCCCCGCGCCCGCTTCAACGGCGGAAGCTTTCTTTATGAAGTCGGACACGTACGTAATGGCCCGCGGTGTCGGATCAAAAATATGCACTTCAACGGGAAACGCTGCCGCCAATTCGCTTTCGAAGCTGATGTCCTCGCCGGCGCCGAACGAGTAGCAAGTAATGCCGTCCCTGATCTCCCTCTTGGGAACCGTATAGCCACCGTAGTTGGTTCCTATAAACTCGAGCGGCCCTTCGTAGTGCGAGGTGATCAAGCCAATACTCCGAAAGCGTGCGTTGTCGCGCAATCGTTTTACTGTCGTTTTCAAGGGTCCCGGCAGGTACTTCCCAAGCTGGTTGGCTATATGCATTTTCTGCTGCCATCAACCACTGAGCTGTTGCGAATCGCAATCTGGGCGGGAGTACTACATCTCAGCGCCCAGTATAACGCGGACGTGAGTGCCTAGGGTACCCGTGACACACCTAAATTGTTCATTGTTTTAGGGGAGGAAGTGTCACCTATGTGTCAGGCCGCTCATTCATTTTCTTTGGCTTCCCTTAGCAGTACCTCTCGCTTTCATCAGCCGCCGACAAATCATTGGTGACGCAGGAGGCGGCGCGGGCTTCTAGAAGAGTGCGTTCGCGGGTGTTTTGGGCGAGAGCGGCGGCTTGCAGGAATTGGAGGCGAGCTTCAGCGAGGCGGCCGAGCTTTTTTAGGAGGTCGGCGCGGACCGCAGGGAGTAGGTGGTAGGACTTTAGTGCGGAATCGTTGGTGAGAGTATCGGCGATGTCCAGGCCGGCTTGCGGGCCGTAGGCCATGGCGACGGCGACGGCGCGGTTGAGATCGATGATCGGTGATGGAGTGAGTTGGGCGAGTTCGGCGTAGAGTGCGGCGATGCGCGGCCAGTCGGTTTGTTCGGCGGTATTGGCGCGGGCGTGACATGCGGCGATGGCGGCTTGCAGTGCGTAGGGGCCTTGAGTGCGGAGTGATCTTTGCGCTTGAAGATTTTCGGCTCGAGCGAGAGCCGCCAAGCCGTGGCGGATTAAGGCGTGGTCCCAGCGGGTGCGGTCCTGTTCGAGCAGAAGGATGGGTTCGCCCTTGGGGCTGGTGCGAGCATGAGTGCGCGAGGCTTGGATTTCCATGAGCGCGACGAGGCCGTGAACTTCGGATTCGTTGGGAGCGAGGCCGGCAAGAATGCGGCCGAGGCGGAGCGCGTCTTCGATGAGCGCGGGGCGAATCCAGTCATCGCCAGCGGTGGCGGAGTAGCCTTCGTTGAAAATCAAGTAGAGCACTTCAAGGACGGAAGAGAGCCGCGCGCTCAGATCGGGGCCGGTGGGAACTTCAAAAGGCACATGGGCTTCTGAAAGGGTGCGTTTAGCGCGGACGATGCGCTGGGCGATGGTTGGTTCGGGAAGGAGGAATGCGCGAGCGATTTCCTGCGTGGTGAGTCCGCCGAGAAGACGAAGAGTTAGAGCGACGCGAGCTTCGGTAGAAAGCACCGGATGGCAGGCGATGAAGACCAGGCGGAGAAGATCGTCACCGAAACTCTGCTGGCTGGCGGCGTCGAAGTCGGACTCGAAACTGGCCACGGCGGCTTCCTGCTGGGATTCGAGTTCGCGGCCAAACTCTTGATGCTTGCGTTCGAGAAGTTTGACGCGACGAAAATGATCGATAGCGCGGTGTTTGGCGGTGGCCATGAGCCACGCACCGGGATTGTCCGGTACGCCGGACTGCGGCCATTTTTCGAGGGCAGCGACCAGCGCGTCTTGCGCGAGTTCTTCGGCGAGGCCGACGTCGCCCGCCAAACGAGCGAGCACCGCGATAATCTTGGCGGACTCAATGCGCCAGACGGCGTCAATGGCGCGGTGCGTGGCGGCGATTTCGGGAGAAATGGACACGGCGACCCTTTCACGCGGGTGAAAGAGTCAGCTTACGAAAAACGCTAAGCCAGTGAAAGAGCCGCCGCGTCCCTCTTGGTATTGAGCCGAGGTTTAGACGTCCGGTCAGAGCCTCGGCTCAAGGTGATGTCAGGAAGCGGCCGCCCCGGCTTGGTCCACGCAGGTCTCCTGGCCAGCTTCGTAGAGTTGGCGGAGTTCACATTCACCCTCGCCGACAGCAGACAGGAAGTGCTTGGCCAATTCGATGGCTTCGTGTTTGGAGTTGGTGCGGAGGATGGCGAACCCGCCGACGAGTTCCTTGGCCTCAGCAAAAGGACCGTCGGTCACATTCAGCTTTCCAGCGGTGAGCCGTACTCGTGCGCCGAGCGCGCTTGGCAGGCAGCCTTCGGTGGCGACGAGCCATCCGGCCTTGAAGCCATCCTCGACGAGCTTGCCCATTTTCGCCATTTCGTCTGGCGAAGGAGGAGTATTTCTTTCGACGTTTTTGTAGATGCTCAGAAATTTCATGTTCAGTCTCCTCTTGCTTCTTTAGGATTTCGCTGCCTCGGCTTGGTCACCGTCGCAGCGATGTGGCTGCTGGAAATCTTCGGCGCTGAATATCTGGCGGATTTCGGTGGCCCCTTCCCATCCGGGCCAGTGCTGGAGGTGGAGCTCCATGAATTTTTGCGCGCTTTCGACGGCTTCCTGCTTGGACTTCAGATCGAAGATGGCGAAACCGCCAACGACTTCTTTGGATTCGGTGAACGGGCCGTCTGTGGTGGTGACTCTATTGCGGGCGATGCGCACGGTGGTGCTGGCGGTTACTGGGGCGAGGCCGCCATTGGCGATCATTGCGCCGGATTTGACGGCCGCTTCGCCCTGTTTGTTGATGGCGTCAATGAGTGCCTGGGGCGGCGGGCCGGAAAATTCGCCTGTGGTTTTGACCAACATCATGAATCGCATGCTGTTTCCCCCTCTTGGTGTTCGGTCGAGAGCTTGGTGATCCTAAGTCAGCGACCGGTTGAAGTTTGTTTCCACTACTACGACGAATGACTCAGCTCAGAATCGACACGACTGAAAATTATTTATTTGCGTTGAGTTCTTTGCCAAGTTCGCGGTGGCGTTCGACGGCTTGGCTGGGAGTGAAGTCTTCCAGTTCGAAAAATTGGCGGAGCTCGATTTGACCCTCGCCGCCCTCGCTTTCGAAAGGCGCGGGAGCACGCTTGGCCCATTCTAGTGCTTCTTCGCGAGATTTTACTTGAATGATCCAGTAGCCGGCGATGAGTTCCTTGGTTTCGGCGAAAGGGCCGTCGATGAGGGTGCGTTTGCCTCCGGAAAATTGGAGGCGAGTCCCCTTGGAACTGGGCTGGAGACCGGCGAGATCGAGCAGCACGCCGGCTTTTAGCAGTTCTTCGTTGTATTTGGCCATGGCATCGAGCAGGGCTTCGCTGGGCATTTTGCCGGCTTCGGACTCTTTATTGGCTTTGACGATCATCATGAACTTCATGGTGTGGCCTCCTTGGGATTGCTGGCGCCTACGGGTGCGATTGCTTTCTTTCAGTAATACGACGGGTGAGTTTGCTCAGAATCGACATGGGCTGCAAAATTTTGTGCGAGAATTTCGATGAACTGCATGTTGCTGAAAATGCTGACGTTATGGCTGTGGCCGGTGGCTAAGTAAGGAACCGCAGTCGCCTAGGCGAGTTTGGCGGCCGAGGTGACCAGCGGCCAGAATATCAGCGACTCAATCGAACACAAGGAAAATTCGGAGGAAAAGGCGGAGCCGGATTGCAGTGCCTGCCAACCCGAGAGGGCGAACGACGGCAGTAGGACGAGGGTCTGCCGGATGGCGACGACGAAGTACCCGGCGACTTGGCCCAGCGAGGCAGCCAGCGCCGCTATCCAAAGTAGGATTGCCAGGGCGACGAGCGCACGGCGAATGATTTGTGAGGTGCTTGGCGAAGTGTTGATTTGTATTTGCATGGCCGACTCCTAAGACCGTTTTTGTTGCTGCTACTACTGTGTCGAACGGGGAGAGGAGAATTCGACAGAGTCGTGTGATTTTTCTTACGGACGGTTTCAGCTGGATAAAGGCTTGCGAATGACGCGATTAGAGGCTCAGCGCTACGGCGAACGAAAAAGGGCAGACAATGCAGCAAGAATTTGCGAAGGCAGCGCGAGCGACGGGCGATTGAGTTCACGTGGATGGCGCGTTTGGATTGTGGGCGGGGGGTTCGCCAAAGTATGCCGAGCTGACAAGCGGACTGGAGAATGCAGATTCCTGAGCGACGGACGCGTACAAGTGGCTGAATGTGAGTTACGACGACAAACTGCGAGCCGCGAGATTCGAAGTATTGAACGACGTGGTGCTGAATCAGCTGCTCGGTGTCGTTTGGTGACGCAAAAACGGGAACTGATTCGAAGGGTTCAGGAAGATGGTAGTACTTGCTGGTGTGACGGCACGGTATGGCATGGCCACACCGCGATGCGAATCAGCGTGGCGTCGTGGGCGACGACAGAAGAGGACATCGACCGGAGTGCGGATGCGGTGATTCGAATTGCGTGGGAAGTGTGAGAGTTCCACAGAGCAATTGGTTGAGCATCCCAAGCGGGTTGTTGAAAAACTGATTCGCGGCGATGGTTGCCGTTGAGCGCAAACTAAGGTGCTCTGTGTATGGCGCCGCTTCCGAATGCGCACCTAGCATCTGAAGTCCATGCTCAGGGTAGAGTTGAAGTTCCAGCCAAACTACCACAGGGTGAAGGCCCAACACTTTCTCACTTCGATGTTGGGTTCTCGTTACGGATGCAGATCGCTGGGAGAGTCCATGACCATTGAGAAGGCGATTTTTTGGCTGGCGGTGATGGCCATCAGCCTGAACTCATGCTCCAAAGAACCCAAACCGCCAGCTGAGCGGCCCGCGAAGAGGGAATCGCGCACTCCAGCGGAAGACACCACAAGTCAAGGAGCACGGCCAGCCGCTGAAACCGCACAAAGTGATGAACATCGAGGAGTAAAAACCGAGATTCGCAATGTGATGTTTCGGTTGAACGACAAGGCCGCGGTGCATCTGGAACTGGTCTCTGGAGAGATTTGGCCGACCGGGAAGAACCAGATGCCGGTGTTCGACGACAAGACTTCGTTCGAATTGCGGGTGACGAATGGAAAGATTTCCATCGCACCGGAGGCTTTAGCGGACATTTTGAACGAGTATGTATTCGCACCAAGTGATGCTCCACTGAAGGATATTTCGGTTTCCATCGAGGAAGGGCAACTGCACATAAAAGGGAAACTGCGCAGCAAAGGCGACCTTCCATTTGAGACCGCGGGCACGGTCAGTGCCACTGCGGATGGCCGGCTGCGGGTACGGACGGAGAAAGTGAAAGCGATGCATGTGCCTGTTAAAGGCGTGATGGGATTGTTTGGAATTGAGCTGGCGAAGGTGCTGAACACCAGCAAGACTGCAGGCATCGAAACCGACAAGAACGATTTGGTTGTGGAGTTGGAAACACTGCTGCCGCCACCGCATCTAAAAGGAAAGATAAAAAACGCGAGGATCGAAGGGAACCGGGTGGTGACTTTTTTTGGGGATGGAGGAGAATCGATACCTGCGCCAAAAGAACCGGCGAACTATATGGCCCTTCAGGGGAATGAATTACGCTTCGGTAAGTTAACTATGCTGGGCGTCGACCTGACGGTGTTGGATATGGATCCGGGCGATCCGCTCGATTGGTATCAAGATCAGTATCAGCGGCAACTGGCGGCAGGTTATTCCAAAATTACTGCGAATTTTGGGCTGCGCTCCTACGTTAAGGACTATTCAAAACTGCCGCACCAGCGTGCGGCGAAGCGCACTGAAGTAGAAAACAGGAACTCGCTGCGGCCTTAGCGTGAGGTGGCCACACTGTCGCTTGCGCTCGTAGTGAACCATTGGTGCAGTTTTGCGCCCAGCCAGGATTGCGGGAGCGCGAGCATCACCAGGGCTATAGGATACCAATGAGGGCCGAAGGCGGGATCGTTGTTCCAAGTCACGATGGTGCCGACCAGGGCTACGAGCGCGCCGAGCACTCCAGAAATCATGGCGTGGAGCATCGGCCTTCGGGGTGCGAGCCAGGCGATGAGCCAGGCGCCCGCAACGCCGTAAATGGTGCGGTACAGTGTGGCCAATCCGAAAAGTCCGTCGGACATGGGTTGTCCGATGGGAGGGAAGATGCCAGAAGAGTGAAGCACATAATCGGTGGCCAGGGTAATGGAAACGGCAAAAACGACACCAGCAATGACGGCAAGAACACTTCGCGGTAGGTTAGGTTTCATGGACAAGCCCCACTTCCGTCGCCCAGGTCGTCACTTCAAGTGTATTGGAGTAGCGGTCCGGAAGAGAATACAGCGGGAAAAGATTGATTCGTAGAAAATATTTGTCGCGTCGAGGGCCATGTGGGAAATAGGCCGAAGGATAGCTCGACATCCGGCGCGGTCTGGAGCCAATGCGGGCGAAGGAAGATAAAAAACAGTGAGGAAGAAAGTGACAAAGCGAGCGGCCGAAAACCTGAGCGCTACATTGTTTGACATCTCAGCGTTGCCAGAAATCGTGTCCCAAGCGAAGCCCGTGGCAGCAATTTCCGAAGGCTGGCGCCTTGCAACACACGGCGACAACGACAACAGGATCTTAATCGGGACTTCAGCTTTTACGGCGAAGGGTTGGGAAGGCACGTTCTATCCAGCGGGCATGAAGCCGGCCCAGTACTTGCGGCACTACGCGACGCGATTCCGCACAGTGGAAGTAGACAGCACGTTTTATGGCACGCCTTCAGCAACGCGAGTGCATGCCTGGTATGAGAAGACGCCTGCGGACTTTGTGTTTGCGGCTAAGGTTCCGCAGACGATTACCCATGAGAAGGTGCTGGTGGATTGCGAAGCGGAATTTCGGGAGTTCGTGAGGGCCATGGAAGTGCTGGAAGAGAAGCTGGGGCCGATGCTGCTGCAATTCGGATTTTTCAATCCGAGCGTGTTTAAGAGCGGCAAAGAATTTCTCGACAGGCTTCGGCCGTTTTTGCAAAAGCTGCCAAAGGAGCATCGGTTCGCAGTAGAGATTCGCAACAAGCAGTGGCTGGACGAAAAATTTACGGACGTACTGCGAGAGAATGGAGTGGCACTGGCACTGATTGATCAGTCCTGGATGCCGCGTCCGTGGGAGCTAAAAAAGAGTTTTGACCTGATAACCGCGGATTTTGCTTATGTGCGGTGGCTGGGCGATCGAAAGGGAATTGAGGAAGTGACCACGACTTGGGATAAGACGGTGGTAGATCGTCACGATGACTTATTGCATTGGGTGGAGATCTTTCGTGAATTGGTGAGGCGCGACTTGAAAGTGTACGCGTACGCGAACAATCATTACGCGGGGAATGGTCCGAAGACCGTGAAGCTGTTTTGGGAGTTGTTTGAGGGCGATGGCGAGAGCACCGCGAACGGCGAAAGCGAGCCCAGTTGAGCAAACCTGCCATTCGATACGTCATGTTGGCAGTGCTGGTGGTGGCGGTGCTGGCGTGGTGGCGCATGGCGTCGCACTCGCAGCCTGCCGCCTCGACTCCGTCAAATCAACCGACGGCAGCTGTAGAAAAGCTGCCGGTCTTTTTTGCTACCCATACCTTTGATCCCGCCGCCCCGCCGGCCGATATGCCGCCGTTGGGTGCAGCGGAAACCGCAGAGTGCGATGCCAATTTCATTTCCAACGCGAACGTCTCTGGAACGAGCAAGAGACTCGATGCTAGGCAAGCAGTGGTTACGGTTACGGGAGCTCGGATAACGCTGCAGCTTGAAATCAATATCTGGGTTCCACAGGGCGCAACGCAGCAGGTGATTGAGCACGAAGAAGGGCACCGGCAAATTTCTGAGTACTACTACCGTAGCGCGCAGGAGGTCGCCGAAAAGGTGGCCGCGGAGTATACCGGGAAACAGATTTCGGTAAGCGGCTCCGATCTGGGCGCTGAAATTAACGCAGCACTTCAAAAAATCGGAGCCGAAATTACCGCCGAATATGGTGAGCGGTTAAATCCGAATGCGGCACAGCAGCGCTATGACGACCTTACTGATCACAGCCGCAATGATATTTCGGCCAGCGACGCCGTGGCGCGGGTACTCCAAAAAAATCTAGCCAATCCAACTGTGGAATGAGCCCCAGCCGAAGCGGGTGACTTCGGCCGGGCCCAAATTTTCTCTCTCATTTACAAGATTCGCTAACCATCGACATTTTGGTTACGTTCAGATGGCCGTGTTCCTTGGCATCGGCGTCCACAGCATCTTTCGCCTTTTCCTTGGCGCCGTGCATATCGGGGTGCCAGACCTTGCCGGTGACGGTCACGGTGTGCCCAACGTGAGAAGAGAGCTTAACCGTGTCGCTCTTTAGTTCCCAAGTGCTTCCATTGCTGGCGGTGATGGCGAATTCATCCGCGCTGTCGCCCTTTGAGAGGCAGCCAGTGATGCTACGGACCTCCGCGCTTTTATCCTGATTTGGTGAAGGGTTCGCGAAGACGCCCGGCGAAATCGCGAGACACGATGCTGCAACGAAATTGATTGCAAATTTAGTTTTCATGCTGCTCTCCTTCGCGAGCGCGTACCAACCAACACCCAGACACTCACGCTCGCGCTGGTTTCTAGTATTTCTTTTGGCCATGCCGCGGACCATCAGGTGAATGATTGAGGTTGTTCGCGAAGGTCGCGTAGCGAATAGCTAGCCGCGATCTACAGCGAATTCTGTAGTTCCGAAAGGAGGTCGAATGAGCGGGCAAAATGGCAAGTCTAGTCGATGGAGGTCAGCGATTTTACGTGGAGTTCGAGAGCTTGATTGTACTGGCGCTCGATCTGCAATTCGGTCTGTAGCTTCTTGATCAAGAGCTCGAGACGCGAGATTTCTGTTTTGAGTTTTTGAATGTCGGTCGCGCTGGCTTGCGGGCGATTGGGCGTGGCCACATTGAAATTGTGCGAGGGTGCGTAAGGATTTGGCGAGCCGTGTTGCTGGTTTTGCGCAGCGGGCGGAACATGAGGTAGTGCATGCGGCTGTGGCGTGAATGCATCGGTGAGTGCGCGGGGCCAGGCGGATTCGACGCGAGATTCTGCATGCGCGGCGGAAACGGGAACCGGTGTTGGCGCAGGCGGTGGCGCAAAAAGGCTGCTGAGTGAGGCTGAAGAAGACGAGCGCGGCGTTGCAGCGACCGGCGCTGCGGGCTGCTCGAATTTTGGCTCCAGAAAACTTTTTACACGCGCGATCAGTTCCTGCGGCTGAAATGGTTTGCGAATCAATTCGTCGGCGCCGACGGAAACCGCTTTGTCCGCGACGTTCTTATTGACCACGCCCGACATCAATATGACCGGAGTTGCGCTGAATTGCGGGTGTTGCTTGATCTGGCTGCAAACCGAATAGCCATCCTGATCGGGCATAATGACGTCGGTAATGACCGCGTCCGGTGGAGTCTGTTCGAACTGTGCGATGGCCGAAGCGGCGTCGCCGGCGGTGATCACGGTGATGTTCTCCCGGCGGAAAGCAATCTTGATGACTTCGCGCATGGTGGCGCTGTCGTCAATAAAATAAACGGTCGGCGCACGCTTGGTGGGCGTGGTGGAATCCGCTGGAACGGGTGGAAAGGACATGGTTTCGCTCATAGCGACTCCTTTGTGGGAGCGACTTCGGAGCTGTCAATGAGAGATTCCTCCGAAAGATCGCGGCTTGATTCGTCCACTTCGCGCATGGCATCGAGCATCAAGTCGGTAGAAGAGCGCAATACAGTCCGCTGCGTCGAAGCCGAGCCGTAAACAAATTTGTAAACGCCGGAATTATTCTGGAAGCAGTTCTTGAGAATATGGATGACCGCTTCGTCGCCGAAGAGCGAGCCGCATTCGGCGTGAGTGATAGTGCCAGCATCGAAAAAGAGCAGAGCGTCGGTCTCGCCGGAGTTGATGTGCAGCGCACCAGTCTGATGCGCGTGGCCAAGCATCTGCATCACACCGGGAAGATCGTGATGAGTGAGGCTGCCGCTCAGACTGGTATCGGCCTGGGCCAACATTTGCGTGGGCTGAAAGCCTTCCGCTTTGCTGACGATAATATTCTTGACATGGGTTGCGATCACCGCGGGTGGACGAGCCCGGTCAATGTAGTCATCGCAGCCGGCCTGAAATGCTTCCATCAGGGCGCGCTGGCTGCCGTCGCCCAGCGCGATGATCGGTAGCGCTGAATTTTTGGCGTCGGCACGAACCATCCTGGCTATATCGAGCGCACCCATTTCACGCATGTTGGTGGAGCAGACGATTGCTGCGGGCGAATCGTACTCCAGCGTCGTGAGAGCGAAGGACGGTTGAGTGCTGGAGGTGACTTCGAAGCCTTCGCGCTTCAGGGCATCACCGAGACGCTTGGAAAAATAGACGTTGGTATCGATCAACAGAATTTTGGCGGGGCGTCCGGCCACGATCATGACCGAACCTCCGCGAAGGCCGGGACGAGTGCGGTACGAACAGTTTCGGCCGGACCGGGAGTGAGTGCCGAGAGGCGCAGGACTTCGATGACTTCACCGCCGTAGGAGAGCCAACCTTCCACACGAGGCGAATCGTTCGCGCTGGCGTCCATAATCTCCACGTTGATCAGTTCGCATTCGCCGCTGACTGGAATGGCGATCCAGTCAAGCTGCTGGCCGTATCTACGGGTTGCCAAAAGATAGAAGCGCCGAGTGTCGAGGCACTTGCCGGTAAGTTGTTCGGCGATATCGCAGACAGCGATCATACGGCCGCGGCGAAGTATGACGCCTTCGAGCGTCGCTGTTTTGTGCGGAAAGCGAAAGATACGGCTCGGCGCGACGAGTTCGGCGACCTGTGACGCGGGCAGGGCGAACCGGCGTTCGCCAAGACGAAGTAGTACGTAGGATTGCAGCAAGATTTCGGGAGCGGTGGTCATTGGACGGAGGCTCCCAGAGCTTCGGAAGAAGAGACACGCGAGTCGGCGTTCAACTGCGCAGCTTCCAGTAATGTGAGTTCTTCGAGAGAGAGAAAACCTTCGGGGCTGACCACCGGGATGACTGCCTGATCGAGCGCGGTTAATCCGCGGTACCAGTTGCGCTCTTCGCCCTGAAAGGCGAGTGAGAGCGCCTGCAGACGAGTCATGGTGGTCATTTTCTCAATGCCATCGATGAGCAGCGCGGTTCGCGTTCGCCGCAGAAAAAATACCAATGAAGCCGGTTGCGTCGGCAATCCGAAGTGAATCGCGCCATTGACGATGTACTGCGTGCGCTCACCGCGGCGAATGCTATGGCGAACTTTGCGCAAGTGGCTTTCGGGAAGATCCCGCGCCATACCTGCAATGTTGTCCACGCTGCGCACTTCCTGCACCGCGGCGGACGAGATCGCAAATGGCTGACCGCTGATGCGAAACAGAATGATCTGCTCGGTGCGAGGCTGGGGAGATCTGTCAGGAGCCCGGAAATTCATTAGCGTGCACCTACCGGCGTGGCGCGGCTCAGCGCAAGAACGCGCTTTTCTATGGCCGAGTATATGTCGTCGAGACCTAGAACTTGGTCTACGGCTTGAAGCTTGATGGCTTCCGCGGGCATTCCAAAAATGACCGAGGTCGCTTCGTCCTGCGCGATCACGTGGCCGCCGGCTCGCTTGATGGCTCTTGCGCCTTGCGCGCCGTCGTTGCCCATTCCCGTGAGCACCACGCCGATGGATAGAGCACCGCCAAAAGCGGCGACCGACTCCATGGTCACGTCAATGTTCGGCAGGTAGCCGCCGATGCGCCCGGTGGCGCCGTCCAGTTGCATACGGCCAAGCGGATTTACGCGAAGATGCTGCGCGCCAGGGCAGATATAGAGAACGCCGGGTTGAATGGAGTCTCCGGTTTCCGCTTCTTTCACGCGGATTTCAGTGAACTCGGCGAGTTGCGCTGCAAATTGCGTGGTGAATGCCGCCGGCATGTGCTGAACGAGAATTACCGCAGCCGGAAAGTCTTTGGTGAAGCCGGGAGCCAGACGCATTACGGTTGCCGGACCACCAGTGGAAGCGGCAAGTACTACCACCGGAAAGCGCTGGTCGGCGTTCAGAATTGGTGAATTGAAGCTCGGCGTGGGTCGCGAAATTGCTCGCACTGAATCGTGATTTGGCGACTGCAAGGCCGCGGCAAGACGCGAGGCGGTGCGGACAACGCGTACCTTGGCAGCCATTTTCACTTTGCGCAACAGATCTTCGCGGACACTGTGCATGTCAAGGTCGATGCCACTGGAAGGCTTGGCGATAAATTCTATGGCGCCGAGCTCCAGTGCTTTCAAAGTGCTGGCGGCGCCGTCGCGCGATTCGGAGCTGACGATGACGATCGGCCGCGGGTTAGTGGTCATGATCTGCGCGGTAGCTTGTAGACCGTCCATACGCGGCATATTGATGTCCATGGTGATGACGTCAGGCTTCAACGATTCGGCCAGCGCAATGGCTTCACGGCCGTCCTTGGCGTGGCCGGCAACCTGCAGTTGCGGATCGGCGTTGAAAATCGTTTCCAGGACTTTGCGCATGAACGCAGAGTCGTCCACGATGAGCACGCGCACTTTTCTGGGAGTAGTGTTCACCATGACCCGTTACGCAACCGGCTGCGGAGCCTCCGTTCCAATAAGTTGTTCGACGGCTTCGGTGAGCTGATCTTCCTGCACTGGTTTGGTGAGGAAGGCGACTGCGCCTTCCTTCATGGCGCGATCGCGATGTTTTGC